>Ga0209490_10000698_pt1 | contig 33353 bp, 32 predicted proteins | sample MAT06_FD_187209 | JGI IMG/M metagenome (GOLD analysis project Ga0209490, IMG submission 187209) | Freshwater microbial communities from Lake Fryxell liftoff mats and glacier meltwater in Antarctica - MAT-06 (SPAdes) (version 2) | ecosystem: Environmental > Aquatic > Freshwater > Ice > Liftoff...
ACGAGGAAGGGGAGGGATTGATTCCAGAGAACGGCGGCGAGGATTGCGGCGATGAAGAGGAAGTTGTGAAAGCCGTCGAATTTCCACTTTTCGTCGTCAGTCATTTTGCTGGCGATGGCGGGCGGGGCTTTGCGGAAGTTGATCGTGTCGGCGACGTAGAAGATGATGAGGAGAAGGCTGACGGCAAGGAGCCATGCGGGCCAGCCGTGCTCGAGCATCCACCAAAACGGGACGCCTTTGAGGTAACCGAGGAAGAGCGGAGGGTCGCCGATGGGAGTGAGCGCGCCGGCAACGTTGCTGATGATGAAGATGAAGATGACGATGTGAAAGGCGGTGATGCGGTATTTGTTCATCCGAATCCACGGGCGGATGAGGAGCATGGAAGCGCCCGTGGTGCCGATGATGTTGGCCAGGACGGCTCCGATGGCGAGGAAGAGAACATTGGTGAGGGGACGGGACTCGCCTTTGACGTTGATGTGAATGCCGCCGGCGACGACAAAAAGTGAGCCGATGAGGGCGATGAAACTAAGGTATTCGTGGGCAACGTGGGCGTAGCGTTGCGGTTGATGGAGGCCAAATGCGTAGTAGGCGATGGTGATTGCACCGAGGGCGATGGCGACCTTCGGGTAGTGGTGGTGCCACCACTTCGGAAACACCAGAGGGGCGGATGCAATGAGAAGAAGCATGGCCGCGAAGGGCAGAATCATCCACGGGTTGACGTCGAAGGAGCCGACACTTGACGCGAGAACAACGAACATGTTGGCATTTTTAAATGGACATCCGGCGCAGGCCCTTCAAGAACAAACGCCTGAACCGGGAACTTAAAGTGATGAAGCTGCTTCGGCGGCTGTGCGTGATTGGGGCGAGCCTGTTTTTTGTCTCGTGCGCGTCCGTGAGCGTGCGAGACGTAGTGCGGAATTCTGCGCCGCTGCCGACGCGGATGCCGGAGAAGGTTTTTGTGGCACCGTTCAGCTTTAGCGCGGAAAGCATTCGTGTGGATCGCCGGGGGATGGATTTGGTGGCGTTTAAAGAGGGGCTGCAGATGCGTATGACGAAGAGCCTGGCGCCGAGACTGGCGAAGTTCGTGCCTGCCGTGGAGGAGGTGCCGTCCGGAAAACGTTTACCGCGGGGGAACTACTGGGTGGTAACAGGAAATTTTGATCGTGTCTCGCAGGGGAGCCGTTTTCTTCGAGCTGTCGTGGGACTGGGAGCGGGCGGGACAAAAATGGAAACGACGGTGGTGGTTTACGATTTTTCGAAGTCGGCACCGCACGCCTTTTTACGCATCCGGACGACGGGTGGATCGAACATCACGCAGGGAATCGCCGGGGTGGCAACGTTCCCGATTTCGGGTCCGATGGCACTGACGAATGTCTTCAACGCGCTTGATGGTGTGAGGAGCGGCGTCACGTTTGACGCGGTGCGCACGTCGCGTGAGGTGAGTGCGGCGATTTCGGAGTATTTGGTGCAGCAGGGGGCGCTACCGAAAGAAAAGGCGTCAAAACCGAAGCGACTTGGTGAGCCGCTTAACCGGCTGGAGCTGACGGTTCCGGCGGCGGCGAACTAGAGCATGTTTGTTTTAATCTGACGCAAATTTTGCGTGTCTTAGGAAATTGGAGCACTGATCGGAAGTGAATCAATACAAGGCTGGTGAGACCGCATCGAGCAACCCTTAGAAGTTGCGTTTTGCAGCTTTTCGCATGAAGGCCTTGAGTTTGGCAAAGGCCATTTCGTTGTGCGGCGTTCGGTGGACCTCGCCACATGGGAGAGCGAACCAGCGAAGCTGCCGAGGACGGTCTCGTCGCGGTGAGGCGAGGTGGGGGCGCCGGGGCTGAGGAAGCTGACGGTGCGGGTAATGGCGTTTGAAGAGAGTGTGGTAAGGGAAGCGGGATTCGGGGTGAGCCATCGCCAAGTGACGAGGTCGGAGGACTCCTCGAAGCGGTAGAGGAGATCGGTGGTGCCGAGGCGTTGGGGAAGGGTGAGAGAGAGGCCGTTCGGCGTGACGGAGGAGTTGAGGCCGTGGGCCTACTCGGCGAGGTTGACGTAGGAGTCGGGGTCAACGTTTGTGCCAGAGATGGCGGAGTCGGCGAGCTCGGCGGGCGTGAAGTTGGCTACACGCCTCTCGGAGAAAGTAAGGGAATACGCGGGTCCGGCGGCGGCAGAGAGAATCTGGAAGACGGCGCACATTCTTGTTGTCAGCCACTCGTCACCAACGCGCAAGTCAACACAAACTAAGCGGTCGCATTAGTCTGTTGCGAGAACCCCGGGTGTCGAGAAGAGGAAAGGCCTCCAACTTGTTTCGAAAACGTTTGAAAACTCTCAGAGTTCAAGCGGGGCTGACTCAGGACCAAGATGACGAGACAGCGAAGATTCCATATAAAGTTTGCGAATCCGCTTGGAGCAAGTATTGCCGCCTACTTTTTCGTTGGTGAAGGCAGGTTGTTGGGGGGAAGCGGTCGGAAGGTGCAAGAGAGGGATGCTCGCCTCCGAGATCGCGTTTTACTTCAACCAGCCCATCTTTTTGAGCGAGGTTTGGTAGGCTTTCGCCTTCTCGCCAAACAAAAGTTCCGCCGAACTCACCAGTCGCCGCGCTTCGGCTTCGTCGCCACGACGGGAGGCTTCAGCGGCTCGAATGAAAAAATCCTCTGCCGACTGAGAGCGGAACCTGCCGGCGCGAATCAGTGCCTGCGCCTCATCGGAGCGGCCCGTTTTTTCATAGCAAATGTAAAGTCGAAATGCGACGAGCGCCGTGTTGGCCGTGTTGTTGGGCAGTTTGCTGTAATACTCAATCGCTTGTTCGTATCGTCCGGCGGAAAACTCCAACTCGGCAAGGTTCATCGTAGCCGACGGATTGTTGGGCGAGAGTTCCAGAGCACGCAGCATCGCCGCGCGAGCTTCATCGTTTTTCCCGAGAGTGCTGAGGAAGGCTCCATTGGCGATGTGGCTTCTCGCATCGTCGGGGTAAGCTGCAGTGAGGCGTTCCACCGCTTTCCCAGCAACTGCGTTATTTTTGTCACGCAGCGCCGCGACGACTGCGTTGAGCAGAGTTGCCGCCGAGGCGGGCGGACGGCTCACTTTGACGATCTCTGCTTTCGGCGCAGGCAGCATCAATACATAAACGCATGCCGCCACCGAAAGCAAAGCGGGGATGCCGACGTAAAAGGCCAGAATCTGCGCGAGCGAAAATCTGGCGTGAAATCGATAAACTCCGCGCCGGAGCAAACGGGGCCACAGCCGCAGAATTCGCGCCCGGCGCGACTTCGCCGCCTCGCGTTCGTCGGCCTCGGTGAAAGGCCGCTCTGCGAATGTTGTACCGCCTATTTTGGGCGCGGAATCGCCCTTCCGCCGCGTCGCGAGGTCGCGAAAGGCTGTCCGGCTCTCTGGCTTTTTCGACGGAGAGGCAGCCTGTTTGCGTTTGGGTGGAGGTGTCTCGTTCCCCTGCGGGGCACGTTTTGCGCCAGCTCCAACAATCGTAAACGGTGCCTCGTTGCCGGGCTTTTCTCCACGGCGACGGTTCGGTTTGGATTTCGAATCGTCATTGCGTTCCATGAGTGGCGAAATTTATCCTCGTTCAGGCCGTAATCGCGAGCCTTTTCATCGCACCGAGCCTGCCTCCGGGTCAACCACCCCGACGATTTCACCAGACGCATTTTCGACAACCGCAACCGTGCCCGGCGGGTAGATTTGCAAAAACACCTCGACCGGCATCGCCGCCGCCGCTCTCACCACCGGACGCGCCAAGCTGGCTACCGAATTGGAAGATTCCGCGTTCGCTTCGATCTCATCCCCGCTTGCCGCTCCCAAAACCTTGAGATCTCGCGAGACAACGGGGAAAACCGACTGCGCCGAGCGGCGAACAATCCCCGCTGCATCACGACACGAAGCCTCCGCAGGCAAGGTCACGAAATCGCTCCGCATGAGATCTGTCACCCTTCGGCCCTGCACCCTCGCCCGGAATTGTGCGTACGCCAATTCCTGCTGCGCGCCCATGAACACAAAAACCCCGATGAAACCGAGCATGGGCGATCCGTAGAAACTTGCCGCAAAAAACAAGACCGCGATCACCTGCCCCACTCGCGCGGCCACCGTCGTCGCCGTGACAAAACTAAACCGCATCGCCAGCAAAGCCCGCAGCACACGCCCGCCATCCATAGGAAACGCAGGGATTGCGTTGAAGACGATCAACATCACGTTCACCGTCATCAATCGCGAGACCAAATCCGTGCCCGTTAGATCCGAAAAGCTAAACTTCGCCGCCATCGCCAGAAACAGAAACAGCGCGATGACCACATTTACCGCGGGGCCCGCAACGGCCACAACAAGTTCCTGCGAGGGTTTCTCCGGCATCCGCTCCAACCGCGCCACGCCGCCAATCGGCAAGAGCGTGATGTCCGGCGTGCGGATCCCATACATCCGCGCCGCGAAGGCATGGCCGAACTCGTGAAGGAGCACGCAAAGGAAAAGCAAAAGAATAAATACCGTCCCCTGCCCGGCCGCTGCCAGTCCGCCAGCCTGCCAATCCATCCACGCAACCCACGCCAGCAGCAGCAAAAACGTGACGTGGATTTTGACTTCGATGCCCGAGATCCGGGCGATTCTAAATGACCAACGCATAAAATTCGGTTTCCGACGGCGGGATTTGACGGTAGAAACATACCTCCCGTGCGAAGACCCGATTCGTAACCTTCCCACGAATCCGAATAAATCCCAAAAGAAAATGCCATCTCCCACTCTGAAAGTCCTCGTCGCCGATCCCATTTCCCAACGCGGTGTCGATGAACTCGCCGCAGGAGGCACCCTCGAAGTCGTCGTCCAAACCGGACTTCCCGAAGCCGAGCTTCTCAAAATCATCCCCGAGTTCTCCGCACTCGTCGTGCGCAGCCAGACAAAAGTCACGGCAGCCGTTCTCGATGCCGCTTCGAAACTCAAAGTCGTCGGCCGCGCCGGCGTCGGTGTGGACAACGTGGACGTCGATGCCGCTACCCGCCACGGCGTGATCGTGATGAACACCCCCGGCGGCAACACCATCTCCACCGCCGAGCACGCGTTTTCGCTGATCATGAGCATCGCCCGCAGCATCCCGCAGGCCGATGCCAGCGTGAAGTCCGGCAAGTGGGATCGCAAAAAATACGAAGGCGTCGAATTGTATAACAAGACGCTCGGCATCCTCGGCATGGGCCGCATCGGAACCGAACTTGCCCGCCGCGCCATCGCGTTCGGTATGCGCGTTGTCGCCTACGATCCTTACCTCTCCGTCAGCCGCGCCCGCAGCCTGCAAGTCGAGCTCGTCGAAGAACTCGACGCTCTGCTCCCGCTCGCCGACTTCATCACGATGCACATGCCCCTCACGCCGGAAACGCAGCACATGCTCGATACCCGTCGGCTTGCCCTCTGCCGCAAAGGCGTTCGTATCGTCAACTGCGCCCGTGGCGGTCTCATCGACGAAGCCGCCCTTGGCGAGGCCCTCAAATCCGGCCAAGTCGCCGCAGCCGCCCTCGATGTCTTCGAAGTCGAGCCTCCTCCCACAGACTTCCCGCTCCGCGCATTGACGAATATCGTCTTCACGCCACACCTCGGAGCCAGCACCGCCGAGGCCCAGGAAAATGTCGGCATCGAAATTGCCCAAGCCATTCGCGCCGCTCTCCTCGACGGCGAAATCCGCAACGCCGTCAACATGCCGAGCATGGACGCCAAAACCGCCGTTGTCGTCAAACCCTACCTCACCCTCGGTGATAAACTCGGACGCTTCGCTGCCCAGCTCGCCCCGAACCGCAACGACCGCGTCGTCATCACCTACGGCGGAAAAGCCGTCGAGATGCCCACTGACGCGATCAGCCGAGCGATCCTCACCGGATTTCTCAAACACGCCGGCGGCGAGGAGGTTAACAGCGTTAACGTCCGCACCATGGCCGCCGCACGCGGCCTCGACGTCGAAGAAGTTCGCTCCAGCGAGCAAACCGATTTTAACGAATGGCTCCACGTCGCCGTCTTCAGCGGAGAAACGAAAGTCTCCGTCGGCGGCACGTTCTTCGGCGCAAAAAACGACCCCCGCATCGTCCGCCTCAACAGCCGTTCCGTCGAAGTCACCCCATCCGGCCCCGTCCTCCTCCTCGAAAACCGCGATCGCCCGGGCATCATCGGCCACATCGGCACACTCCTCGGACGCGAGAACATCAACATCGCCAGCATGAGCCTCTCCCGCACCGAACAAGGCGGACGCGCCCTCACCCTCCTCAACCTCGACTCCGCCCCATCACCCGAATTCCTCAAAAAACTCGCCTCCGACGAAGACATCTACGCCGCCCAAGTCATCGTGCTGTGAGGTGGGAACAAGAGAGTGAAAACGCTCGCGGATTACTATCGTCAACTTCAAGAGTGGGAGGGAGTGTCTCCCATCTGTCTCATCTCGACGTGGCCTGAGGAGTTTGCGTTGTGAGTTCAAGAAGACTTCCGTTCCGCGATCAACGGAGTCGGACTGGTTGGAATGAAATGTCCGGTGAGATCAGGCAGCACGAACCAAAGCGTTGGAAATCAGATTCAAGACTTCGTCGTTTCCGCTACTGGCGACCGAACTCGCCCTCTTCACCCTGCAAAGAAGTCCGGGCGCAGGGTATCCCGATTGTGAGCTCATCCACCTTGCGTCAGGGCAACTCGTTTCGGCGGAAGTCAAAGCGACGTCAGATTGGAGTCCAAATGATTCGAGTCGCAGAGTTCTCACATCGTCGTCGAAAAAATAAGAAAGCGTTTCTCCGAGCCGATTCTTCACCTTTTGATTTCGATCGTTTACTTTCCGTCCGACGGCGCGCAAATCCAAAGCCTCCGCTTAGATTTTCTCGAACCAATAACTCCCGTCGGGGTGCGCCTCGAAGCCTCGGTGAGTCACAAAATCCTTTGTGAAGGAACCCATCGGAGTATTGTTTTCTAATGCAGCTGGAACTCGAAATAGGCACCGATGCGCCGAGCGAGTCACTGAACGTTGAAGTAAGCGATTTTTCCATCGGCGATGTCACTGTTCCGCTTTCCCGAGGAGAGTTCTGGACCGCCAAGCAACGTGATGGGCACTCAATTCACGAGATTTCCTATCGTGCCTGCTACAAGCCCCAACTGCCGGGTTACTTCTTGAAGCGTTATGCCTCACCCGGAAGCCTTGTTTTTGATCCATTTCTCGGAAGGGGGACGACCTTGGTCGAAGCCCGTCTCGCCGGATGCCGAACTGCGGGCTCCGACGTTAACCCCCTCTCCATCTTTCTCACGCGTCCAAGGCTGCGGCCTCCGACTCTGGCACAGGTCAAACAGCGACTCGATGAAGTGATTCTTCCAGAAGGAGCCGACGCACCCGAAGGAATGCTCGAATTTTTTCACCCGGCAACTCTCGAAGAAATCACGGGTTGGATGGGATACTTCCGACAACGTCGCGAGTCGGGTCTCCTCGACGACGCCGATGAGTGGATTCAAATGGTCGCGATCAACCGCCTGACCGGCCACTCGAATGGATTCTTTTCCGTTTACACCCTCCCGCCGAATCAGGCTGTTTCCATCGCGCGACAGGCGAAGATCAATGCCAAGCTCCGGCAAGTTCCCGAGCATCGCGATACGCGGGCCTTGATTTGGAAGAAAACCCGCTCGCTACTCCGCGATTCGCTTCCCGAGGGGTTTCGCGAACGCGAACTTCATGTTTTTCAAGCTTCAGCCGATCGGCTTTTGCAAATGGATTCCAGCACCGTGGATCTGGTTGTCACGTCGCCTCCGTTTCTCAACGAAGTCGATTACCTACAGGACAACTGGATGAGAATGTGGTTCTGCGGGATTTCGCTCGACCGCGCGTCGCTCTGGCAGATTCGTTCTGTTGCAGAATGGACCGCTCAGATGGAAGGCGTGCTCAAGGAACTCCGCCGCATTCTCAAGACCGGAGGTTTCGTGGCTTTTGAGGTCGGCGAAGTGCGTAAAGGCACCGTTCGATTGGAACTCGAGGTTCTCGCCGCCGGGCTCAGGGCGGGTCTCACTCCGATTTCGATTCTTGTGAACGAGCAGAACTTCACAAAAACATCGAACTGTTGGGGTGTCTCGAACAACGCGAGCGGAACTAACACCAACCGCATTGTTGTCTTTCGAAAAACCTAAGTCTGCTCGTCGAGGAGTGCGGCGATTCGCTTGACGGCGGGGAAGGCGAGCATTTCGCTCCAGAGGCATTTGATGGGTTCGATGCGCACGTCGGAGACGGCGTCTTCCCAGCCCGCGAGTGATTCTTTGGAGAAGTCGAGTGGCACGATGACTTCGGCGGCGAGCGGAACGGCGGCGAGGCGATAGCGGTTCCAGTTCGCGCGATGGGTGGACGAGGTGTCGTCCGTCGCGGCGGATGGCTCGATCTCCACGGACTCAGAAAGACGCTTCCAAGCGGAGCGCATCGACGACATCCAGCCGTCGGATTTTTCGACGGCCGGGGCGATTCCGCCGATGAGCACAAGGCGCGGAACGGGCCGGCCCGCCGCGTGCAGTTGGCGCGCCATTTCGAGCGCTATGGTCGTCCCGAACCCGAAACCTGAGAGCACGAAGGAGCCGGTGGGATCATCTTCAAACACGGCATCCAAATAGGCCGCTGCGGCACTTTCAATCGAGGGATGGCAGGCCTCGGCATTTCCATAGCCACGCGCTCTGATTCCGATCACGCGGCGCGTTGGGCCGATGGCTGCGGCGAGATCTTGAAAAACCTCGGACGCGCCCGCGGCTGGGTGGATCAACACGAGCCGTGCGCCTGCGCCCTTTTCTTGAAGAACCTGCACTGGTGCCCACGCTGCGACGACGCGGGGTTTCTCGACGGGCTTTGCTGCCGGTTCGGCGGATGTTTTTTCTGCCGGTAACGGGAGTGCGGATTCATCAATCCATCCGCTGATTTTCAATGGCCACTCGTCCACATTAAAGGCACTCGGTGCACCTGCTAGCGTCCACGTATGCTCCCCGCAGTGCACGTCGAGCGCCGTCTCAAAAGCCCGCAAAGCACGGTTCCGCTGGGAGGCATCGGGAACGCCCGGCGCGCGCTGGGCAAAACTCTCAACGTAGAGCGCACCCGTCGCGTCGCGCCAGCCAAGAAGTCCGCTGGAGTTTCCGCGCCGCCCTGAACCTTCGCTGTTTTTTTTCCACCCCGTCACCTTGAAGAAAAGCTCGCCCGCAAAACCGGGCGCAATGTCGTGTCCGTCCGCATCACAAACGGCGGCACCAATTTCTTCGACCGGAAACCCCGCCGCGAGAAACACCCCGCTGGCCGCGTGGCCACCCGCGAGCCCGAGTCCGCAAAGCCCGGCCGGACTGAAGAAAACGCGAGAGCCGCCAGGCAACGCCTGATTCCAAACACCGAGAACTTTGAGATTGGGATTTCCGGCTTCGACCGCAACCACACGCAGCGAGGGAGATGTCAGCGGCGAGCCTCGCAGGGATCGTGCGGCTTGGTTGGCCCACTCGGCCGCGGTGACGCGCACGTGCGTGACATCGGAAGTCGCCGGATCGACGATTTCATCGTCTGCGACGCGCGTTGTGCCGCCAGCGAGAAGCGGAGTCAGCCATTCGTCGAGAAAGGCTCCGCCACCGGCTGCCGAATGAGCGAGAAACGTGTCTCCGGGAGCAAATTCCAAAACCCTCGCACCGGCGGCGGCGGCGGACAAAAGCATCCCGTGCGTGAGAGCGGTGAGTGACGGCGAGTCTCCATCGTGGAAGCCCGCCAGAAGCGCGGCGGGACTTTCCTGTGTCAGTTCGGGCGAAGGCACGTCAGCGACTTCGAGCGTGTCCCAGTCCTGATCAAGAATAATGCGTCGCCGGTTGGTGACATCAAGCAACGGCGAACTCGCCGCATCGCAGAGCACAAAGCCCGCGTCGTGCGTGCTCAATGCCGACTCGACCCACTCCGGCGGTGCCGAGGGATCGACAGGGACAATCGTGTTGCCGGCTTTCAGCGAGCCGAGGATGGCGATGGGAATCCACGATGATTGCGAAAGGAAAAGCCCGGCATTCCATTCTCCCGTCAAGCCCGCGTGGGCAAGGTGGGCGGCGAGTTTGTCGGAGAGCGCGTCCAACTCGCCGAACGTCAGCCGGTAGTCGCCATCGACGACAGCCGTGCGATCCGCGTGCTGGCTGACGACGGCGCGAAAAGCTGCAGCCAGCGAAGCCGCTTGTTTGCCGCCTTCGGGACCGCGCGAAAGGCTCCGCAACGTTTTGCTTAAGGCCGCATCGAGAACGGGAACATTGCGCAGCGGCTTCGACTCATACGCCGAGAGTTCGGCGAGCAGGGCCGCCAACTGTCCAAGCAATTCTTTTGCCGCAAGCTCGTTCCAGTTCGAACCGGACACTTTGAGCGCAAGGCGAAATCCGTCGCGGGCTTCGAGCGAGTGGCCGCTGGCGGACGTGGCGTGAATTTTCGTGTCAAAATTTATCCACCGCGGCAGCACGGTGTGGATGAGGTCGTTGAGCTCGGGCCCGCGCCACGCAAACACGGTGGGAGCCAAGCCATCGGCCAAGTCGATGCCGGCAGACGTCAGTGCGGTCTGCGGGTCGATGACGCCGTTGTTGCGAACAAGCTCACGCTTTGCCTCCACATCGCGCAGCCATTCCAGCAGCGTTCCCGTCCACGAAATGGGAACCGGAAGGACGTTCTCAAAATAGCCCGCTTCCCCCGGATCGCGCACAGGATCCAATAGCGAGAAGACCACATCGCCCGTCGCGCCGAATCGCCGCAACGTCAACGCCCATGCCGCGTGGAGCACAGCGGCGGGGTCGAGCGAATGCGCTGAACAAAACGCCTTGAAATCCGCCGTCTCGTCACGTCCGAGCAGCAAGGACGCCTCGGCCGATTTTCCTTCCACCACGCGGGGACGAAGGCGCATCAGTCCTTCGACACGGAACAAAATTTCTTTCCAAAGTTCCGGCGGTGACAAAGGCGGCTCGACCGGCTCGGGGGAAGCGCCTAGAGCGTTCCCGTCCAAGGCCACGAGCCAGTCGACCAAAACGCCGCAGAGTGAGCGTTCATCGAGCAGAAACGTCGGCGCAGTGAACAAATAGTGCCCCCCGCCGCCAGGTAGCCGGATTTCGTGAAACCGGACAACAGGAGCGGCCGCCACATCAATCGGCGCGGCAGCATCCGCAACCAGCAACGCGGCCCACTTTTCCGGAATCGCCTCTGGGGTTTCACTTTGCCAATCGAGCGTGCGCCAAAAAGTTTCCGCCGAATCAACCTCGCGCACTCGGAGCAATCCGTCGCTTCGGCGCGAGAATCCGGAGCGCAGCACGCCGTGCCTTGCGACAACGGCTTGCCAAGCGGCGCGGAGCTTTTCCGACGACACGCTTTCACCGAAGCTGATCGAGATTTGCAAATTCCCCGCGCCATCTTTTGTCGCTGCGAGATGACGAAAAAATGCAGCGGACTGCATGGGGCTGGAAAAATACTCGCGCATGACCGTGGGCTAGAATCCGGCGTCCGTCACGGCACCTTGAGAAGCAGTTGCAACATGGGAGGCATACTTTGCCAGCACTCCGCGACGATAGCGGGGTTTCGGCTTTTTCCATTTTGCCAGCCGGGCGGCAATTTCTTTGGCCGGAATGCCGAGCACGAGGCTGCTCGAGGCGGCATCGATGGTGATCTTGTCTCCGTTTTTAACAATGGCCAGCGGACCGCCGTCGAACGCCTCGGGCGTTATATGCCCCACCACAAAACCATGTGTGCCGCCGGAAAAGCGTCCGTCGGTAATCAGCGCGACATCTTTGCCGAGTCCGCGTCCCATCACCGCGCTTGTCGGTGAGAGCATCTCGCGCATCCCCGGACCGCCGCGTGGTCCTTCATAACGAATCACGATCACGTCACCCTTTTTGATTTTTCCAGCGAGAATCGCTTCCAGTGCTTTCTCCTCGGATTCAAACACGCGCGCCGTGCCGACAAAACGCTCGCCTTCTTTCCCGCTGATCTTTGCGACCGCGCCGTGCGGCGCGAGGTTGCCGCGCAGCACGACGAGGTGACTGGTTTTTTTGATTGGATTGCTGAGCGGTCGAATAATTTCCTGCCCCTTCGGATACGGCTTGAACGACGCCAAATTCTGCTTGAGCGTGCGCCCGGTCACCGTCATGCAGCCGCCATGCAGCAGTCCTGCGGAGAGAAGATCTTTCATCATCGGGACAATGCCGCCGATGCCCACCAGGTCAGACATCAGGAAACGTCCGCTCGGCTTGAGATCCGCGATCACTGGCACGCGCTTGCCGATGCGCGTGAAGTCGTCGATCGTCAACTTCACGTTCGCGGAGTAAGCGATCGCCAGCATGTGGAGAACGGCATTTGTCGAGCCTCCAAGCGCGATGATGACTGTGATCGCATTTTCAAACGCCTCGATCGAAAAAATATCCGAAGGCCGCATCCCGCGCTTCAGCATCCCAAAAACCGCCGCCCCCGCATCGCGGCAATCGCGCATTTTGTGCTCGGAAACAGCCGTCTGCGCCGAGCTGTTCGGCAGGCTGAACCCCATCGCTTCAATCGCCGACGCCATTGTGTTCGCTGTATACATTCCGCCGCACGAGCCCGGCCCCGGAATGGCGCACGACTCGACTTTGTGGAGTTCGGCCGCCGAGATTTTTCCAGCCGCCCGCTGACCGACCGCCTCGAAGACCGAAACCACATCGAGCTTTTTTCCTGCGAGGCATCCCGGCAAAATTGTGCCGCCATAAACAAAAACCGCCGCACGGTTCAATCGCGCGATGGCCAGCATGCAGCCGGGCATATTTTTGTCGCAGCCGCCGATGGCTACGTATCCGTCGAAGCCCTGACAACCAACAACGGTCTCGATGGAGTCGGCAATCACTTCGCGCGAAACGAGCGAGTATTTCATCCCCTCGGTGCCCATTGAAATCCCGTCGGAAATCGTGATCGTGTTAAAAATTGTCGCCTTCCCGCCAACCGCATCGATGCCCAAGGCCGCCTCGCGGGCGAGTTGGTCGATGTGCATATTGCAGGGCGTCACCATGCTCCACGTCGAGGCGACGGCGATCTGAGGCTTCGCAAAATCCTTCTCTTGGTAGCCTACCGGATACAACATCGCACGGCTTGGCGCGCGGCTTAGTCCGTCGAAGACCGCCGACGAATAGGGACGCATGGAGATACTCGTTTTCTTACTCATAAGAGGGATACGCTACCAAATATGCACACGGGGCCAAGGAAATCCCGGAGCCTAGTGCCTTGTATCTTTGAATTTGTAGCATCTTTTTGCCACAAATTCCATCGTTACCAGCCTTTGAACCTGCGAATCACGTTCCCGCGCCAAGTGACCTCATTCAAATTTCGATGTTCGATGTTGAATGTTCCTGATCCCTCTCATGGGGAGCGCCTTTAATGGAATTTGTGGCAAAGTGATGCGGAAAGTTCGAACCCAGACACTAGCGCCAGTTCCGCAATTTCGGCGCCGGTTTGCTACTTGTCTTCCGCGGGATCGGGCGGCTCGGTTGGCGTCTTTGGCGCGCGCGGCGTGACAAGAACTTTGTCGATCCGCTGGCGATCCATGTCGATGACCTCGAACTCAAAGTTCTCCCACTGGAATTTCTCGCCCTCCCGCGGGAGGTGACCGAGCCGCGAAAGAATAAACCCGCCGAGGGTCGAGAACCGGTTGTCATCCTCGCCGGGCAAATCGGCTTCGACGCCGAGACTGCTCTTCATTTCATCAACATCGAGCATGGCATCAATGAGCCATGTCCCATCCTGGCGCATCAAGGCCTTCGGGTCGTGGCGCTGCTCGCGCTCTGGAAGATTGCCCACGATGGCGATCATCACGTCGTTGAGCGTGACCAAGCCCTGCAGCCCGCCGAACTCATCGACCACGAGCGAAATGTGTTTGCCGGATTTTTTGAATTCCTCGATCAACTTGCCCACAGGCATGGCCGTGGGCACATAGAGCGGCGGAGTCACGAGCGCGCGGAGTTCGACGCGTCCTGCCAGCGAAAGGTTAGCCCAGAGGGATTTCACTGAGATCATGCCGACGACATTGTCGCGCGTGTCTTGATACACGGGAAAATGCGAGTGCCCGCTGCCTGCGATGCGGCGCCAGTTTTCCTCATCCGAGTCGTCGAGCGAGAGCCAGATCATGCGCGCGCGCGGCGTCATCAAGTCACCGGCCGTTTGATCGTCGAGTTCAAAAACGCTCTCGACCATTTCCTTCTCCGCCTTTTTGAAAATGCCCGCGCTCAAGCCCTCATCGATGAGAACCCGCACCTCCTCCTCGGAGACTGCGCTTTCCGTCGCTTTGCGGACTCCCAGCAAAGCCATGAGAAAATCGCTGGAGTGATTGAGCAGATTCACAATCGGTGCAAACGTCGTCGAAATCGCATTCATCGGCCGCGCCAACGCCGAGGCGATCCGCTCCGGGTTGCTGAGGGCCAGTCGCTTCGGGACGAGTTCACCGATAATGACGGAGAAATACGTGATGATAACCACAACGATAAACAACGAAACGTAATGCGCGGGACCGCCTTCCATTCCGGGAATCTTATCAACTTGGAGGGATAATGTCTCGGCGATGCGGGCCCCGCCGAATGCACCCGCCAGCGTGCCCACAAGCGTGATGCCGACCTGCACCGTCGAGAGGAACTTCCCAGGCGAAACCGCGAGACTGTGCGCCAGCTTTGCTCCCGTGTGCCCCTCGTCGGCCAGCGTCTTGAGCTTGCCCTTGCGCGACGCCACCACAGCGATCTCTGCCATCGCAAACACCCCGTTCGCTAACAGCAAAATAAAAATAAATAAGACCTCTAACGTGATTCCAGACATTTTGTGAGCCGAGAGAGTATCTGAGATGCAGGCGGGTAGCAAACGGAACCTCGGGCCTCCAGCGTTGCCGGCACCGGGCTCCGCCGCGCCTGATTGCGAATACCAACTAAATGGTCAAGAAGGCAAAATAACACGGCGGTCTCGGCGAAACCTCCCTACCACCCCCGGGTAGGGATGCCTCGCCGAGGCGTCCGTCGAATATACCGATTTCGACGTGGAAATGGCCTCAGAAGTAAAATGGGAGTCCTTGCTGCTCGAAGGCGGCTTTTTGCTCCGAGAGATATTTGTCGCCGAGCTGGTCGAATCCGCCGCTTTTGCGGAAGATTTGGAGAAATTCGTTGATCTGGGTGCGGAGGGCATCGTCATCGCGGCGGAGGGCGATTGCCCAATTTTCGTTGCGGACAGGTTCGAGGATGGCGCGCGTTTTTTCGGGTTGCTCGCTGGCGTTTTTCCAAACGCTCATTTGATCATAGAGAAACGCGTCGGCGCGCCCTTGGGCGACTTCGAGGATAGCTGCGGTCTCCTTTTCGACGGCGAGGATTTTCGCATTTTTGAGATGAGCTCGTGCCCAGACTTCGCCGGTGGTTCCCTGCCTAACGACAATCGTGCGCCCGGGTTGGTCGATCTCAGACGGCGACGAAATCGGGGCGTCTTTTCCGGCGAGGAGGGCGAGGCCGATGGTCAGGTAGGGCTCGGAAAAAGCGACGGACGTGCGACGCTCGGGCGTGTCGGTCATCGACGAGATAATACAGTCGATTTTTCCGGTATTGAGTGAGGGGATGAGACCCGTGAAAGGGATGTTTTCAATGCGGACGGGACGTCCGAGCGACTCGGCAAGTGCCTTGGCAAGGTCCACGCTGACGCCCATTGGCTGGCCGGTGGGATCAATGCTCTCGAAGGGCGGGTAGGAGAGATCCATGCCGACAACGAGTTCATTGGCGGGGCGTTTGCTTTGGCAGGCGGCGAGCACCACCACCAGTGCGAGGGCAATCCAGAGACGGCGCATCATTCGCGGAAAATCGCATTGCGCACGGCGGAGAGTTCAGACTCCTCCGAGAGCTTGCGCGTGACGCCGCGCAGGCGGCGGCCGAGCGTGGAGGCGACACCGATGAGGATCTGGATCCCGGCAGCAGGGTAGTTGTTGATAAAGTCTTCGAGATCGGCGCGCGCAATGACCCAATATTGCGCAGGCTCGATGGCGACGACGGAGCAAACTGCGCTCGCGGGGTCAAAGAGATCAACCTCGCCGACCCACTCGCCCTGGCTGATCTTTCCAAGGAGCACCTCGCGTCCGGTCTCGGCTTTCTTGGCGTGTAACAAGCCGCTGATGATGAAAAACAGTTTACCGTGCGGCAGACCTTCTTCGATGAGAATATCTCCAAGCTTCGCAATATGAAAGCTCCCGTAGGAGCTCAAAGTATCGCGATCCTCTTTGCTGAGTTCTGAGATAAGACCGACAGCGGGAAGGTGCGGCGTGGTGAACGACATGCGGTTTAGCAACCAGAATTTTTAGTCTGCGGCAAGACAGGATGTCGGGAGACGCAGTGCGTGACCATTTACAAAATACCGAGCTTCATTTTTCCCGCCTCGCTGATCATGGCCTGATTCCATGGCGGATCCCATACGAGTTCGACCTCGGCATCATCGATGCCCTCGAGCGTAAGAATTTTGCTGCGTGCGTCGGCGGCGATCGTCGGGCCCATCCCGCAGCCAGGTGCCGTGAGCGTCATTTTCACGAGGACGGACGTTTTACCGTCGTCTTTTTTGCTGAGAGCACAATCGTAAATGAGGCCGAGATCGACCACGTTGACGGGAATCTCCGGATCGAAAACCGTCTTCAATTGATCCCAGACGGCCATCTCGGCGGAACCTTCGATTTTGACTTTTTCCGGCTCGGCATTCGGATCAAGGCCGAGCGCGTCGGCGTCCTTGAGCTCGATGCGGGCAAGGCCGCCGGGCGTGGCCACAGTAAATGCGCCGCCTAGCGACTGGGTGACAACGACAGCCATTCCGGCCGGGAGTTGGAGCGGGTGGCCGCTCGGGATCTGGATTGCGTCGCAATCGCGGGTGAGGATGATTTCGCCTTGTGGGTTCATAGTGTTTATCGGAACGTGATTTTGATTTCGCTTGGTGCCTGGAGGTTGTCCCAGAGCGACGGAGCCGCCGGCGCGCTGGTCGCAGTGGTTGCTTCGCCGGTGCCGGTGAGCGCGTTTTTCAACGCACCTTCGACAAGCTGCGCGCAATGGATTTTCATTGGAGGAAGCGGGCCGAATGGCGCGGAGAGATCGTTGCCGGACATCGCGAGCGCCTCTTCGGGCGTTTTGCCTTTGATGAGTTCGGTGGCCATGCTCGCGACAGCAATGGCTGTCTGACAGCCGAAAGATTGGAAGGTGGCTTTGTCGATGACCTTGCGTCCGTCGTCCTCGCGGAACTTGATCCACATGCGGAGCATGTCACCGCAATCACCGTTGCCGGCGGTGCCAACGGCGTCGGCACCGGACATTTCGCCAAGGTTCTGAGGGTCGCGCATGGCGTCTTCGATATTTGTGCTCATTGGACGGAGTAACGTGGCAGGGAGGGGTCAACTTCGAGGCTCCAGGCGTCGATTCCGCCTCGGAGTGCGCGGACATTTTCGAACCCGTGGCCGGAGAAATACGCGGCCGCATCGAGAGCGCGGGAGCCGGTGTGATCGACAATGAGAATCATCGCCGATTTGGGCCATGTGGACATGATTTGTTGGACGAGATCCTGACTGAAAAGTTCCGAACCCTCGATGCGGACGGCCTCAAATTCCTCCCGGGTGCGAATGTCGAGGAGGCGTGCGGACGAGGTCTCGCGGGCGGCGGCGGCGTCCGCCGGCGAAACAAGCACGGCCTCGTCCTGTTCGTGCGCTTCGTGAATCTTCCCGAGAACATCGGCATTGTCTGCCACGTCGTTGCGGGCGCAAACTTCAGACAATTTTTCATCCGGACGAAATCCGCAGCTCGCGCATCCGCCGATATGAAAATGCCGGAAAAGCGCCCGCTGCGCACCCGGGTAGGTGTGCAGCAACTCTTCCATCGTGATGTCTGGTGACAGCGTCATGTGAAGGCAACTTAGTGGGTTTGGCGGGGAATTCAACCCCCGCGATGCGACGACGGGCACGGGGTCGCCGAAAGTCGCGGCTTGTCGCCGGGTTGCGAAACCCTCACATTTTCGCGAATCGCACTATGGAAGGCTTAACGACATCCATCATGAATCCGCTTGAAGAACGGATGGGCTACAAATTTCGCAACGGCCTGTTGTTGGCCGAGGCGTTGACGCATCCCAGCATTTCGCTCGAACGGAAGGATTACCCGTTCGACAACCAGCGGCTGGAGTTTTTGGGCGACGCCGTGATTCAAGTCGCCGTCACCGAGCATCTCTACCGCATGTTTACGGACTTCAGTGAAGGGCGTTTGACAAAACTTCGCACGCGCATCGTCTCGCGAACCGCACTGCGGGAACGGGGGCTGGCGTTGGATCTCGGGAGGTTTTTGATGATGGGACGCGGTGAAGAGGCCAGCGGCGGACGCGAGCGGGCTTCCACGTTGGCGGATTCTTTCGAGGCGGTCGTCGGCGCGATTTTTCTCGATGGCGGCTTTGAGGCGTCGCGTATTTTTATTCTCCGGCAGATGGAGGAAGTCTTCGCGGATCTCGCCAGTCAACCGGAGGAAATCAATCCCAAAGGTTTTCTCCAAGAGTTGCTTCAGTCGATTTCCCCCGCGGCACCTGAATACGAATTGCTTTCACAGACCGGCCCCGAGCACTCGAAACATTTCCTTTGCCGCGTAATGTGGAACGGACGTGAGCTGGCCCGCGGCACCGGGCAGAGCAAAAAAGAAGCCCAAGTGGCCGCCGCGGAGATTGCACTCGGCGAGCGCGTCTGGGAAAAAGACACTCGCCGCAAGGCAACCAACGCATGATTTATCTCCTTCCGCTTCAACTGACGGGACTCGCACTCGGCATCCTCCTCGTCCTCGCTCACGCTTGGGCCCTGTTTCGCGAGACATCCGTGAAAGCGTGGGCCACGACGTTTCCCCGTTCGCGCGCCGCTGCCACTGTTCTCCTCGCCATCGCCGCCGTGTGGAGCTTCCTGCTCGTCCGGGAAATCGACCTTGGTGAGTTTTCCGGCCTGCGAATGGTCATGCTCGGGGCGATTGTCGTCGGGGCCGTGCTCTCGTGGATCTACGTGCCGGAATTCCTCGCCGTCCGCGCCCTCGGCATGGTGCTTCTGCTCGCCGCCGAGCCATTGTTGGAATCCGCCGTCCTCCGCACCGAGCCCTCCCGCCTCCTCGTAGCCGTGGTCGCTTACGGCTGGGTCATCGCCGGCTTGTTTTTTGTCGGAATGCCCTATCTCTTGCGCGATGCCATCAACTGGCTCACCGCCGCCCCGATCCGTTGGAAAGCCGCCTGCATCGGCGGGATCGCGTGGGGCGCGGCAACCATCGTCTGCGCTTTGCTGTTCTGGTAGAAATACAAGCGAACATGCCCCACGTGATCGACAAAGCTGAACGACGGAAAGACAACTCGACGGCGTTGAAAACAAATCGCGAATCGAATCGAATGGAAGCTGCAGATCGAGCTGCCCACGACTGGTATCGCTTCGTGTTGTCGTATCCGCCGCATCTCGTGCGGTCGTATCTAGAGACGTTCGATATTCGAAAAGGGGGGTGCATCCTCGATCCGTTTTGCGGCACGGGAACAACCCCGGTTGAGTGCAGGAAATCAGGTTACAACAGCGTCGGCATTGAGGCTCACCCGATGGCACATTTTGCGAGTTGCACGAAGCTTGACTGGAGCCTCGATCCTGATCGCCTTGAGAGAACTGCAGTTGCTGTGGCCGAACGGTCGATCTCGGAACTGGAGACGCAAGGGGTGATTGATGACCCCCAACCCAATCTCATTCACGAACCCCCGAACGATCTCCTGCTTCGGAAGCTGCCGGATGACGCATTTCAACTGTTATTGACGAATTCGATAAGCGCTCTGCCTCTCCACAAAACCCTCTTGCTGTTGCGAAACATCGACAGTGCGGACTATGGAGTCGCTCACCTTCGGCTGGCACTCGCGAAAGGGCTTGTGACAAGCATTAGCAACCTGCACTTCGGGCCTGAAGTGGGCGTAGGTCCGGCGAAGGAAGATGTGCCCGTTGTTTCAACATGGTTGGGGTTGGTGCGAAAGGTTGTTAACGATCTGCGGGTGCTTGACCATGGAACGTCCGCGACTTCGATGATCCACCATGCCGACTCCAGGCAACTCGCGCAATTCGTGCGGCGTGGATCAATTGATGCAGTGATTACCTCTCCGCCATATCCCAACGAAAAAGATTACACCCGCACAACGCGCCTGGAATCGGTGGTGCTTGGCTTTTTTAGGGACAAGAAAGCTTTGCAATCGCTTAAGCGAACCATGCTCCGTTCCAACACTCGGGGAGTCTACAAAGGCGACGATGACGATCAATGGGTGGCAGAGTTCCCGGAGATTCAAAGGATCGCCGCGGAGATTGAGGCTCGCAGAATCGAATTGGAGAAGACGAGCGGTTTTGAGCGGCTCTACGCTCGCGTGACAAAGCTCTACTTTGGAGGAATGGCGCGCCATCTCGCGGAGTTGCGTCCTCTCCTCCGCCCCGGTGCTTCCTTGGCTTATGTCGTTGGAGATCAAGCTTCGTATCTAAGGATTATGATTCGAACGGGCCAGATTCTTGGCACCATCGCAGAGAAACTGGGCTACACTGTTGATCGGATTGATCTCTTTCGCACTCGTTTGGCTACAGCGACGCGCGAACAATTGCGCGAGGAGGTTGTTGTATTGCGCTGGCCAGGTTAGTTGAATCTCATGTCTACGAATCGGTATTCCTTAATTTTGGAGAAGATTTTCTTCGATCACTATGAAAAGGGCATGAAGTCCTTTTCGTTTAAGCGGGTTGAAATAGAATCGACAGCCGCAAAGTTAGGAATCTCATTGCCAAAAAACATAGGCGATCTCGTCTATTCGTTTCGATTTCGGACGGAGATGCCTAAGACGATTGTCGCCACAGCACCTGCCGGACAATCGTGGGTGATCAAGCTTTCTGGTAAAGCCACTTATCTTTTTGTCCTGGATCGCCAATGGATCATCCAACCAAACCCCGGCCTCATCTGCATTAAGGTGCCCGACTCTACGCCAGGGATCATTTCCCGTTATGCTCTCGATGACGAACAGTCGTTGCTCGCACTCGTTCGCTACAACCGGCTTGTCGATATTTTTACTGGAGTAGCCTCCTTCTCCCTCCAAAATCATCTTCGCACGACGGTGGAAGGTGTTGGGCAAGTCGAGGTGGATGAGTTGTATGTGGGAATAGACCGTCGAGGGGCACATTACGTTTTCCCTCTCCAAGCCAAAGGCGGAAGGGATAAAATGAGTGGCGTGCAAATCGAGCAAGACATCGCGTTATGCGCCGAGAAGTTTCCCCAGCTCTTGTGTCGTGCGCTTGGCGCTCAGTTTCTGCCCGACGGTGCCATCGCGCTCATGGAGTTCGCTGATACCAGCGAGGGATTGCGTCTCGTTGCTGAGCGTCACTACCGATTGGTGCCCAGAGAGGCGCTCTCGGATGAGGACATCCAATCCTACCGTGCGATGAACGAGCAGGGGTGATTGCGTTCTGGGAGGAGCCAACTCGACGCGCCGTCGACCGGAAATTCACCGATCTTCTGAAGCCCGCAGCTTCTCTCGGATCGCTTCCAATTCCAAAACAGCTTGAAGATCCTTGGGGCGTCCCATCGCCCGCTTGGCGTCAATCAATGCGGCGAGGCTCAGCACGCGGATCTGCCGACCATCAATGTCGATGGATTCGCTCCTCTCGAGGCATTTGAAGTAGTCACCGACACCTTTGACTTCCCCGATGCAATCGACCTGTCCCCAATCCGTCGAAAGGTAAAGATCCTTCAACCCTCCCCGCTCCGCCAGCTCGCGCGTGAAAGGCAAGCGTTCGGGCGTCATCCGATGAACGGGGCTGAGATTTTCCAACGCGTGAAAAAGACGCAACAAGTTGTCTGCGTTCATTCGGCACACCACATCCACATCCCGCGTGAGCAACGCACTCCCGTGGGCCGCAACGCCGAATCCCCCGACCAGGATGGCATCGACGTTTGCCTCGCTGAGTCGGACAATAATGTCCTTAAGGCCTTGCATTTTTTATTGCATCACGAAGACCGTTAGCGAATTCCAGAGCGGCATCATTTTGGGCCAGTCGCTCCGACGGGGTGAGGAGGAGATTGTCATCCAGCAACGACAAATCGATCCCATAGGCCTCCGCACGCTCGGAAGCCGTCAAGCCGTCGTCCGTTCTCCAGAACCTTTCGAGCTCTGGAAGCACTTTGTCGCCCTTATCCACAATTTCACGCTAGCTTGCGTGAGGGAATTGTCGAGCCGCGCGATAGCCGGAACGAGCCACACAACATCAGGACGGCCCGAGTGACCTTGTCACAGGCAGTCGACTTGCGGTGGGTCGCCAATTGACGGATTCCATTGACCCTTTTCGTTCGATGCTGCTGTTGAAAATGCAATGATCGTCAAACAAATCCGATCAAGGCGCTGGACAGGACATCGCGTTGCATGATAACGAGCCCTTATCGATTTGGCATTAGTTCGTTAAAAGGGGGAACCATGGAAATTCAAACGAGGGAAATGAACGACGCTGACTTGCGCGCCTTCGTGCGGTTGCTCGGCGAAGCGGCAGCTCTTCCTGGCGGCTTCCTCGAAAAGAAATGTTATATCCTGGACGGCCTCTGCGATTTTGCCGGAGCCACGGAGTGGAGATGGGCTCATTTTTCCACCGGGGAAAACAATGGTGGCGCAAAGTGTACCGAAGGCTTGCGTCGTTTGAGCGCGGCCGGCGTTTCGCCGCTTGCCTCGGGATGGGAGGTCTCCCAGTCCCCTCACGCGCCACAAATGATTCTCTCCCGGCGCACGCTTGAGAATGGCATAGAAAGCCGGATCGCGCTCTGCCGTGAGGGCGACCGTCCTTATACTGATCGCGAGTCACATCTGGCCTTGCTCGTTCTCGATGAGATACCGTGGCTCCACTGGCGCGATTGGAAAACCCGCTCCGCAGCAACGAGGCTTGCGCCTCGACAGCAACTCACGCTTGACCTTCTTCTTTTGGGGCTTGGTGCCAAAGAAATCGCCGCCCAGATCGGAATCTCTACCGGCACTGTGAGCAGCTACATTCGGGAGCTTTACCGGCACTTTGACGTCAACTCGCAAGCCGAACTCATGCGCGGGCACGCGGAGCGCACACTTCAACGATGAGTGATCTGGACGCCCCAACCAACAGCCTTTCTACCTTAAGAAAATGACCGTCGAAAAACCCGAACCGTTATCCGAACCCGACGCCCGTGCCATCGTCCGCCTCCTCGGCGAGGTCGTCGCCATTGAGGCCGGCCTCGTCGCCCAAAAACAATTTCTCATGACCGGGCTGAGATCCCTCATCGACGCAGATTCGTGGGCTTGGGCCACCACCTTCAGCTTCCAACCCAACGAGGTGCCATTGAACTCCGGTTTCCTCACCGACGGGTTTTCGCCGGAGCAATCTTCTAAATTCCAGGAAGCCCTCGAGCATCCCGATACCGGCATGTTAAATGCGACGTTCACGTACGAGTTTGAGCAAAAAAAGACTCACCTCACCCGGCTGCGCGATCAAATCGATTTGCACGGACGTTTCCCACAGACGGCAGTTTATCCCATCTGGATCGCCGCCGGTGTCGAGCAGGTCATTCTCTCCATCCAGCAAGGGCGCGGCGGCGCGCTTTCTCAGATCGGCGTTTACCGGCGCCCGGGCCGCCCACCGTTCAACGCGAGAGATTCCCGCGTTACTCATATTATCCTTGGGGAAGTCCCTTGGCTCCACGCTGCCGTTCTCCCTTCAAGTCTCGGCTCGACAGTCACCCGCCTTGCGCCGCGCCAACGCATCACCCTGAATCTCCTTCTCGAGGGGCAGAGTCGTGCGGAGATCGCCAAGCACCTGGGGCTCTCTGTTCACACTGTGGATGGTTACGTGAAGGACGTCTTCCGGTTTTTCAACGTCCACTCTCAACCCGCCTTGATCGCCCGTTTCCAGTACGGCGACGGCGGAGATGTGCCAAGCACAGTTGTTCTGTGAGACCCCCGGCACGTCTCTCGTCGCTGGACGCCCGCAGCATCGTGCGCCTGTTAGGCGAAGTCTGCGCGTTGCCCGACGACCATTCGGTGAAAAAAAACCATCTGATGGAAGGCCTGTGCGATTTAGTCGATGCCGACTATTGGCTTTGGGCTCTCGCTGCGGAACTCGAACCCGGGAAATTTCCCGTTTACGTTGGCTTTCTCAGCGGACGCTTTTCCGAGAGAGAACTCGCCGAGTTCCTCCAGATTCAGACCCATCCGGAAATGATCCACTGGACCATTCCCTTGGCCACCGCGATGCGCGACTCCGCTCGGCTCGTCACCCGAAACGTGCAGGATCAATTCGACTATCAGGCATTCATCACATCCGAGTCCGGGCAGTTGTGGACTGCTGCCGGGATCGAGCCTCGGTGTATTGCCTTTCGCCCTTCGCAGGAAGGCAGTGCCACCGGAATCGGACTTTACCGGAAAACCGGACGGCCGCTTTTTACCGAGCGCGAATCGCGCATCATGCACATCCTCCTCGCCGAAGTCCCTTGGCTCCATGAAATGGGCTGGCCAGCGGATCGCTGCGCAAAAATCCCCACGCTTTCCCGCCGCTGCTGGCTTGTGCACGAAATGCTCTTCCAGGGCTACCGTCGCCGCCAGATCGCCGGGCACCTCGGCCTTTCCGTGCACACCGTCAATGGCTACGTGAAGGAAATCTACAACCACCTCAGCGTCCGCTCCCAAGCTGAACTCATCGCCCGCTTCCAGAAGGGCGATGGCGGAGATCGTCCCTAAGGGACGTCCTTCATGGTGAAACTTTCTTCTCTGGGGTCAGCCATGGGAAATCGCAGGATTCCCGGATTGACTATGGTAATGTTACCCCGATGATCACCATTTCCAAAAGCCGCTTGAAAGCCGAGATGCTGAGTGTTTTTCGTCAACTGGAGCGCAGCGGCGGAGAGTTGGTGGTGACGGATCGTGGACGAGCAGTGCTGAAAATTTCCTCACTGATTTCGCCGAAAGCGAGGGTGGAGAGCGTTTTCGCCGATGTGGCCGGAAAGGTGGTGTATCATGAGGACATCCTGGCACCGACGAGCGGCGAATGGCCCGAGATATAATGGTTTGCTAGGATACACATGTCCTGCTGTGGTGGGCACTGGATCACGAAAAGCTTTCTGCCAAAGCCCGAAGAATGTGCGCGCGTATTGAGCAGGAGGGAGGGTATGCAAGTTCCATCTCGCTTTGGGAGATTGGGTTGAAGATCAAAAACCGAAAGTTGGAGATTGGTCTCACGATCGAGGAGTTCGCCCGCAGGATTTCCCTCACAGGGGCGGTGCAGTTCGTGCCGGTGGACGCCGAGCTTTGGCTGGCAAATTTGCTCCTTCCCTGGGAACACCTCAATCCGGCGGACCGCACGATCGTGGCGACAGCGCGTCATTTGAATGTTCCCCTGCTCACCAACGACGAACACATCCACGCATTCCCGCCGGCAAAGGCCATCTGGTGAAATAAAAGCGCAGATCGAAAAATCATGGGCCAAGGGGCTATAGGATTTCACCACGTCGAGCGTGAAGGACATGGTTCTTCGCTGTTTCCAGTGGGTGGCAGCTTTTCGAAAAACGGCAAGGCCGTTTAATCAAAAGCGGGTGAGGTGGAAATACGAGCAGCGTGCGGTGCAGGCTGAGCGGGGTTTGAGTCACGAGAGTGACTCTTGGTGGGATCGATGTTTGCGGTCTCTGCTGCGTCTTCAACCCCTTATTTTGGGGGATAGGCAGTCGCGTCGCGGGAACCTACAAACAGACCCAGATGAAACCACTTGCTTCTAACGCCCGCGCCAGCCGGGTTGCGCAACCTAGCGCGAAGACCCCTTCCCTGCGCTCATTCCGCGGCGCTTTCAGGGAGGACTCCGGGCTCGCCAGCAACCCGACTGCCGCAGTTCGCATCGTCGTGGCGGACCTACATCCTGTGGTTTTGCAAGGGACGGCCAGGATTTTTTCCCAACTCCCCGATTTTTCGTTGTCAGGAACGATCTCTAGTGGGCGCGAACTCAAAGGGTGGTTTCTGGAAAACACCTGCGATGTGCTTATTTTGGACTTCTGGCTCGCACAGTCGGAAGGGTTAAGCCTAATTCGCGCACTGAAACGCGATCGGAGCGCGAGGAAAATCATCGCTTTTTCGACCTCCCGGGCATCTGAGTATGAAGATCAGGCCGTCAAGGCAGGGGCGGACGCTTACGTGACGAAGTGCGACTCGCCGGAGAGCCTTGTGCTTGCAGCGCGCACCGTTGCGATGTCTTGTCGTCCGAGCGAGTGCGGCGGCCGGATGCCATCGAGAACGTCACGGCCGGGCGTCGGCAACCTTTCTGACGGCGAGCTGAGAGTTTTTTTCCAAATCGGCGAAGGTCGGAGAACGCGCGAGATCGCAACCCATCTCCACCTCAGTCATAAAACCGTCGAGACGCACCGCGAGAATATTAAACGAAAAGTCGGCATTGATTCTTTGGAGAGGCTGATTTCGATGGCTTCTATCTGGAACGCCTGCTCGGGTTTGATGCCCATGCTCCCCTCGAGCTCCCGCACTTCTCACTTCGGAGGAAATCAGGGCTTCCCCTATTGACCGCGTAAGCACGAACCGGAAAGTCTGACTTCTCTATGGAACTTCTCATCTGTTCATTGATCGTAGCGTTAGTTGTTGGCATTCTGGTGAGCGCGGGCGTCTATTTTTCGGGAGATCCTAACGAGTCCTTGGGGCGTGTCTCGACGGTCGGCGTGCTCACGAGCGTTTTTACAGGGTTTGGATGCGGGGTGTTCTTTGCGTTGGCGGGCGTGCCCGCATCGGGGGCGCAGACTTTTGACGGTGTGGCGTGGGGCGTTTGTGTTGCCGTCCTCTCGGGGGTCGCAGCGATCCCTTCTTTTTTCGTCGTTTTCTCGGTGGCTGAACTCCTTCATCGGATGCGCACGGCTGGGTCGACGCGCGTGTTGCCTCAGCGATACCGGAGGATGTCGCGTTGAGCTTGGATTCGTCCGGAGTTTTCCAGATTGCTATTGCCGATGACCACCCCGTGGTTTCGCGAGGACTCGAAGTGCTCTTGGAATCGAGAGCGAACATGAAGCTTTGCGGGCACGCCGCATCGGCACTGGAGTTGGAGCGCCTACTCGAGGTCACAAATCCGGATTTGTTGATTTTGGATTTAAGCCTTGGCTCGGCTTACGGGGTGCCCCTCCTACACAAACTCCGGAGTGAAAAGCCGACCCTCAAGGTTATTGTATTTTCCATGTATTCGGACGCCGGCGTCGTTCAGGCCGCACTTGCCGCCGGGGCGTCTGCGTATGTTTGTAAACAGGACCCGCCCGCGGATCTGCTCGCCGCGCTCGACTTTGTTCTGGACGGAGGTCAACGCGGGGGGCGAGCAGAAGATGGAATCGAGCGGACAGGAAGTTGTAATGCCCTTCCTGAGACATTATTGACGCCTCGGGAAGTAACGGTTTTTGAGTTGTTGGGAGATGGCCATAAGACAAGTGAAATTGCGGCACGATTATTTGTCAGCGTGAAGACGATCGAAAGTCATCGGGAAAACATCAAGGCCAAGCTCGATCTTACCTCGGCTCAACAACTCATTGCTTTCGCTGCACGCACGAATGCGGCTCGACGGGGATTCCAGATGTCTTCCTAATGTCGCAGCCAGTGAGACCCGATTCCGGGGAGGCCATCCCGACTGCTCTGCTTGCACAAGTGCACCTCGGTAGCTGGCGCTGGGATATCGAGCCCGACGTGGTGAAGTGGTCGAGCGAGCTCTACCGCATTTTTGGATTCGATCCCGCTTTCCCGCCGCCGTCTTTTGCCGACCATCCGAAAATTTATTCCCCCGCCAGTTTCCTTGAGTTGGAGTCCAGTGTCCGGCACTGCCTTGCGACGGGTGAGCCTTTTGCATTGTCTCTCGATGCCATCCGGAGCGATGGGAAACCATTTTTTTTGGAGGGGCATGGAGCCGCATTTCGCGACGCAGACGGGCGAATTTCCTACCTCTTTGGCGTGGCCCTTGACCGCACCACCGAGTGGCGTGCGCTGCTTGAAAGCCAGAAAAATCTAAAGAATTACGAGGCGATTTTTGACCAGGCTGCCGTGGGCGTGGTTTTGAAACAAAGCTCCTCTGGAAAAATCCTTCACGTGAATAGAAGGTTTGCCGCAATGCTTGGCGCCACTCCGGAACGGCTCGTCGGAAAATCCTTCCCCGCCCTTTTGCACGGGTCGTTCTCCCCAAGCTCAGCCAATCCCCGCGAAGGGGATTCTGTGATCGGCGGCGATTTTTCCTCGGAGATGATCTTCCAGTCTAACACTGGCGAACCGGTTTGGGTCGAGGTCACCGTTTCTAACATGGCGGACGCCGACGTCTCTGACACGGAAATCGTGATTGTTCAGGATGTCTCCAAACGCAAAGATGCTCAACTCGCCCGCAAACATGCCGAGCATGCGGCCGACCAGGCCCAGCTTCTGGAGCGCCAGGCCATTGCACAACACATGCATGATGGCACCGGCCAGTTGCTAACGGGAATCGCGCTCTACGCCGACAGCCTGCTCCACAAAAGCGACATTCCCGAAGTTCACAAAGCTCGAATTGCCGAGATCGAGGTAATGGCGATTGAGACTTTACGCCGTGTGCGAGCCGTCTCTCGCGGACTCCTGCCGGTCGAGGTCCGACCAGATACGTTCGCCGATGAAATGGCGCGCCTGGCCTCTAACTTTTCCGTTGGCTTCGGCGTCACTTGCGATTGGACTTCCGCGAACGCGTGGGTGCCGCGCAACGATGCCGAAGCACTCGACCTTTATCTCATCGCCCAGGAAGCCTCGCTGAACGCGATTCGACATGGTCAGGCCCGGAAGATTGACATCTCAATTGAACTCGCGTCCGAGGGCTTGAGGCTCAGGATTGCAGACGACGGCATGGGGTTCGCTAAAGAGCGCAAACAAGACGGCGTCGGTTTGTTGTCCATGCGAAAGCGCGCTTTGCGCTGCGGCGGGAGACTCAAAATTTTGCCGCGGGAATCGGGTGGAACCGTCGTTGTATGCACGCTGAAATCGACCCCTGGCCCAATACCCGGATAAGGGCCGTCTTTCACAGCTCCGCAAAAACGAGCGAACGGGCGATTTTCCTCCCGAAAAAAAAGAAACCCGTTGCTTCATAGAATCAGGGTTGTCCCTATTCACAACGCCCGCTGCTTCCGCGAAAATGTGCGCGCCATGAAAAATCACCAAACCTCAAAGACTTACTCTCTGTGCAACCGAACGCGTGTTTTCCGCCTATTGGGCGCGATTGCCGCGCTCGGTCTATCTCTTGCGTCTACCACCGCTCAAAACGCAACGGCCGTCGCCGATTTCGGAGACGGAGGCTTCGGCACCGGGTGGCAGTCGGACGACACGCGAAACAGCGCGGGTGTTCATATTACCAACAACTCGACGCATTTCCCGCTCAACAGCGCGACTCTGGATCCGACGGCTGTCGCCGCTCAGATCAACTGGCGCGACTTCTACGCCTCTCGTGGCAACCTCGGTGGCCTCTCGCTCAACGGAACCAGCAGCGGCAGCGGAAAAAGTTCAATCAGCGTTGTCGACACGATTGCAGGTTTGGACGCTTCGGGAACCGCTCTCGGCAGCGGATTCCAAGCGATTTACCGCTGGCAGAATACAGATACGGTCGATGCCGGTGTGGCCGTAAAGTTCGGCGTGCAGTCCACATCGTTCAACGCGACCCAGACTTCCTACGTGCAAACCCGCTCAGGCGAAGCCGCGTGGGATCTGCTTCTCGTTTACGATCCCACGGAGCCGGGTAATCTGCCGGGGAACACGGTCACTAACAATGCCATCATCGCGACTTTTATCAACCAGACGACCGGGAAATTCTATCTCTTCGGACAAGCTGGTCATAATGGTTACTGGACGAGCAACAGTAGCGCATCTGGCGGAATCGCCCCACCGGGATTCACCGCAAAAACCTTAAGTGAATGGGCCGCAGACTCGACTTGGGGAACATTGCTTTTCGGTGGTGGCGCGAAGGTTTCCGATACGCAATTTGGGATTGGATCAGGCAATGCAAATGCCTCGGGCACAGTGGACTGGGCTTCCGTCAGTTTTCTAAACTCTGGTTCGATCATCGATTTTACGGATGCCTCGAAGTGGACGGGCGGCAACAGCACAATTTTTTCCGATACCGCCAACTGGAGAGCCAATGGCGCGGAGACAGGGCCGACGGCCACCAACAATGTCGTGTTTGACGGCGGCACCACTCTCACCACGACGGTTGATGACAACACGACAGCGCGCAGCATCGGAGTCGTTCGCGGGAATGTGACGATCGACGTGGCTTCAGGAAAAACGCTCGCTCTGGCCAACAATGGTTTCCTCTCCGCGGAGTCCGGTGCGTCTTTGAGTGTGGCCGGGAATGGAACAACGACAGCGGCGACCGTGGAAGCGTGGGGGACAGTGAATGTCTCGTCGCGTGTTGATCTCAGTGGCGGAACGGATCCCAATCCCCCCCGCGACGGCACATCGCCGACAAGCCGATACGGCCTGGTCGTTGGCCCCGGCGGCGTGGTCAACTTGCAAACGGGTGCCAACGTTACGATTTCACAATCCAACAAAAATCCCGGCGTGCGTGTTGGTGAAGGTGCAGGAACAGGCACCCTCAACATTGCCGACGGTGCCAGCCTCGCGGTGGGAAGCGATGTGGTTTTTGGGCCCGGAATTACAAGCAACGGATTTTTTACTGCGGGTGACTTTGGTTCCACGGGTGTCGTCAACCAATCGGGAGGAACGTTCACGCTGACAGATGGCTCGTTCAACTTGGGCAATCAAGCAAGCACAGGCACATACAACCTTTCAAATGGTACGGCCACCTTGCGCGGCGGTCTCCACAGCCTCGGAAGAAACACTGGCTCCCGGGCAGCGGGCACTGGCACATTAAACATCAGCGGCGGAACGTTCGATGTCACCTCCAGCCCGAACAATGGCAATGCCGATTTCATCCTCGGGGACCGGGATAATAGCGTGACCGACGGCGTCGGCATTGTGAACCAAACCGGCGGCATATTCCGCGTCGGGGCCAACTCCAATATCTACCTCGCGGGATATGGCAACAGCACGTTTAACCTCAACGGCGGCACGTTGGAAATCGGCGGCAACAGCCTCAATCCTTACTACAACGACGCTCAGGCACAAGGCGGCACCTACCAATTCAACCTCGGCGGAGGCACGATCAAGGTGACAGGGGGCAACCTGACAACATCCGCCGCGACGAATCTTATCGCCGCTACGACTTCGACGGTGAACTCGAACGGCTTCGATGCAACGTTCGGGCTCGTGTCGGGCAATGGAACGCTCAACAAGGCGGGCGCGGGAAACCTCGCGTTTGCTGGCGGGAGTAACATCGGGCGATTGAACCTCAATGTGGGTTCGGCCTCGATCACAAGTGGCACGATGACAGTGGGCACTTTTGTTGCAGGAGCTTCGACGAGCTTCGGCGTCGCGGGGGCTCTGGCGGTTACCAACTTGGCCGGGGGTGGAACGATCTCGGTCGACACCACAATCTCTGGCACGCACAGCGTGGGCTTCTCGGCCGGGCTGCAAGAGTTTACGGACGATGTCACATACTTAAACACCGCCGTTGTCGATTGGGAGCTCTTCAGCAACAGCGTTGCAAATCGCGGGTCGGCAATGGGATTTGATGCTGTCAACTTGATAGGCAATTTGACCATCAATGCCGGCGCATCGTTTAACCTCGTCTTTAACGGATCGGGTTCGGCGGTTGATTTTTCGAACTCGTTCTGGAGTTCGAACCAATCATGGACGTTTATCGACGGCACGGGAACCCCAGCCGGAGGCTTTGTAATCGGTATGGTTAGCCTAGATAGCTTAAATGTATCACACGCAACGGCGCGTGCGGGATCGTCATTCTCAGTGAGCAATGTCGGCAACGATGTGCTTGTGCAATACGCGATTCCAGAGCCGAGCACGCTGCTCTTCCTGTCTCTTGGCTTAACGTTCCTGCTCATCATGCGGAGGCGGACTCAGCACTAACTATTTCGCATCGCGCGAGCGGCAAAGGTTAGCGGTGCCGCTCGCAAGTGCGGGATCAATTTGAACGAGCGGAAAAGACTCGCTCACGATAACGATGAAATTATTGATCAACGTTTTTGTCCTCTACCCGCTCATGCTCTTTGTGACGACAATGGTCATCGTTTGCTCCCTCCTCGGGGTCTGGTTTCTTGAGGCCCAGAAGCGGGAGAGAGGTTATGATGTTTGAATCCCATCACATAGACGACCATTTATGACTAATACGGAGATCGCATTCCTGGGCATTACGACGGCAGCGATCCTACTCAATCTGCTGTCGGCTCTCTATAAACGGTACGCCTTCCTCCGGGAAGAAGCCATGAGACAGCACCTCCGAACCCGTAAAAATGGAGCTTTTGCCCTCCTGCGTCCGGACGTCTCTAACAATAGCCTCCCGGAATCGGAGTCAGCACGAGTCAAAAGCGAAGATAGCAAAACTGAATAACACGCGTCGAAAACTGAAACCCAGCATGAAAATCCACCATCCCGATTCTCTAACAGAACCAAAAACTCTTCCGCGCCTTCGTGATTTTTCGGCGCTGTCGCTGATTAACTCCAAGAAACAAAACACGAGTCAGACGGTCGCTGAGGATGTCGAGGGGCATCTGTCTCCGATCCAAAAGTTGAGAAATCGTTTGCTTTTCAAACGTCAATGGTAGCCTACAGCCAACACAGGCTGTGGGTGAAAGTCATCGACCGCGGCGGGGATTTTTGGTTGATTGCGGCTTGTGAAGATCGAGTTCTACCCAGGCCGTGCCGGAGCCAGAGGAGGGCGCGGGGTTTGATGCGTTCTTAGAGCAGGAGGAAGGCAAAGTAAGATACCGGGCCTGCGAGAACGCTATTGATAATGGCACCGATGGCAAATGTTTGCCCCCAGACGAGCGCGTTGATGGCCTGGGGCGTTACGTCGTCGCGGTCATCGACAATGACGGCCGGACGAAGCAAAAGTCCACCGACACGGATATTGTGGTAAAAAAACAGGGGCTAGAAGAAGGCGAGCAGGCTTCCGCCGATGGAGCCGCCGAGCATGTTGCCGCCGAAGAGGCGGGCGAGAAATCCGGAAATCAAACCGCCGACGCCGAACGTGGGAAAGAAGTTACAAGTGAAGCCGATGGCGAAGGTCTTGTAGAGCACACTATTGAATGAAACGTCGAGATTATCAATGAGCGTCCTGGAGAAATGATCGCATGGCAGACGTTGCCCGGTGCAGGTGTTCAAAGCGCGGGCACGGTTCGCTTCCAACCATTCAATAATGGCCAGACCACAGAGGTGACGGTGATTTTACAGTTTGGGCCAGCCACGAAAGACCTTGGAGCTG
>Ga0209490_10000701_pt1 | contig 33296 bp, 24 predicted proteins | sample MAT06_FD_187209 | JGI IMG/M metagenome (GOLD analysis project Ga0209490, IMG submission 187209) | Freshwater microbial communities from Lake Fryxell liftoff mats and glacier meltwater in Antarctica - MAT-06 (SPAdes) (version 2) | ecosystem: Environmental > Aquatic > Freshwater > Ice > Liftoff...
TCTCGCTGTGCAATTTAATTCTGAAGGTAGCAGTGTCGGTGCGCAAGAATGGTTTTTTGGAGATGGTGGTAGTTTGTCAGGAGAGGATCCTGAGTACATATTTTCTCAAACCGGAAGCTTTGAGATATCGATGATTTTGACCAATGCCTTTGGATGCAGTGATACATCGTTCGCAACAATTTTGGTAGATACTCCCGTTTTGGATATTGTAATAGAGCAAGTGGGCTGTACCGATGACGGAAGGCCTTATGTGTTGTTGGTGAATAATGGCAATTTTGCTGTTCGGCATTTGAAATTGAGTTGGCAGCTAGGTGGAGATTCCCCTGTTTCTGAATGGTGGGACGGAATGCTTTTGCCGAATCAATCGCTTTTATACGAGTTCCAATCGGGGTTCAATGTTTTGCCATCGAACCAGAATTATTTGTGCATAGAACTTGAGGCTTTCAATACAGATTTTGCAGAAGTGAATACGAGCGACAATGTTTTCTGCAAGAACTTGGTGGATAATCTATTTGAATTGTTCCCTCCATTTTATTCTAGTATGACCGGCCTCATGTCAATCCGATTTGCCATTCCTGACGGAGGAGATGTGGCGCTCGATGTGTTTTCCATGAATGGTTCGCGAGTATCTCGAACGGAAATGATCAATTTATCCGAAGGCATTCACACCTACAAAATCGATACGGGGTCGATAACCCCAGGCGTATACATGATCAGATTATCATGGAATGATCGATCTACATCTAAATTGTTTTTTGTTTCCATCACGTAGATACTCGATTTATCGCGTATCCACCGTATCCATATTGCGCCACCATGAGTTGAGCCTTGTCGCAATGAATCGCAAAGGGCCGAAATGAATCGCGCCTCGTCGCAATGAGTCGCAATGAATCGCGCCTACAAGACTCATCTATGCGAGAATCTCCAATACCGTTCGAAACGCAATGGCCTTTTCGCCATAGCGATCAAGGTGTTTCGCCTGAAGCACAGGCGCAAATTCGGTTTGGTATTTTTCAAGAGCATCCAAATTTCGAAGGCGATATTGAACGGCATAGGTGACTCCATTCTCTTCGAATGCGTGAACGCGCAACAGACGACTGTCCAAGAACATTCCTGTGGCAATCACTTCCGGAATGTGTACGTTTTTCATCCAATCAATCCAATCTGTTTCAATACTTGGATCTAAACTGACTGTTACATTATAAATAACCTCATTCATTAGGCAAATGAAGGTAAAAGATCGGCTCATTGTTACTTTCTGCTTTCAGGAAAAGAATTTGGAGCGACGATATTTATTGCGGGTTTTTCTGTATGTTTGACAAAACCAAAACCACCAATATGCACGATATACTACTTAGCCTACATTCTATTCTAAGATATGTCCTACTTATCTTGATTTTGGTTACCATCATTGATAGCTTGGTACGGATGTATAAACCAGAAGATGATGCGGACAAAAAGCTGGCATTGTTTTCCTTGATTATTATGCACACTCAAATTTTGATTGGTTTGGGATTGTATTTTATAAGTCCACTTATCAAAACGCTCATGCAAGCAGGGAAAGTGATGAGTGAATCATTTCCTCGATTTTGGGTGGTCGAACACATGGTAGGAATGATCGTGGCAGCTATTCTCATTACAATTGGCTACAGCCGCTCCAAGAAACAAGACAGTAATTGGGCAAAACATAGATTTATACTCGTTTATTATTCAATAGCACTTATCATCATCTTATTAATGATTCCATGGCCATTCAGAGAAGTAGGGGCAGGCAGAGGCTGGTATTAATTGTAGCTATTGCAGTGGTGGCATTTTTCGCCATTTCGTGCAGTGGTGGCGGAGCGCAGAAACCAGAGCAAACACCAACCGGTGGATTTGATCCTGCCTTGGTTATCAAATTGTATTCTGCGAAATGCGGAATCTGTCACGGGGCAGATGGCGCGATGCAAAATGCCGGAGCAAAAAATCTCACAACAAGTGTGCTTGCTCGAGATCAAGTGATATCATTAATATCAAATGGAATAGGCACAATGCCTCCGCACAAAGATGTCCTTTCTGCCGATCAAATTGCTGCATTAGCCGATTATTCAATCACCCTAAGGAAGCCCTGATGCTTGTTTATTCCAAGACATTCTGAACTACATATTTAGGGTTGTATCTTTGGCATTTAAACTTTGGCGGAGTAAAATCATACATGTGACTAGATCGAAACAACATAGGCGATTTTAGACCTTCCTTAAATTTTTAGAGGTTCCCCTTTAGATGCAGCACGAAGTAATAGGACCGTTGTATCTAAATGCACTTAAACAAACGAAGAAATTAAATTTTGATTAGTACAGAAATAGAAAAGGAGAAATGCATCCTCATTGGTGTCATTACCCGTCAGCAATCTCGCGAGCAAGTGGATGAATACCTTGAAGAATTGGCCTTTTTGGCTGAAACGGCAGGTGCTGTTTGCGTGCGTTGTTTTACACAAACATTGGATCATCCCGACTCGCGGACATTTGTAGGCACCGGAAAGATTGAAGAAATTCATGGATTTGTAAGGGATCAAGAAATCGATATGATCATTTTTGATGATGAACTTGCACCTTCCCAATTGCGAAATCTAGAGCGAATATTTAATGAAGAGGAGAAGAAGAAAGTCAAAATCCTAGATAGAAGCAATTTGATTCTCGACATTTTCGCAAGTAGGGCTCGCACTTCACATGCGCGCACACAAGTGGAACTGGCGCAATACGAATACCTGCTCCCGCGACTTACTAGAATGTGGTCTCACTTGGAGAGGCAGAAGGGAGGTATAGGTATGCGCGGTCCTGGTGAGCAAGAGATTGAAACGGATAGGCGTATTGTACGCGATAGAATTGCCTTGCTTAAAAAACAATTGGAGATTATTGACAAGCAGAAAGTAACGCAACGAAGCAACCGGGGCGACATGGTGCGAGTAGCATTAGTTGGTTATACCAATGTTGGGAAGAGCACACTCATGAGTATGTTGAGCAAAAGTGATGTCTTCGCAGAGAACAAACTTTTTGCCACATTAGACACAACAGTGAGAAAAGTTGTGCTCAATAATCTTCCGTTTTTACTTACAGATACAGTGGGATTTATTCGCAAGTTGCCGCATCAATTGATAGAATCATTCAAGAGTACCCTCGATGAAACGAGAGAATCGGACTTGTTGATTCACGTGGTGGATATTTCACACCCACAATTCGAGGATCATTACCGAGTAGTAAATGAGACGCTTCAAGAAATTGGTTCAGGCGATAAACCCACCATTGTAGTGTTCAACAAAATTGACGCATTCACATACACTCCCAAACCAGCGGATGACCTTAGTGAGGCAACCACAATAAATTGGAGTTTAGACGATTGGCGAAAAACATGGATGGCGCGCCTCGAAGGTCAAAATGTTTTATTTATTTCTGCTATTCGCAAGGATGGAATGGATCAGCTGCGAAGTATCCTGTACAAAAGAGTTCGAAACATTCACATGGAGAGATATCCTTATACCCCCACACCGTATTGGGATGAAAGTCAGTGGGAGGAGGCCGAAGACCGGGCATCTGAGAAAGAATAGAAACCAATTAATTATAGTGGACAGAAGAATTACAAAAGGCCGATTATTCCTGTACAGTATTAGTTCGGGTTTTGGCCTCATAGGACTGCCAATCCATTTGAAATTCCTAATTTTGTAGCCTGATCGTCATTTCTGATCCTTGTGGAAATACTTTTTGTAAAATACTTTTTTTGATGAGCAACAACACTGAAGCACTAAGCAATCGCAAACTCAAGGTTTCCGAAATGGCTGAGAACCTGATTGGTTCTGAAATTATCAAACTCGCTGGAGAAATTAGAGATAAAATAGCCAAAGGAGATAACGTTTATAATTTCACAATTGGAGACTTTGATCCTGCTATTTTCCCAATCCCAGTAGAGCTTCGCGACCACATCATTGCATGCTACATGGAAGGTTTGACCAACTATCCGGTTGCAAATGGAAATCCGGAATTAAGAAAACAGATATCTCGTCTAATCAATAGAACTACAGGAGTAGATTATTCAGCCGACGAAATATTGGTGGCAGGTGGCGCTCGTCCTGTTATTTATGCCATTTTTCAAGCCTTATTAGATCCGGGCGATAAAGTTGTTTTCCCTGTTCCATCGTGGAACAACAACCACTATACGCACCTCAGTCATGCCGTGCAAGTGATGCTGCCCACGTTACCTGAAAATAACTTTTTGCCAACAGCAGACGAACTCCGGCCACATCTTCGTGGTGCATCTCTGCTTGCACTTTGTTCGCCTCTCAATCCTACCGGCACTTCATTTAAAAAGGATCAATTAGAGGCAATATGTGATTTGGTGATCGAAGAGAATGCGCTTAGAGGAGCAGATGAAAAGCCATTGTATCTGATGTACGATCAGATATATAATCTCTTGACATTTGGAGGAACACAACATTTTCACCCTGTGCAACTGCGTCCCGAAATCCGACCTTACACTTTGTATGTAGATGGAATCTCCAAGAGCCTTGCCTCTACAGGTGTGCGAGTGGGTTGGGCTTTTGGTCCGGAGCGGATTATAGAGAAAATGAAATCCATATTGGGCCACGTAGGAGCTTGGTCACCACGTCCCGAGCAGATTGCAACTGGAAGGTATTTGGCCAATGATACACAGGTAGACACCTATTTGGCATGGATCAATTCTGAGGTAGAGCAAAGGCTTACAGGATTCTACAACGGCATTGTTTCATTGAAGAATGAAGGTTTTTCGGTAGATGCCATTGCTCCGCAAGCGGCCATATATTTAACAGTTAAGATCGATTTAGTGGGAAAGGTAAAAGAGGATGGAACAGCAATCAACTCCGTAGAGGACACAACTGCTTATATACTCAATGAAGCGAAAATGGGCATTGTTCCTTTCAGTGCATTTGGTTCTTCGAAGGAAGAGCCTTGGTACAGAATTTCTGTTGGCACAGCGAGTTTACAAGATGTAGCTCAATCCATTGTAAGTTTGCGCTCTGCTCTCGCCAAATTGAAATAGTATTTCTTGCATGGGAGCGCAACTGACAACAATAAAATGAATCAGGACAACAAAAACTTTTGTGTCATCATGGCCGGTGGCATTGGATCCCGGTTTTGGCCAATGAGCAGAAGTTCTTTTCCTAAGCAGTTTCACGATGTTCTCGGCTTGGGGCGAACCCTTTTGCAGATGACCTACGACAGGCATGTGAAAATTTGTCCTCCTTCTAATATTCTGGTAGTTACAAATATTGCGTACAAAGAATTGGTATTGCAGCAATTACCTGACTTAAAAGAAGAACAGGTATTGTGTGAGCCGTACATGCGCAACACAGCTCCTTGCATAGCATACGCCAGTTGTTGGATTGCAGACCGTGCCGGAGATGCAAGTGTTATTGTAGCGCCTAGCGATCATGTGATCATGCGCGAAGACGAATACATTGCTACAGTTTTGCTTAGTATTCAGCAAGCCCGAGAATCAAATAACCTTGTTACACTAGGCATCAAACCTACCCGACCTGATACCGGCTATGGATACATTCAATGGGATGAGATCGGTAAAACGCCTGATCCAAGAGTGAAAAAAGTGAAGACATTCACCGAAAAACCGGATTTAGAGTTGGCAAAAGATTTTCTCGCCTCAGGCGATTTTTATTGGAATTCAGGCATCTTTATTTGGTCCTTACCAGCGATTTTAACAGCTATGAAATCGCATCTGCCGGATATTTATAAGGCCTTCAGCGAGGGTGCCGGTATATATGGGACGTCTGCCGAAGCACAATTTATAGAGCAGACATATAGTACATGCGAAAATATTTCTATTGACTATGGATTAATGGAAAAGGCCAAAAATGTGAATCTCGTATTGAGCGATTTTGGCTGGAGTGATCTGGGTACTTGGGGAAGTTTGCATACCTTGGTTGCTCACGATGACCACAGAAATGGCGCCGTAGGGAAGAATATAATGATGTATCAATGTTCCAATAACATGGTGTATATGTCCAACGATAAGTTGGCGGTATTGCATGGCCTCAACGGGTTTATTGTGGTCGATTCGGGAAATGCTTTGTTGGTCTGCAAAAAGGAGGATGAGCAGAAGATCAAGCAATTTGTGAACGACATAAAACTTCGCGATGGCGATCAATGGTTGTGAGATCAATAAAAATTTAGGCAATGCGCAGAGTGAAGATTCATATATCTTTGCCGCGTTCATTGAAAAAATAGATTTATTGCGGGCGTGGCGAAATTGGTAGACGTACCAGACTTAGGATCTGGCGCCGTGAGGCATGGGGGTTCGAGTCCCTCCGCCCGCACAAATGAGTTCGAGGTTTGCAGAAACAACAGAAACAAACGTTATCTGCGTCCTTTAAGTAGGCCCCCCTTAAACTCAAACTAGTTCTCCGAACTGTTCGTAGTTTACAGAAACAGCAGCCAACGATTTCGGCTAATTTTATTTAAAATCTCTCAAACCCGAACTGTTACTCGAACTGAATTCAGAGAATTCAGATATAGGAACTTGAGCGATCTCATATTTTTCCTGTACCTCTCAAACATCAAAAGATACCAAGACAACTCTTTTCTTCAATTTCTGAGATTTCCTGCAGTGTCGGAGCTTTTCTGCTATGGTAATTATATGATTGCCTCAAACGATCTCAAATGATGCAATGCGAAAAGCCCATTGTTGGCCGAAAGGCATTTTCTGTCAATAACACAATTTACGAATTTTAAAATTTAATCATTCCCTCCCGGCGTTCATACCCAATCAATTGGTCAGGGCAGCTTTGAACATTTGCTGAACATCATCGAAGGTTTTGGCAGACCTCGGGCCAAGGTTAAAAGACATTTCTATATGATCCCAGAATCCGCTTTGGGATTCGCTATGAAACGCTAATACCGTTTATCCCGCATTACGCATGAGGGCAATTTTTGTAGAATGCGTGTGGGATTCTCAAATCTAAGCGATAGAATACTGCATTCATCGGCAAAATGAGGGTGCAATTTTTCTATCGCTTGATTTGGGTTTATGTAGCTGTTATAGGTCAATGGAGTGAAACGGAATTGGCCTATAACAGATACTATGACGGCATTTACCATTTCGTGTATGCAAGATGCTGCAGCGAATTGCCCAAAAAAACTTCCAATGCGCAATGCAGCAAGTACCATTTACTGTGCATAATTGGTATTATCCCGAATCACGCGATGGAGATATCGGAATTCATAGGTCGAACTATTACTTTGCTCCATCGTGGAGATTCGAGAATACCGCAGCGCATTAACCGCAAGACACTTCCAATGTGCAATGCGGGATTATTTGATGGTGTATATTCATACATCAAAAGTAAAAATCGAGAAAGTGCTTGATATCAAAGGGGGTTAGTGCTGCAATAGATTTCCAATGCGGATTCTGGGTTGAACCAGATTCTGAGGACAGCGCGACTATGTTGGTCTTGCATTCTGAAATAGAGCAAATATCGAAGATGGTTTATGCGATGAACCCCCCCACAAATATTCCTTAGTTTCTCCCGCAGTTCTTGCATTCTTGCGTAATTTTGACGCCCGATTTGAAAACAAATACTGAGTTTAGGCGCTCAGAATCAAATTATTACAATGAACATTACTCAGAACAATCTCGATTCGCAAAACGCTGAACTGATTATTAGTGTCGAACCTCCTGATTATGAGCCTGGTTTAGAGTTGGCTCTAAAAAATTACCGCAAACAGGCTCAATTGCCTGGTTTTCGTCCAGGACATGTGCCAATTGGCCTCATCAAAAAGCGCTTTGGAAAAAGTCTGCTTGTAGAGGAAATTCAAAAAGTGATTCAAGAGGCAATCAACAAACATTTGATCGAAAATCAATTGAATGTGTTGGGCTCTCCAATTCCCAAAGCTTCTGTTGAGGAGGTCGGTGATTGGGACAATCCAGGCGAATTTAGGTTCACATACGAAATGGGCTTGGCTCCTGAGTTAAATATTAAACTCGAAAAATCAGAAAAATATTCCTTCAACAAAGTGCGTATCAACGATGAGTTGATCAATCGACAAATCAAAGATTTGGCCCGCAGATACGGCCAATTGAGCGAACCAGAGGTAAGCGAAGACGATGATATGCTTATTGGCGACTTCGAGGAACTAGCAGCTCCAGGTGCGATCAAAGAAGGCGGAATCAAAAACAGGAGCACCATTTACATCGACAATGCTAAAGATACTGAGTTGAAGAAGTCTATGGTTGGCCTTAAGAAAGGCGATCATTTCGAAGTGAATCCGCACGATCTAACAAGTAATCACGAAGAACTTGCTCAACTTTTAGGCATAACTCACCATGATGTGCACCACATGGAAAGCCATTTTCGATTTACGGTAGAAGAACTTAAACGCATGACTCCCCATATTTTAGATCAGGAGTTATTCGACAAGATTTATGGTCCTGGCAATGTGAATTCAGAAGCCGAAATGCGCGAACGTGTGATCGAGGATCTGAAGAACATGTTTTCTAGAGATGAGAACTTCCTCTTCAAACGTGCTTTCTCGCGCGAAATCGTGAACAGGGTAAATGCTGTCTTGCCTGATGAATTCCTCAAAAGGTTTATTCGAATGACGAACGAAAAAGGAGTGTCTCAAGAGCAAATTGAGATGGAATATCCTTCGTATGCGCATGGATTGAAATGGCAGTTGATAGAGAATAAAATCATTCGCGACTATGATTTAAAAGTGGGTCTGGATGAGGCAAAAGAATATGCCAAGGGAATGCTTACACGTCGATTTGCTGAATATGGAATTCCGGTAGAAGAGGAGCAGCTAGAAACTTATGCCGAGCGCACCTTGGCAAACAAGGAAGAAGCCCGAAACATATACGACTTGCTATATGAAAACAAAGTGGTTGAATTGGTGAAGGAAAAGTGCACAATCGAGGAAAAAGAATTCAGCTACGAGGAATTTTTGCATCAAATTCAGCATTGAGGTTACCGCGAGCCTAATTTGTTAATGAAGACACCAAAAATCAATGTCAAATTGAACAGGATATTTATACATTGGCCCCCCGAAGGGGCCTTTTGTTTTTTTAGCAATTTTGGATCAAACCCTTCGACTTGGAAACTGTTATTTAGCGTTAGAACAAAAAACTCATGATCACTAGAAAAGAATTTAGAAATTTTGCTGTAAACAACAGGGGAATACAAGGAACTGTGGTAGATGATGTCATTAGCCACGCCTATGGTCCCGAAATGATGACTAGAACTGTTATCGAAGAGCGAAACATGCCGTTTCGTGAGGTCGATGTGTTCTCTAGACTGATGGCCGATCGGATTATCTTCTTGGGCACTGAAATAGATGACTACATCGCAAACATTGTGCAGGCCCAAATGCTTTTTCTTGAAAGCGTCGATGCCAACAAAGACATTCAGATATACATCAACTCTCCGGGTGGAAGTGTGTATGCGGGCCTAGGTATTTACGATACCATGCAGTACATCAAACCCGATGTCGCAACCATCTGTACAGGTATGGCCGCTAGTATGGGTGCTGTGTTGCTCTGTGCCGGTCAGAAGGGCAAAAGAACCGGATTGAAGCATAGCAGAGTAATGATCCACCAACCTTTGGGTGGAGCGCGTGGTCAGGCTTCTGACATAGAAATCACAGCCAGAGAAATTCAGAAACTGAAGAAAGAACTTTATGACATTATCGCGGTGCATAGCGGTCAGACTTATGAAAAAGTTTGGGGCGACAGCGATCGCGATTACTGGATGATTGCTCAAGAAGCCAAAGAATACGGGATGATTGATGAAGTCCTCGAACGAAAGAACGGATAATTCCTCCTCAAAACGTCCCGATATTTCGGGACGTTTTTGTTTTCGGTGTGTACTTATGTCAAACGATAGTTATTTAGGAATCAAATGTCCGGTCAGGTTTTTCTAGATGTCATATTGCCCATTGCCGTTCCTACGCCGCTTACCTACGGAGTACCTTCCGAACTTCAGGATCAAGTGGAAGTAGGAAAACGTGTTGTGGTTTCTTTGGGCAAAAGCAAACTGATTACCGGCGTTATTTATAGAGTGCATAGTATGGCACCCACCGCTTATGATGTCCGAATAATAGAATCGTTACTAGATGAAGAACCCATATGTAATCCTAATCAGATACGATTGTGGGAGTGGATGGCTGAATACTACTGCTGCACACTTGGCGAAGTGATGGCCGCGGCTCTGCCCGCAGCTTTAAAGTTGTCGAGCGAAACAATGATTAGTGTCATTCCCGACTTTGATGAGGATCTATATAAATGGTCCGACAAAGAATGGATCGTGTTGGTGGCATTGCGAACCGCCAAGTCTATGAGTATTCGAGACATTTCAATTTTACTCGATCAGAAAAATGTTCAAGGTATTGTAAATGATTTGGTGGAAAAGGGAGCCGTTACCAGCGAAGAAGAACTGAAGGAGAAATTTAAACCGAAAAAAACTCAGTTTCTATCCCTTTCGGGAAAATACGAGTCGGATGAAGACTTGAATGAACTTTTCGCCGACATGGAAAAGCGAGGAGCAGTGAAGCAGAGCGATGCATTGCTAGCTTATTTGAGATTGGCCGATTGGGATGGCAAAGCTTCTGCATGGGTTCCGAAAAATAAACTCACAAAGGAAAATGGTATTCAAAATGCAGTTCTCACTTCGTTGGTCGAAAAAGGAGTTCTCGAATTGCGAGAAGTAGAAACCGGCCGTCTCAACAAATCGAGGATAGACGTAGAAGTCCTCAGCCCCTTGTCTGAAGGGCAGAGCGAAGCACTCAGAGAAATTCAAGAACAATGGAAAAGTAAAGACACTGTTTTGTTACATGGAGTTACATCGAGTGGCAAAACAGAGCTATATGCACATTTGATACGAGAGACGATAAATGAAGGTAAGCAAGTTTTGTTTTTGCTTCCGGAAATTGCCCTTACAATACAATTAATAGAGAGACTGAGAAAGTACTTTGGCGAAAGGGTAGGGGTCTACCACAGCGGATATTCCAACAATGAACGTACAGAAGTATGGCGAAAAGTACTTCAGCACAAACCAGGCGACCACGACATAGTATTAGGTGCCCGTTCGGCCATTTTTTTGCCTTTCAACAACCTCGGTCTTGTGATTGTGGATGAAGAACATGAAAGCAGTTTTAAGCAAGTTGATCCTGCGCCTCGTTACAATGCCCGCGACATGTCGGTGGTGCTCGCAAAAATTCACAAAGCCAAAGTGCTAATGGGTTCTGCTACTCCTTCTATCGAAACTTATTGGAATGCCGAAACAGATCGCTTTGGATTAGTCACAATGCAGTCTCGTTTTGGTGGAATGGAATTGCCTGCAGTAGAGTTATGTGATGTTCGTGAAGAGTTGAGAAATAAAACAATGAATGGTCATTTCTCGAAGTATTTATTGGACAATATGCACGAAATAATTGACGCTGGATCGCAAGTTATTTTGTTTCAGAACAGACGCGGATACAGTCCTCTGTGGAAATGTCAGGTATGTTCGTGGATCCCCGGATGCGCCCGCTGTGATGTGAGTCTTACCTATCACAAACACATTCACCAGCTCAAATGTCATTATTGTGGATACAGCGAAAAGCCGCCCGAAGAATGTCATTTATGTGGAAGTACAGATTTGCGAATGATTGGCTTCGGAACAGAAAAGGTTGAAGAGGATATCGAAGAGTTGTTTCCTGATTTGACTGTGGAAAGAATGGATATCGATACCGCAAGAAGCCGTCTCAACTATCAAAAAATAATTGCGGAGTTTGAAACAGGCGAGACCAAAGTTTTAGTGGGGACAAGAATGATTACAAAAGGCTTGGACTTTGATAACGTCGGATTGGTGGGTATTCTATCAGCAGATAAAATGATGAACTATCCGGATTTCAGATCACTCGAAACAGCCTATCAACTGATGTCACAAGTAGCAGGAAGAGCGGGCAGAAAAGGCAGAAGGGGAAAGGTAGTGGTGCAAACATTCAATCCTGATCACTGGCTCTTAAAGCATGTTGTCAATCACGATTACCTAGGATTTTACAAACAAGAATTATCAGAGCGCAAAAAATTTGGGTATCCACCTTTCGTCAGACTCATTCGAATCATTCTAAAGCATAAAAATGACGCAGTAGTTGCTGAAGCGGCAGAATTTTTGGCCAGGGGTTTGAATGGAATTGAAGGTATACATGTCCTTGGCCCAGAGGTTCCGTATGTGCCCAGAATCAACAATTACTATCTGCGCCAATTTTTAATTAAACTGGAGAAGAAACCTGCAGCCATCGAGCAAAAGGAGCAGATATGGCATTTTACACGGAGATTTTTTTCTCAGCCAAAGTTCCACGCAGTAAGATGTGTTTTGGATGTCGATCCGGCGTAGCAGAATTATCTCTTGCTTTCCTTTTGCATGATCTCTCTTATTTCTTTCATAAACTCCGAAGCAAAAACGAAATCGTTGAGTTCTTTATTTTCGGTAAAAAGAATTTCTCTTCGATCTCCTTTCCACCAAAGCTGTCCTGCATGGATGAAATTAATGCTGTCGCCAATTTCCATTACAGAGTTCATGTCGTGAGAAACTACTACCGTAGTACAACCGAGGTCGTATGTGATCTCCCGAATTAAGTTATCTATTATAATGGCTGTCTGTGGGTCTAGACCACTATTCGGTTCATCGCAAAAGAGATATTTCGGATTCATAGCTATAGCCCTTGCGATCCCTGTTCTTTTTTGCATTCCTCCAGATATTTCACTTGGAAAGAGATTGTTTTTCCCTACGAGATTTACTCTCTCTAAGCACCAATCCGCACGTTTGCGCATTTCTGCTTTCGACATGGTGGCAAACATTTCAAGTGGGAACATCACATTTTGCTCCACAGTAAGTGAGTCGAACAACGCCGATCCCTGAAAGAGCATACCGATATCTTGGCGAATTTCTTTGCGTTGTCTATGGTTCATTATGGTGAAATTCCTGCCATCAAATTCGATCTCTCCTTTATTCACTTCCATTAAACCGACAACACATTTGGTGAGAACCGATTTACCCGAACCACTTATTCCTATGATAAAATTGACTTTCCCTTTTTCGAAAGACGTTTGAATATCTTGCAAAACCATTTTGCCATCAAAACTCTTTGATATGTTTTTTACTTCTATCAAAGCAGCAGCAATTGAGTAATGATGTAATTCGAAATCATGATTAAAATGATGCTATAAACAACGGCTCTCGTATTACTCTCTCCTACTTGAAGGGCACCACCTTTGGTATAATATCCATGATATCCGGAAACACTTGTAATGATGTAGGCAAAAACAACAGATTTAATAAGTGTATATGTAACCTGAAATGGTTCGAAATAAATCTGAATACCCGATATGTAATCTGTAAGCGAAATGACTCCGCTTCCCGGACCTATAAGCGCTCCTGCAGCGATTCCCAAAAACATTGAAATAACCACGAGAAACGGGAAAATCAACATGGCTGCAATAATTTTTGGCAGAATGAGATAACTGGCTGAGTTTACACCCATGATATCCAAGGCGTCAATTTGCTCCGTGATGCGCATTGTTCCAATCTCAGAAGCAATATTGCTACCCACTTTTCCGGAGAGAATAAGACTCATAATGGTACTTGAAAACTCCAAAATGAGCGATTGACGGGTAGTGTAGCCGATGGTCCACCTGGGAACCCAGGCACTGTCAATGTTTGCAGCAGTTTGTAGCGTAATTACAGCTCCCATAAATGCCGAAAGAAGCGCTACGATTCCGACGCTTTGAACGCCAATTTTGTCAATTTCTTGTACAATTCTTATGCGGTAAATAGCCAACCTTTCAGGTTTGCTACACACCTGCTGCATCAGGAGCATGTACTTGCCGATATGTGAATAGATCTTTTTCACTTGATCCGCAAACTTAAAGGGAAAACTTAGCCGAAATTGAAGGTATTTGTTGGAAGTTCATCACAACGATGGGTTGAACAATTTTATCTGGCGTATTCTGTTTCTGTATCCGAGATTTTGCAGTTGGAATTGTCGTGAAACACTAAAAGGCAAAAAGGAACGGAGATCTCGCAAGATTTTTATCCCGTTTTAGCTCATTGGAGTGGACAAATTATACCAATTCTGCTTATTACATAGTCCAAACTATTTTATAAGCATGAAGTAATAAATGCCGTGAGAGTAGCTGTTATAGGCCTATGGAGTGAAACGGAATTGGACTATTACAGATACATAAACCCGAATCACGCGATGGAGATATCGGAATTCATAGGTCGAACTATTACTTTGTTCTATCGTGTAGATTCGAGAATCCCACAGCGCATTAACCCAGAATCCGCATTGGGATTCGCTATGAAGTGCTAGACCCCACAGATAGCAAGTGCTCCCGCCAGATTTTTATTTGATGGTGTATATTCATACATCAAGAATAAAAATAGAGAAAGTGCTTGTCATCAAGGGAGGGTAGCGCTGCAATAGATTTCCAATGCGGATTCTGGGTTGAAGGAGGCTTTCGGTCCATTTATGCCGACATAGATAAAAGCTGTATTTTTGAAATCAGAATGTGTAACGAATGAATGGTAGATCGCTTCTCTTGAAATCCGCGGCCTGTATCGCTTTGGTTGTCCTCTTAAGTTCATGCAGCCTGTTTCGAAAAAAGAATAGGTGTAATACCTGCCCAACATGGAAGGATAACATTTCAGTTGAAGTTGGCACAAATTCAGGATTGTTTGAGACCTACGATGAAAAAGTGAATGAAGAACAGTACAAACCTTGAGGCAGGTCTGCTCCCTTTTATACCAGAGGCAGCATTGGAGATGACTTGCTCCCTGCTCCGTCAGTACCCTCATCACCTCGTAATTACCCCTCCCAGAAGTACAGTTCATGGCGATTTTCGACCCGGACGCGATCGTCATACGCTCACAGTAAATGGCGACCGCAATCGATATGCGTTTCTCATCACACTTCTGCATGAGATGGCTCATCTGATCACATTCAATACCCACGCCAGTTCTGTGAAGCCGCATGGAAAGGAATGGAAATCAGATTTTGTGAAATTGCTCAGACCTTATTTGGAATCAGGTATTTTTCCGGCCGATATTACAGATGCTCTGAAGAGATATATGTTGAATCCTGCGGCCGCCACGTGTTCGGATATCAACTTATCGAAAGTTTTGGCGCGCTACGACAAAAAAGAGGATGGCGAATTGCTCCTCGATGATTTGCCAGTAGGAGCGCTTTTTATGTATCGTGATAAACGAAAGTTCGTCAAAGAAACCAAAAGAAGGACAAGGTGGATTTGCAAAGAAGTTTCAACGGGTCAAACCTATTTTTTTAGTCCAGTGACTCTTGTGAAAATGGTGAGTTGAAAAAAGGAAAGGGGACTTACACCGTTTGGATTTATCCCAGAATCCGCGTTGGGGTTCGCTATGAAGTGGTAAATCCCGCGAGAGAAGCTGTTATAGACCAATGGAGTAAAAGGAAATTGGACTGTAAAGGATACATAAACGCGAATCACGCGATGTAGATATCGGAATTCATAGCTCGAACTATTACTTTGTTCCATCGTGTAGATTCGAGAATCCCGCAGCGCATTTACCTCAAGATGCTTCCAATGCGCAATGCGGGACAAACGGTATTAGCAATTCATAGCGAATCCCAATGCGGATTTTGGATTATTTAATTTTCTTGTCCTCACGAAGCGACTTGGCATAGCCTGAATTGATAATGCTTCCCTTGTTTATCGCTAAAAGCTCTGGCTTCGACTCTAGTAATGCTGCCACTTCATTCATCCCGAATTCAATGTCATTATCAAATGAATCAAAAATGGCTTGGGCTAATCGAAGATCTTCCAGCGTATCTACGGATAGCTTGTAGTGATACTTTTCGTTGGTTCGGATCCACTCGCAATTGAATAGCCCACTATTTTTGATAAAGGGCGTCACATGTTCTCTTTCGCTCAAAAGCGCTGCTTTATTCCAGGCTTCTTCGAGGGCACTCATTTTGAAAATCTCAACATCAAATCCATCTTCCAAAAAGTGTGGTTCGTGATTTGAGTTTGACAAATAGTCTGAACCACTTTTTTGATATGCGTCCAATACAGTCTGCAGGGTTTTGTAATGATGCATCGGATTATCACAGCAGATACGAATAACATCAGTAGGTTTTTCTTCAAGGGAGATTGTGGCTTGATAGAAACGATCCAATACGTCCCAATCACTTCCGCGAAAACATTCGACACCTTTTTCCACACAAAAAAATTCGATGGCATCGTCTTCTGGAAGATAAGTAGTTGCCACTATCACTTTGTCTATACCTGTCGCAGGTTTTAATCGATCCAGCAGATTTTCTATAATGCTCTTTCCATTCACATTCATCAATACTTTGCCAGGTAGTCGGCTGCTACCCATTCGCGCTTGTATGATAAGAACGGTCAAGGTGCTGGATTTGTAAATTGTTTTCTAAAAGCGATCCATTCTGCTAGCTTTTCAAGGTTGTAGTTGTTCTGCTCGGCATGCAAATATTTTGGATTATTACAACTCACCAGAATCTGATCCATACTGCCTGTTTCTGTCAAGTACCTGCCTTCTATTACTCCTTCAACAATCCATCCGGCTTTGCAGTATGCTTTTACACTTCCAATATTGTCTGCATAAATTTGACCATGCAGTTTTCGTATCTCATATTTTTCAAAGGCTAGTTGATTTCCTTGAGCAATGGCATCTGTTGCGAGTCCTTTTCCCCATTCTGAGCGATCTCCTATAACACATACCAAATCGGCCACACGATGCTTGTAGTTGATCGGTCCAACTTTCAAATTGCCAATGTGACGTTTGTCTTCTTCTAGGCAAATGGCGTACATGAAGTAAGAGTTAGATGTTCGTCCTTCGTCTATGTACTCGCAAACCATTTGTTGTGTAAGCGATTTTCCATCTACTTCTAAAAAACTTGTAACATCATTATTGCGAAACCACGAGAGGTACATATCCGTAATATCCGCATGCACCAGTTCGCGCAAAAAAACCCTATTCATCTTATATTAATGTTATGTAATAAATGGACCAAAATATTTTATACGTTAACAGTGGTAAATGCCGTTGTGATTTATATTTAGTTCAATAGAGTGAAACGGTATTGGACTATTCCATAAATCCAAACGGTATTACTTGTGTTTGAGTTTAAGTTGTTCCTCATATTTCGACATCGCAACTTCATTTTTGGTAAGGTTGTTCTCGTGCATTCTATATCTGTATAGCGGCACTATCAGGTTGTATACATTATATCTCTCTGCCCACCTAATTCGAAGATCTTCTTCTTCTCTGGCTCTAAATCCTTCGTCGTATAATCCTATATTAAACAAGAAGTCTTTGCGAAACATGATACCGCATGCAATGGGATTTTCTGATGCATTCACATGCTCTATATGATTCCCTCTTTCATCTACAAGCCAATAATTAGTAGAGACAGCATCTAGTGAATTATTTTCCTCTAAAAAAAGTTTCTGCACCTTCAGTAGATCTCTGTGAAAATAATCGTCTGCATCAAGAAAGATGATGAATTGACCTTTTGCTTTGTGAATACCGTAGTTGCGCGCTGCCGCTAATCCTACATTTTTTTCAAGGTGATAAATGCGCGCCTCAGCGTGGTATTCCGCGAGCACTTCTTTTGTTCTGTCTGTGCTTGCGTCATCTACAACAATTATTTCGAATGAATCTCGGGGTACCGATTGTTCCACAGCACTTCTGATGGCTCGTTCTACATATTGAGCATAATTGAATGTAGTAATAATGACTGATATCATATGATTAGATGCCTGTAAAAAATGGAATCAAATAGCGTTTTTGCCGTTCTTATCCCCGTTAGATCTCTTCTTAGATTTTTTCTTTTCATCGTCGAGGTATCCTCCTCCATAAGTGTATCCGGAGCCGTATCCATATCCATAACCGTATCCGTATCCATATCCATAACCATATCTGTATGCGTACTTACCGTAGTAGTATTTCCATCTCTTCTGCTTCAAGTTGTTTAGCAGTATGCAGTGATTCGAAAGTCGGTTTTGACTTAACACTTCTTCCAAATATCTCACACCCGATTTAGTTGCTTTTTCGGTGTTCATAACGAATATGCCTGTATCCACTTTATTCAGCAATACAAGTGAGTCGCTGATAAGCATCAGAGGCGGAGTATCTACAACAATAAGGTCATATTCTTTTTTGAGAGCCTCGAAAAGCAATTCTACTCTTTTGCTCATTACAAGTTCAGAGGCATTTGGCGGAATGGGACCTGCTGTAATGATGTCCAAATTTTCAACCTGCGATGTAATGATGGAATCACGATAGTCGGACCGGCCAATAAGGTAACTGGAAATACCTGAAATATTTTCGATATTGAATGTCTTGTGCACTTTGGGTTTGTGCATATCAAAATCGAGAAGAACAACCTTTTTTCCTGCTTTTGCGAATACTGCAGCGAGATTTGATGAGGAAAATGTTTTTCCTTCCCCGGGATGCAGCGATGTTAAAAGAATAATTTTTGGACCATCGTCTTGCAGTAAATATTGCAAATTAGTTCGCACCGATCTAAATGATTCCGACACATTGGATCTAGGGGCAGCATTGATTACGATTGGATCTATATCTACTTCTGCGTAATTTGGAATGCCACCAAGAACCGGGATTTTTGTAAGTTTTTTTAGTTCGCGTGTGTTTTCAATTCGTTCAAAGAAAACAAGTCTCACAAAGCCAATCATAATAGCCAATAGGATACCGACTGACATGGCGAGATAAATAGATTTTTTCTTATTGGGCCCTACAATACCCATCCCTCGTGCCGATTCGATTACACTTGTTTGTGGAATAATGGCTGCTCGAGCAATGACAGTGTTCGCTTTCTTTTCAAGTAAGAATGTGTATAGTTCTTCGTTCACATTCAACCTACGTTCAATGCTCATCAAATCACGTTCCGATTTTGGAATTCCACTGAGTTTGTATTCCAGTCCAACGATTTGTTTATTGATGTCGCCGATACGACTAATAATTGCATTTTTTGTATCCCTCGTGTACTTGTATATACTATTTTTTACTGTTGAAATCGTTGAGTCTATTTTCCGCATTTGATTGTTATCGTCCTTCAGATCAATTGCCATTGTGGAGCGTTGCAACTTCAATCGAAATAGTTCATTCACTTGCTCGCGAAGAGTCATGTCATCTTCTTCGAGATAGTTCATTGGTGGAATGGTCGCCTGCTGTCTCTCTACATAAAGATATTCTTCCAACGACTCCAGCGCATTTTGTTTGAGTTGTAATCTGCTTTTTTCTACATCTGCCGTCTTAAGTGCTTCGAAGGCGGCATCCTGTTCCTTTGATAGATCAAGTATTTTTCTACTGTCTTTGAATATCTCCATGGATCTTTCCAAAGAGTCCATGATCAGAATGATTTCTTCGAGCTGCTTGTCAATGTATATCTCTGTATTTTCGTTTACCAGAATCTGATTTTCTAGGGTATAGTCGATGTAAACTTTTGAAAGGGTATCCAAAAATTGTTTTGCCCTGAAGTATAGTTCATTTCGTGCAGTAATGGCGAGAATGCTAGTGTTTTCGACGTTGTCAATGATCAGATTGGTTTTGTATTTATTCACCAAAAAGTCAGGATGATGCACTTGAAATTGATAGTCGAGCCCTTTTATACTTGAAAGTGCATCTTCGGTAAAGGACTTTGTTTTATGTACGCACAAGCTGAAATTTGTATCATCAATTGTATCGCCAAAAGCGTACGTTGTAGATCTTCTCGTTTCATCAATATCGTAAGACAAGGTGTAGCTATCCATGTCATTTACCTTAATGTTGAAAGGTGAATTGAACAACCTTGCATCATTTATTCTCCGATAATCACAATGAATATCTAACGCCTGAAACCCGTCTACTTGCATTGTTTTTACACGACCTACAAGATAATATGTTTGAGTATAATCAAGCTTCTTTAGTGTTTTTGAAATCAGATCATAGGACTGGATAACACGACGTTGATTTGTAACGTCCTGCACAAGCGAATAAGACCCTAGATTCGAATAAATTTGATTTTGATAGTCGTAAGTATCCGAAGATTTAAGCAGAATTTCTGATTTTGCGGCATATACATCTGGCAGTCCATGAGTGTAAAACCAAGCAATAAAAAAAGCTATGGCAGGGAAAATGAATAGTAGGTACCAATTCTTACCAACGAATTTGAATATTGGTCTCAGGTCGTCCGCGTCGAGAAAACTTGTTTTTATGTCCGCCATTGTATGATCTTCGGGGTAGGCTGCAAACCTAAGCTAAAAATCTGCTTTCTATAGGGGGCCTGAAAAAACCTGTTCTGGGTTTAAGGGCGGCACGAATAACAATATTTCGGAACTTTGCTGCTTATTGAGTGTTGATTGTTGTGGGTTGGTGAGAGGCATCGTATTTAATGTTTTTCTTTAGATGTGAAATGAAAAAGATATGTTGTAAAACGCCGATAGATTTTGGTTTTTCTAACGAGACATCAAAGAAATTTGGCCAATAGAAATAAGTGTAATTTGATAAGAATATAAATATGGTTAGTTTCATGAAGTGGGAAGAAATGCCAGACAAGGCGAGGGTTTGGGTGTATGCTGCAGATCGATTTTTATCTAATGAAGAAGTTGCAAGGATTCAAGATCATGCATCTGAATTCATTGATAGGTGGTCGGCGCATGGAAAATCGATGGCAGCTTGCAGTAAGGTTTTTCACAATCTATTTTTAGTGATTGCAGCAGATGAAACGCAAACTCTGGCGAGTGGATGTTCAATAGATGATTCCGTTCGATTTGTAAAAAGGCTGGGTGGGGAAATGAATTTGGACTTTTTCAATCGGATGCTTGCACAATATGAAGAAGGAGGTGAGATTAGGATAAAGAAGATGCATGAGTTCTGGGCTCTCCGAAAATCAGGCATTATTGACGGAGGTACAATTGTTTTCAACAACCTGGTTTCCAGCGTAGAAGAGTTCAATAACGGCTGGAGAACGAGTTTTGAAAAAAGTTGGCACCAATCAATGTGGGATTAACTTGTTAAAAATGAACAATTTATAGATCGACTAGAAAATCTGTTGTTCACACATATATATATAATAGATAGTGATTTTATTTTGGGATAATTGAATTTTTTTTTGATTTTTTTGCGATCGAATGAAAAGAAGTCCTACTTTAGCAAGGATTTTGAATTTAGGTGTTATAGGAAGGCCGAACCTTAGGCCACAAACTAACTGATTCGTACGTATTGCCAATGTGTTGTTGTAATTACTCACTTCAATGATATCTTACCTAGATATGCAGTTTTATCTGCGTTTCTAGGTTTTTTTGTTTTTGAGGGAGTTTAATTGAATATGTGCCATTTTGATGGCTTCATATATAGGGGAAACCCGCTCGATATTTTAAATTTTTAGTGTATTAACCAAAACCAAAACAAATGATGAAAACGTTTACGAAGATCACTTCGGCAGCCTTGATTGCTTTTGCAGTCTGTTGTGGCTCCATGTTGATGGCGCAGTCTTACAACTGTGCAAGTGCTGTTGCAATTACTAATGCTACTACATTAGTTATCGGCAACACTGTTGGTGCCAATGATAACGGTACCTCTGGTGCTGGTACATGCATTACCACAGTGGGAACCGGTGGTCAAAACTGGTACGTTTACACGGCCGCATTGAATTCAAATGTGACCATGTCTACTTGTGGACTTTCTTCTTTCGACACAAAGATCCATGTTTACACGGGTACTTGTGGAGCATTTGCTTGCGTTACCGGAAACGATGACGCTTGTGGATTGCAAACTACGGTGTCATTCTTCGCTACAGGTGGAACCCCATACTACATTCGCGTAGGTGGTTTCGCTGCAGGTCAAGGTGGATACTCAATGAGCATTGTTTCTGTAGTTGATGGTGGTTGCACCAACCCTGCTTCATGTAACTACGATCCAGGAGCAGTCGTTGATGATGGTTCTTGCATCACATGTGCACTAAACTGCATTCAAGTAAGTATTACTTCAGGAACTTTCAACTCTGAGGTTTCTTGGTCTTTTGACGATTCTAATGGAAACATCGGTTCTGGTGGAGCTCCATTTAACCAAGTTTTCTGTTTAGCAAATGATTGCGATTACACGTTTAGTGCATTTGATTCATTTGGCGACGGTTGGAATGGCGCTGTGTTGACAATTACAAACTTGAACAGTGGTGTTGTATATGTGAACGAAATCCCTTCAGGTACGGGTGAAACATACAGTTTGATTATTGGTGCAGGTCTAGTTGCAGGTTGTACTAATCCAATTGCAAACAACTACAATCCAGCCGCAAACTGTGACGATGGAACATGTGTATTGTGTCCACCTGGTGAAGTTCTTTTGATTTTCAACATGTTCGATTCATTCGGAGATGGTTGGGACAATGCTTCTTACACAATCACTGATGATCTTGGCAACATCGCAGCCTCTGGTTCATTGGTAACAGGTACTTTTGGTCAGGCATTTATTTGTTTGCCACAAGACTGTTACTTCCTTACAGTAACTAGCGGTATTTTCCCGGCAGAAATTGCATGGGAAGTTACCGATCAAAACGGAAACGTAATATTTGACGGTGGTGCACCAACAACAAGCTGGGGATTCCCATGGGCAGGAGCTGCCGGTTGTGTAATTCCAGGTTGTACTGATTCAAACTGTAACAACTTCAATCAATTTGCAAACGTTAACGATGGCTCATGCCAGTGTCCTCCTGCAAACGACGATTGTGCTGATGCAGCAGCTATCGGTTGCGGTGTTACAATCATAGGAAGTACTGAATTTGCAAACGCTGATGGAACTGATCCATGTGGTGTTGCTCTTACTTCTCCAGGTGTATGGTACACATTGGTGGGTGACGGTTCTCAAGTAACATTAAGCACTTGTGCTTCAACTTCAGGTATCGACACTAAACTTCACGTTTACACTTCAGGTTTCGTTGCAAACTGTAACGCTTTAACTTGTGTTGCTGCAAACGATGATGCATGTCCTGGATTCCTTTCTTCAATGACATTCACTACAACTAATGGTCAAATCTATTACATACTAGTTTCAGAATTTGGAACTGGTCAAGGACTTGATTTCCAGCTTGATGTAACTTGTCAAGTTTGTTCTAACCCGCTTCCAGCTAACGATGGTTGTGCCGGTGCAGAAGAACAGATTTCAGGTATAGCCACAGTTCAAGATCTTTGCTGTGTAAACCCAGACAACTCTGTATGTCTTGGTTTCACTACAGGCTATGGTGTATGGTTCTACATGAACACTACTCCTCTTGTTGACCCACTAGGTTGCGGACCAGCTGAAACATTTGATTTCATGGTTACAAACCTTACAGGTACTAACGTAGGTATGACTGTTTACGAAGACCTCGGAAACCTTGGTTGCGCAAACTTAAACCCAATCGCTTGCTGCCCAATCGTAGCCGGTGCTTGTGGTGGTGATATTTCACAAATTTGGACAATTTCACCAGGTACTGATTACTACTTCTTGGTCTATACAACTGATCCTGTTGGTTGTGGTGAAATTTCACTTTTAACTGAGCGCAGTTGGATAGGTTGTACAGATAACACAGCCCTTAACTATGATCCATGTGCAACTGTTGAAAACTTCTCTTGTACTTATGGTGGTACACCTCCAAACAATCTTTGCGGTGGTGCAGTAGCAATTGCTTGTGGTTCTTCAACTGTAGGTTCTACAGGTGGTTCTACAAATGCCGATTACCCATTCATCTGCAGCGGTGCCAACGACAATGGTGTATGGTACTCAGCTACTGGCAACGGTCAGCTTTGGACTATAAGCACTTGTGGTTCTGCTATCGATTCTCACATCGAGATATTCCAAGGTCCTTGTGGTGGTCCTTTGTCTTGTGTTGCTGATGTGGCTAGTGACTTTATTGGTTGCGGTTTCTTCGATCAAGATGATGCCACTTTCGAATTCATTTCTAACCCAGGATCAAACTACTTGATCTATGTTTATGCTGACGGACCTGATGGTGAATTCACTATCGACCTAGATTGTGAGCCTGTTGTAGCTGGTTGTACCAATTACGCTGCTTGCAACTACAACCCTGCTGCGAACGTAGATAATGGTACTTGCGACTTCTTCTCTTGTGTTTGTGTAGGAGCAGGAACCGCAGTTCAGGTTAACATGTTTGATTCCTTTGGTGATGGTTGGGACAATGGTACTTACACCATCACTGATGGTTTAGGTAACGTTGTTGCTTCAAACACTATCGACAACGCGGACTATGTAGAAGACAACGACAACTTCGTGGGTGCTGAGTTTGGTTTCGACCTTCTTTGCTTACAAAATGGTTGTTATACAATTGACGTGAATGGTTCAATTTTCAACTCTGAAATTTCTTGGAACGTCACTGATGAAAATGGTAACGTTCTAGCTTCAGGTAGTTCTCCAGCTTCAGTTGGATTCTCTATAAACGGTGTTTGTGGTTGTACAGATGTTGCCGCTTGCAACTTCAATCCAGCAGCTACTGTGAACGATGGTTCATGTTGCTTCGGATCTTGTGCTACATTGACTGTAACTGCAGGGTTTTTCCCAAGTGAAATGACATGGGAGATCAACGGTGTCAGCGGTGGTGCTCCATTTACCGGTGTAATTTGTTTGACTGACCCATGTTTCAACACATTCAACATGTTTGATGCATTTGGTGATGGTTGGGACAATGGTTCTTACACCTTCACTGTAGGAGGAAACGTTGTAGCTTCAGGAACTTTGGCCTCAGGCGCTTCTGGCTCAGCAAACATTGCTGTGGGTGTAGAAGGTTGTACTGATGCAGGTGCTAGCAACTACGACCCAGCCGCTACTTGCGACGACGGTTCATGTTGCTTTGACAACGCTATAAACGTCAACCTATTTGACTCATTCGGTGATGGTTGGAACGGAGCGACCTATACGGTTACAGATGTTTCAACAGGAACTGTTCTTGCGACAGGTACTTTGGCAACAGGATCTTTTGGCCAAATTGGTTTATGTCTACCAACTGGTTGTTATGAGTGGGCTGTAACTGCCGGATTTATTCCAAGTGAAGTTTCTTGGCAGATTTTCGGAACTGACTCTGGTACTATCAGCGGTGGTGCACCATCATCTACACTGTTCTCAGTGGGTGGTTCTAACTGTATCGCTGGTTGTCAGGTTCCATCAGCTTGTAACTACAATCCTGCTGCAGGTATTGACGATTGCACAGTGTGTGATTTCACATCATGTGGTGGTTGTACTTATGTTGATGCAGACAACTATAACCCAGCAGCTATCATCGACGATGGATCTTGTACTGGTTTCGCCAGCGACTGTCCAGCCGACTTTAACGAAGATGGAGTAGTAGGTGTAAGTGACCTTCTGTTCTTCATTGGTCAGTACGGAACTACTTGTCAATAATCAAAATTTGAAGGAATTGAATGATACCCTCCCGCAATTGCGGGAGGGTCTTATTCTTCCATAATTAAATAGTATATCAATCAATAACTATATAAACTCCACTATGAAAAAATTACTGACATTACTTGTTGCATTGTGTTGTCTCGGCAGCATAAATGCTCAACTGGTGGACGTGATAGTAGAAACTTTTGGTACGTCGGTCGGCACTTACCCTGCCGGTCACACTACCTATAGGGTCTTCGCACGTCTACAAGGCCCGACAGACTTTCTGTCGGCCGTTTATGGTATCGGATCAGCTCCCGCTGACCCCGATCACGAATTGAGAATTTTGGACAACGTTTTGGAACCGGGAACTACTACCGATTGGAACTCTGGTTTTGGCGGTGTTACGGGTGCTGACATTAATTCCGCTTTTTGTGGAATATTTCCGGAAACTTGTTTTGATTCGTTTTTGACCATTGGTCGTGCCAATTCTAGTTCTCCCGGAAATGCTATCACCGTGCTTACCTCGCCCGCTGGATTGTTCGATCCTACCTTTGGTAATGGTTTTCCAGTTGGCATACCTTGCACCGTTAATGATGGAGCTTGGTTTGCTCTGAATGGTGATGTAAACGGTTTGCCAACCGGAGTTGACAATCGCGTTCTTTTGATGCAGGTGACTTGTCCTACAGGTGAACTTGAATATCAGATCAACGTTCAGGTTTTCGACAATGGTGTAGGTGCCAACTCGCTATACTACGCACACAACCTTCAAGGCCCTATGGGCATAGTGGGTGGCGTACTTGAGCAGGACTTTACATGTGAAGGTCTTGTATGGCCTGAGCCTGCTGCTTGTTTAGCGGTTCCTGGTTGTACTGATGTACTTGCTTGTAACTTCAACCCATTGGCCACAGTTGACAACGGTACATGTACTTACCCTGGTTGTACGGATCCACTTGCTTGCAACTTCAATGCTGCTGCTGGTTGTTCTAATGGTTCTTGTACTTATCCTGGTTGTACGAATGCACTTGCATGCAATTTCAATGCGCTTGCAGGTTGTGACAACGGTTCATGTACCTTCCCTGGTTGTACGGATCCACTTGCTTGCAACTTCAGTGCTGCTGCAGGTTGTTCTAATGGTTCTTGTACTTATCCTGGTTGTACCAATGCATTAGCGTGCAACTACAATGCTCTTGCAGGTTGTGACAATGGATCATGTACCTTCCCTGGTTGCAATGACATCACTGCTTGCAACTACGACATGACTGCTGGTTGTGACGATGGTTCTTGCTGCTTGTCGAACTGTGTCAATTTGAACCTTTCCTCGGGTTCATTTGCTAGCGAAGTTTCTTGGACACTTACAGATGGCCTTGGAGTAATAGTGGCAAATGGTGGCGCTCCTACAAACATTGATTTGTGTTTGGTGGATGATTGCTATGTTTTCAACATGTTCGATAATTTCGCAGATGGGTGGAATGGAGCTACATACACTTTCACTATTAATGGTATACCTTCTTATGCAGGTACTTTGCCAAGTGGAGCTACTGGTTCAGCTAATATAGGTATTCCAGGTCAGTGTGGTTGTACGGACCCTACTGCATGCAACTACGACGTGAATGCTGTTGTTGACAATGGTTCATGTAGTTATGCTGTTGCAAATGACTTGTGTGCTAATGCCGTTGCATTAGGATCAGCTACAACGACAATATCCGTGGATAATACTGCCGCCTGTCAGAACGAAGGTGTAGTAGTTCCCGGAACTGGTTGCAACGTAACCAATGGATGGTGTGTGGGTGCTGGAGCTGAAGAAACTTCAGTTTGGTACACATTCACTACTCCTGCTGCAAATGCGCAGGTAACCATCACGACTTTCGACAATGGAAGCGGTTTTGTAGATACTCAGATCGCTGTTTATAGCGGTGGTTGCGGTGGAACACTTGTAGCTGCCAATGACGACGGAAACCCTCCAGGGTTTATGTCTGAGTTGATCTTCGCATGTGGTGCGCTTGCTCCAAGTACTACATACACTCTATTAGTAGATGGTTACTTTGGTGACACTGGAGTATTTGGTCTTGACCTTATTATCGACCAAGCTATTTGTGTTCTTCCAATCCCAGGATGTACAGATGTTAATGCTTGCAACTTCAATCCAGGTGCAAACGTGGATGATGGTTCTTGCTGCTACGACAACTGTGTGAACATTACTGTTACAACGGGTACATTTCCAGGTGAGATTTCATGGACATTCACTGATGGTCTTGGTAACACGGTGGCTTCAGGTGGAGCTACTTCTAGCACAAACCTTTGTATTGGTGATGATTGCTATTCTTTCAACGCATTCGATTCATTCGGAGATGGTTGGAATGGTGCAACATTTACTATAACTGTAAACGGTGTTGCTACATATTCTGGTGCTCCAACAGGCTCCGGTGGTGTTACTCCTGCTACCATTGGTTTGACATCTGGTTGTACAAACCCAGGTGCATGTAACTATGACGCAGCCGCAGGTTGTGACAATGGAACATGTGAATTCTTGTCTTGTACAGGTTGTACAGATGTTGCTGCATGCAACTATGATGCTGCCGCAATATTGGATGATGGCACTTGTTGCTACGGAATTTGCACTACTATCGATATGTTCGATGGATTCGGCGACGGATGGGATAATGGTACTTGGACAATCACAGACTACCTCGGCAATTTCGTTGCCTCAGGAAGCTTACCTAGCGGTTCTTTCGGTTCTGCAGACATTTGCTTAACAACAGGTTGCTACATCATCAACGTTGGTGGCAGTACCTTTGATAGTGAGATATCTTGGACCTTAAATGGTACCGATGGTGGTGCTATTAGCGGTGGTTCTCCTTCTTCAACTCAGTTTGGAATTGGTGGTGCTGGTTGTTTCGGTTGTACAAACGTAGGTGCTTGCAACTACTCGGGTACCGCTGTATTCGACGATGGCTCTTGTGAATTCATATCATGTGCTGGTTGTACAAATCCTACAGCATGCAACTACGATATGAATGCGACAATTGATGATGGTTCTTGCGTATACCCAGGTTGTACAGATCCTGCTGCTTGTAACTACAATGCACTTGCGGGTTGTGATGATGGTTCTTGTATAGCCGCCGGTTGTACAGATCCAACAGCCTGCAACTACGATGCTTTGGCTGGTTGCAACGATGGTTCATGTACTTACCCACCATGTATTGGAAATGACGTACCAAGTGGTGCTACTGCTTTGATGGTAACCCCTCTAGGTACTTGTAACCCAATGATGGATGATCTTACTGGTGCTTCTGACTCTCCTGAGTCTTCTGCAGTAGGTCCAGACTTGTGGTATGCTATTACCGCTGTAACTCCTGGTCTTCGCATCCAAGTGGTTGACGTGAATCCACAAGATTTGAAAATCGATCTGTTGGATGCATTCTTGAACCCTGTAGATGCTGAAAACGTAGTTGCCGGTAACGGTGGCGAAATTTTGAACTATGGCGATTTGACTTCCGGTGCTACATACTACATCGCCGTATCAGGTTCTACTGGTCAATTCTCTATCTGCGCTCAGTGGATTCAGGATTCTCAGTGCGACTACGGTCCAGGTCCTTACGACTTATGTGCTACATTCAAGTCGAACTGGATCGGTGCTGCTGGTTATGCTTTTGAATTCACTTCTTTGTCAACTTTGATTACTTATTCTTACGAGAAGGCAGCAGCTCTTCAGCCAAGCACTTTCTTGAAATTGAATGATGTTGTTGGTTTGACTTGGAACGATTCATATAGTGTAAACTCTCTCGCATTCTACAATCTCACAAACGGAATCGGAATTGAGAAAGTATATGTGAATTCAGACAACATCTGCACAATCACTGTGAACCCAGCTCCAACAATGATTCTGCGTCCATCTGATAACTGTGCCAACTTTGGTCCGCACCTTCTTGGTCAGACTATCGCTGGTCAGCCTTTCGTTTGTAGCGCAATCAACTATGAGTGGGAATTCACCCGCACTGATGTTGCTGAACTTCCAATCTACAAACTGCGTGGTGCTCCTAACAGGTTCTTACATCTGTTGACTGTACCAGGTCTAGTAGCTGGTGGTGTATACGACGTTCGCGTTCGTCCGATATTCTCATACGGCGTAGGCGCGTGGGGTGCACCAAGTTGCCTTTCTATCGTTGGTGTTGTTATCATGGATACTCAAGATGGTCCAGTGAACGATATCAGCATGAACGAAGAGAGAGTAGACGTTACAGGTATGGAAGCTGGATTGTATCCTAATCCTAACTCTGGTTCTATGATCAACATCAACCTTACAGGAGTTACTTCTGAAACGGTGAACGTTGACGTACGCGACCAAGTTGGACGTATGGTATACAGCGTTCAGTACACTGTAAACGACGGTTCTCTGCAAGGTGTAATCACATTCGACAGTCAATTGGCTGGCGGTATGTACACCATGACATTCACCATGGATGGTGAGTCTCGCACAGAGAAATTCATGGTTACTCGCTAATCATAAATAGAATTTTTGAAAAGGCCTCCACATTGTGGAGGCCTTTTCTTTTTCAATCATTTCTGCGCCTCTGAAAGTCCATGTTTATTATTTTGCATCATATTTGTATGATCATACAATTGCTTAGAATTACCACTTAGTTTGACTTATTATGAATAGAACGAACAGATTCCACGCTTTGATTTTGGGTTGCTTACTTGTGAATTTTGGGTCAGTCGCACAAGAGGTAGATTTGAAAGTGAGTTTTGACGACTTGAAATCTTATAAGACCACAGTCTTAATGGATCCTGGGGACTCTCCTTTAACAAAAGAAGATATAGCGGCGTTGTGGTATAGCCCGGAGTCAATCGAATTCGCTAAGACCAATGAATTATCTGCTCAATTGAAGAAGAACACCAATCTATTTATTATTCCGGTGGTTGAAACTGTAAGTAAAGGTGTTACCAATTACAGATTGGTCCTAGTGCAAGGGAAAAGCACAATGACCCTAGGGACTAATTTGGATGCGGATGGTTTTTACATGATTTCACTGGCTAATTTGGATATTATAGCTGCTATTTACGTCGATCCAGCTAAAATTAAGACCCCATTTTTAAGATGTTATATGTCTGCACTTTCGAGCCTTGTGAGTAAATACGTACAATATGAAAGCAAAGAACAACTGGAAGAGTACTTAAAAATGAACTATTGGTATGAAGGTATGAAAAGGGTTGTCTTTGAAGAGCAAGATGTCGATAGTCTTATACGAGACAAGGCTTTGTTCAGTAGTATTTTTAAGAATGGGACAACTGCTGCTGATTCTGTTATTTATAAAAATATAGCACGTCCTCAACGCGATCCGAATGACCTATATGCAGAGATTTTAGTAGTGAACAAAAAGGGTGGTTCCTTTGAGGTTCATAGGTTCTTCTTCTCACCCGTCTTGGGTTTGATATACCATGAGTTCGAAGGATCTGATAAGAGGAAGGATATTAAATTCACTAAACGGGATATTTACAACTACGGAAAAGTAGATGTAAATGGCAAAAACCGCAATTGATCAGAACCTACATCTCCCGAGGTAAAAAGTTTGAATGAAAACAATTGCGAAGGCCGTTCAATCAACTGATACACTTTTGGACTTAGTTCGCGGGGATTGCGGATTGGTCTATAAGGTAGACTAGGGCAGCCATACTCGCTGCCCCCATTTCTAATTCTCGCTTATTTACGTTTTCAAAGATGTCGTTGCTGCTGTGGTGGTAATCGAAATAACGCTGGTTATCTACAATAAGACCAAACAGAGCGATACGGTCATTTTTAAGGGGCCGAATATCTACACCACTATGACCGCGCCGAAACTGATGTAAATTATAAGGTTCGAGGTATTGCTTCCACGATTCGAGCCTCGAGAATTGAGCATCGGTTCCTTCCATTCCGAAACCTCTCGGTGTAAAGCCCCCCCCATCACTTTCAATAGCCGCAATATGCACTAGGTTGTTTTCTTTGGCATGGGCAGCGTAGGTTTCGCCTCCATCATTGCCAAATTCCTCATTTATAAAAAGAACAGCACGAATACTGTATCTTGGTTTGTATCCCACAGCTTGTAATGCTCGAAGAACTTCGATAGATTGAACGATACCTGTTCCATCATCGTGCGCTCCTTCTCCAATGTCCCAGGAGTCAAGGTGTCCGCCTACAATGATATATTGATCAGGAAATTCACTTCCGCGAATCTCGCCTATGACATTGGCCTGCATTTTTCGGGGAAATGCTTCACAACTCATATTGATAGTAAAGGTAGTTTGAGGATTCTCTTTCAAGGCCGCACTCAGAGCCCGCGAATCCACGGATGAAAGTGCGGCAGCCGGTATTTTAGGCAAAGAGTCGTTGTAATGAGTACCTCCGGTGTGAGCAAATTTATCTTCAGCAAGTGTAAGACTTCGGATCAAACAAGCCACAGCACCATATCGCGCGGCCTCCGATGGACCATCGCCGCGAATGGGATAAGCACCTCCGTATGCAGCACCCGTGTTGATGAGCATCGGATCCATTGCCTTATTGAAAAACACAATTTTTCCTTTTACTTTGGAGCTACCCAAAGCTTTGAGTTCATCGAAACTTTTTACCTCAACTACTTCAGCGGTTATTTCACCTTTGCTTCCAACACTTCCCCCCAAGGCAGTCATTGCCACGGGTATGGCAGAATCTTTTGCACAGGTGTAATACCCATATTCTACATCCCCTCGAACCCAATGTGGAACTTCTACTGGCATTAAACTCACATTGTCGAGTGGGTATTTCTCTAAGGTATTCTGACCCCAAGCAATAGCTTTATCGGCACCTTCCGAACCCGCTAATCTGTGACCAACAGTTTTACACAGTACCCGCAAATTCTCGTAGCAATCGCTATTCGTAAGCACTTCTTCGTATATACGGCTGATAAATACCGAGTCGCGTGGAATGGTATCTTGAGCAACAGACGAAGATGCTAAAAAAGACATCAAGGTCATCAATGAAGCAAGCCATAAATGACCAAGAAAGTAGATTTTTGATTTTTCCATTCGTGCGACACGGAAAAGAGATTTGAATATGTCAATGGAAATATCAAGCCAGAGAACTTTTATCATCGCGATCTTAGTTTATAGGATTTTGTCGAAACAGGGTACGAAGGGATTTGCGGTCAAGGCTTGCAATTTATTGTTTAAGCGAATTGTGAAAGTGGTTTTTAGCGATACCCTCAAGAGTTCTATAAAAAGTGAGAACGAATATAGCACTTGATCGATTTGCAAGCAAAAACTATCCATCGATCTATATTGCACTTCATAGGTTTTATCCCTGTGTCGTAGCATAAAGAATGAAATCAAATTTTTCCACCTCAATTTTATGGGAGTACTATCCAAAACCAAAAAAGTGCCTTGAGTTTAATCACCAAAGCTCCGTAGGAGCGACGTCTTACTACCATCCCCCTCCCAATTCCATCACATTAATTCATTTCCCCCACAGCTCCGTAGGAGCGACATCTTACTACTACGACCCCAAACCTCATACGAATTCATTTCCCCCACAGCTCCATAGGAGCGACATCTTACTACTACAATCCTTCCTCCCAATTCCATCACATTAATTCATCCCCACTCACAGCTCCATAGGAGCGACATCTTACTACTACAATCCTTCCTCCCAATTCCATCAAATTAATTCATTCCCCCCACAGCTCCATAGGAGCGACATCTTACTACAACCACCCCAAACCTCATACTAATTCATCCCCCCACAGCTCCGTAGGAGCGACATCTTACTACTACAATCCTTCCTCCCAATTCCATCAAATTAATTCATTTCCCCCACAGCTCCATAGGAGCGACATCTTACTACTACCAC
>Ga0209490_10000702_pt1 | contig 33267 bp, 28 predicted proteins | sample MAT06_FD_187209 | JGI IMG/M metagenome (GOLD analysis project Ga0209490, IMG submission 187209) | Freshwater microbial communities from Lake Fryxell liftoff mats and glacier meltwater in Antarctica - MAT-06 (SPAdes) (version 2) | ecosystem: Environmental > Aquatic > Freshwater > Ice > Liftoff...
CGCTTCATTTCTCCTACTTCCTGATAATCTTCTCTTGACTTAGCAATTGAGTCGCATTCATCAAGAAACAACAAGCAGGGATTTTTTGACGCATCCTCAAAAACAAGTCTCAAGTTGCTCGCAGTTTCTCCTAAAAAAGATGATACCATTGCATCAAATCGAACTTTCAGAAGTGGTAAACCTGTATTCCAAGCTAAACGTTCGGCTCCCAGTGTTTTGCCACAGCCGGGGAGACCATACAGCAGAATTTTTTGCCTGTAGCGGAGCCCGTGATGAGCCAGCCTATCTCTTGCTGCATACTCGCGCTCAATTCGCTGGAAACGTTTCTCAATAACTTCAGGCAGTACCATGTGATGCCGCAGTTTTTCTCTTGGTATGACAGTAACTAAAGGAAGATTAAATCGCTTACTGGTCGGCAGTTCACTTAGGGCTTGTAGGCTTTCTGGTACTGCCGAAGTAGATGAGCTGTTAGAGGTAGATTTCTCTTTCTGGCTCTTCTTCGTAATATTCTCTAATTGGTCTGCTAGGAGCGTGTGTCCCTTTTTGCGTTCCTCCTCGATAACTAGATACGTCAATTTGTCGATCGCCTCTGTATCGGAACTGGCGATCGCTTTAAATAGCCTTTTAAGAACTTCTGCTTTCATAGCGCCTCTCACTATAGTAGAGAGTACACTACTAATGATAACTTGATTTATTAATCAACGCACAAAATCAATTAAATTAGGTGAGGGCGCAAGCCCCCACCTAATTTAGAGATGATTAGGTAGGGGCTTGCACCCTCACCTCATCTACAGACTATTAATAATCGAAGTCGCCGCCGCCCATGCCGCCGCCGCCAGAAGCAGCGCCTTCTTTGGGTTCGGGCTTGTCAACGACGATACACTCGGTTGTCAACACCATGCCGGCAATAGATGCAGCATTTTGCAGAGCAGAACGAGTTACCTTAGCTGGGTCAACGATACCAGCTTCAAACATATCGACAAACTCATTTGTCGCTGCATTGAAACCAACGTTGAATGGCTTTTCTTTGACGCGCTCAGCGATGACAGCGCCATTCAAACCAGCATTTTCAGCAATCCGCTTCAGAGGAGCAGCCAGAGCGCGGGCAACAATCAATGCACCGGTCAATTCTTCGCCTTTGAGAGTGCTATTAGCCCACTCTTCCAATTGAGGAGTCAGGTGAGCCAAAGTTGTACCGCCACCAGGAACGATGCCTTCTTCGACAGCAGCTTTGGTTGCGTTGATCGCATCTTCAAGACGCAGTTTGCGATCCTTCATTTCGGTTTCGGTAGCTGCGCCGACTTTGATGACTGCAACGCCGCCAGCCAATTTGGCCAAACGTTCTTGCAGCTTTTCTTTGTCGTAGGAAGATTCGGTTTCGTCCATTTGACGACGAATTTGTTCGCAGCGAGATTTGACTGCGACTTCGTTACCTTCGGCAACAATTGTGGTGCTGTCTTTGGTGATGGTGACGCGGCGAGCTTTGCCGATTACTTCCAGCTTGGTGTTTTCCAGTTTCAAGCCGGCGTCTTCGGTGATCAGTTGACCGCCGGTCAATACGGCGATATCTTCTAACATGGCTTTGCGTCGATCGCCAAAACCAGGTGCTTTAACAGCAGTCACGTTCAACACACCGCGCAGCTTGTTGACAACGAGGGTAGCTAAAGCTTCTTTCTCAATGTCTTCTGCAATGATCAGCAGCGGGCGGCCGGAACGGGCTACTTGTTCGAGCACTGGCACTAAGTCTTGTACCAAGCCGATTTTTTTGTCTGTCAACAAGATGAAGGGTTCTTCGAGAATCGCTTCCATCCGTTCGGTGTCGGTGACAAAGTACGGAGAAATGTAGCCTTTGTCGAAGCGCATTCCTTCGGTGATTTCGAGTTCGGTGGTCATGGATTTGCCTTCTTCCAGGGAAATCACGCCTTCCTTGCCCACTTTGTCCATTGCGTTAGCAATCATTTGGCCAACTTCATCGTCGTTACCCGCAGAGATGGAGCCGACTTGAGCGATGGATTTGGAATCTTCTACTTGTTTGGCGTGTTCGGCAATTTTTCCGACCAAAAAGGTGGTTGCTTTGTCAACACCGCGCTTGAGGGCGATCGCATTTGCACCAGCAGCTACGTTGCGCAGGCCTTCTTTGACCATTGCGTGGGCGAGAACGGTAGCAGTTGTGGTGCCGTCGCCTGCTGCGTCGTTGGTTTTGGAGGCGGCTTGACGGATCAAGGCAACGCCTGTGTTTTCTACATGATCTTCTAGTTCGATTTCTTTGGCGATGGTAACGCCGTCATTAACGATTTGAGGGGCTCCGAATTTCTTTTCGAGAACCACGTTACGACCTTTGGGGCCGAGGGTGACTGCTACTGCTTCGGCGAGAATGTCCATACCGCGTTCGAGGGCGCGACGTGCATTTTCGTTGTAGATTATACGCTTAGCCATAGTTTTTTGGGGTTGAAAGGGTTTGAGATTTGGGATTGGGGATGATGGATGTTAGTCATTTGTCCTGTGTCATTAGTTGTTTGGCGGCGTTCGCTTTAAACTAATGACTGATGACTAATGACTGATGACTAATGATTAATTAGTTAACGATCGCCAGAATATCTTTTTCGGCAAGCAAGACGTATTCGTCGGTGCCGAGTTTGATGTCGGTGCCGGCGTACTTCGAGTAGAGAACTTTGTCGCCGACTTTGACTTCCATTTCCACGCGATTGCCGTCGTCATTGCGCTTGCCGGGGCCCACGGCCGCGACTTCGCCTACTTGGGGCTTTTCCTTGGCTGTGTCGGGCAGAAGGATGCCGCCGGCGGTTTTTTCTTCGCTAGCGCTTACTTTCACGAACACGCGCTCGCCTAGCGGTTTAACGGTAGAAACACTCAGTGATACTGCTGCCATAAATAAATCTCCAGATTATACGATCCTAGTCAGTTAGCCGTCCGGGGTCGCTATGAAAGCAACGGCCGACTGCTTACAACTGACATATTAGCACTCTCGACTCCTGAGTGCTAATTTAGCTTTAATCAGGGGCGATCGTATCTTACGTGTCTGTACGGGTTCCCGAACCGATAATGAGTGGGAGAGTGCCGGAGTGCTGGAGTGAGGGAGTGAGAGAGGGAAAGAGTGGGGGAGTGGGAGAGTGGGGAAGTGGGAGAGGGAAATAGAACGGAAACCAGGCATTTAACTGTACTGGTGTGAAAAAGCACAGCCCGATCGGCAAGATGATAAGTTGAAGGCCCTCAAGTTGAGAGGACGATCGCACCCATAACACATCGGACAACTCTAGTTTTCTGCCTGTCTCTGCTACTCCTGCTTGTGACTTTGGTTCTAAAGAACCTGCACCTCCAGAAGTTCGATCGCCCGAGTCTGGTGACACTTGACCCAAAAGTTTCGTGCGTAGAGGATATCGGACAGTTTGCCAAACTACACTATAAATAGTTAAATACGTAAGTGGGGAGTCAATAGATTTTTCTATATCATAAAGTACCAATTAAAATCGGGGCATCAACCTACAATTGAGCATCTACAGATTAAATATCTCACTTGGCTATCAAGAGGATTTTTCCCACAAATCAAGGCCTGACAACATCATTGATGACTATTTACTTGGGAGATAAGTTTTGTTAAGTTCAGCTAGATCGTCAAGTGGCAGGCGATCGTCCATTATTAAGTTTTAGCTGGGTTTTTAGTCCAAAGGCATTGAAAAAGCAAAGTCAGAACACTTCGATGGGGAAGCGGTAACACCCGCCCCGTTTTCCCCTCACGGCAATCGCATCACCGGGCGACGGCCGGGGACGCGCAGAACAAACAAGATTGAAAACAAAGAATTGTGCGGGATACTCTAGCGGGAATAAATATGAAGGACAATTCAGCAGACCAAAAACGGCTGATGTTGGTTGACGATGACCCGAACTTGATCTTGCTAGTCAAGGATTACTTGGAGTTTCGGGGTTACAACGTCATTACAGCAGAAAACGGCAGACACGCTCTCGAAAAACTCGAACAAGAAGTCCCCGATTTGATCATCTGCGATGTGATGATGCCGGAAATGGACGGGTATACTTTAGTCAAACACATCAGAGAAGACCCGCGCACGAGCTGGATTCCGGTTCTTTTCTTGTCCGCCAAAGGTCAAAGTTCAGACCGAGTAAAAGGCTTGAGCACTGGGGCTGACGTTTATATCGTCAAGCCTTTTGAACCGGAAGAACTGGTAGCTCAAGTAGAATCGTCTCTGAAAGCAGCATCCCGCTTGATTCGCCACTCAAGTCCCGGTATTGAGAACGGCCCAAAAATCAAGGCGCGTCGCAATGTCGAATTGACTCCCACTGAGTTAAAGGTGGTACAGTTGCTAGCTCAGGGTATGGCAAACCGCCAAATCGCAGACGTAATGAATGTCAGCCAGCGGACTATAGAGAGCCACGTCAGCAATATGCTGGGCAAAACAGGTCTGCACAACCGGACAGAGTTAGCTCGCTGGGCCCTTGAAAGCAAAAAGGCTTGAGCACTATTCGCGGCCCGAATGTTGTGAAATCAGGGGAGCAAAAGGTATTGCAATGGGCTTCGGCCTCAAGCGTGGTATGACCGTGAGGCTGGTAGTTTCAAGCCTCATACACCGGGAGGATCGCAGCCGCTCGCTTAGTTACTGGGGGTCTGGTTCGATCGCCATAGCTCGATCGAATACCAGCAGCGTTAAAAGAGCCCTCTGGCGGTAGTGCCAAAAATATGAAATACTGGGGGGATGGAGTTTTCTGAAGTTTAATCTATTGCCTCAGTTAGCTCCATGTTGCTAAAATGTGATATTTAGATTAACTTCTTTCTACAATTATTAGGTCTAAGTTTCTATGACAAACTTAATGAACCGCCTTTCTATTTTTGTGGACGGGAACAATATGTTCTACGCTCAACAAAAGAACGGCTGGTTTTTTGATCCTCGCAGGGTGCTCGAATATTTCAAAACTTCGCAGCCGAATGTCATCTTGATCAATGCTTTCTGGTACACGGGTTTGAAAGATCCCCAAGATCAACGGGGATTTCGAGATGCTTTGATTAGTCTGGGTTACACGGTTCGCACGAAGATTCTTAAGGAATATTACGATGATGCTTCGGGCAGATATTCTCAAAAGGCTAATTTAGACATAGAGATTGTGGTTGATATGTTTAATACGGTGGATCAGTACGACCAAGTTGTGCTGTTTAGCGGGGATGGCGATTTTGAGCGGGCTATTGAGCTGCTGCGATCGAAAAATACTCATATTACTGTGGTATCCACCGAAGGAATGATTGCTAGAGAGTTGCGAAATGCTACAGATAGGTATATAGACTTAAATGAAATTCGGGAACATATCGAAAAGATGGATTATTAGTCAGTTGACAGTTGACCCTGAGCGAAGCCGAAGGGTTGACAGTTGACAGGGAAGCAGTCCGATTTCATTAATCATTAGTCATTAGTCATTAGTCAGCAGTCAGGCGTTATGGGTTGTTAATTATTAATTATTCGTTATTGGCGCGAAACATGGGACTGGTGACTGGGGGCTAAGTGCCCAGAAAAACGGACTAAAATTCAGGAGAACACTTTTGTAGAGCTATGAAAACTCAACCAAGTCAAGACCGGATTATTATTTTCGATACGACTTTGCGGGACGGAGAACAATCTCCGGGCGCATCTCTGAATGTCGATGAAAAGCTGACGATCGCTCGTCAGTTAGCGAGATTGGGCGTGGATGTGATAGAAGCTGGTTTCCCTTTCACCAGCACGGGAGATTTTGAGGCTGTCCAAAAAATAGCCCGATCGGTTGGCACGGAAAATGGGCCGACAATTTGCGGTTTGGCAAGGGCGAGAAAGCCGGATATTAAAACAGCAGCCGAAGCTGTGAAACCAGCCGTAAATTCGCGAATTCATACGTTTCTGGCGACATCTGACATTCACTTGGAGTATAAGCTGAAAAAGACGCGGGCTGAGGTTCTGGAAATTGTGCCGGAAATGGTGGCTTATGCTAAGTCTTTTGTCGAAGATGTGGAGTTTTCGCCGGAAGATGCTTGTCGTTCTGATCCGGAGTTTTTGTATCAGGTGCTGGAAGGGGCGATCGCAGCCGGTGCAACTACTGTTAATATTCCCGATACTGTGGGCTACACGACTCCGAGCGAGTTTGGGGCTTTGATTCGGGGAATTAAGGAAAATGTGCCGAATATCGATCGCGCAATTATTTCGGTTCACGGTCACAATGACTTAGGATTGGCTGTTGCTAACTTTTTGGAAGCTGTGAAAAATGGCGCCAGACAGTTAGAATGCACGATTAATGGCATTGGCGAACGGGCGGGAAATGCGGCTTTGGAAGAGTTGGTAATGGCGCTTTACGTGCGACGGCAATATTTTAATCCGTTCTTGGGCCTGTCTGCGGATTCTGATGAACCGCTGACGAATATTGACTCGCGCCAAATTTACAAAACTTCGCGCTTGGTTTCCAATTTAACGGGAATGTTGGTACAGCCAAATAAGGCGATTGTTGGTGCAAATGCTTTCGCCCATGAGTCGGGAATTCATCAAGACGGGGTGCTGAAAAATAAGCTGACATACGAGATTATGGACGCTGAGTCGATCGGCTTAACGGAAAATCAAATCGTACTAGGCAAATTATCCGGCCGCCATGCTTTTCATACTCGCTTGAAAGAGTTGGGTTTTGAAATGGCAGACGATGAGCTAAATAAGGCTTTTGTCAAGTTTAAAGATTTGGCGGACAAGAAAAAAGAGATTACGGATTGGGATTTGGAGGCGATCGCCAATAACGAATTCCACCAAGCTCCAGAACTTTTCCGGTTAGAATTGGTACAGGTTTCCTGTGGCGACAAATCTCGTCCGACAGCCACCGTCACCGTGCGGAATCCGGCGGGGGAAGAATTGACTGATGCGGCGATCGGTACTGGCCCCGTGGATGCCATTTACAGGGCAATTAACCGCGTGGTAAATGTACCGAACGAGTTGATCGAATTTTCGGTACAATCGGTGACAGGGGGCATAGATGCGATCGGCGAAGTAACAATCCGCTTACGTCACGAAGGTAAAGTATTTTCCGGTCACTCGGCAAATACGGATATTATTGTAGCATCCGCAGAAGCTTACATCAGCGCTTTAAATCGACTGTACGTGTCATTACAGTCTAGTGCTGAAAAAGCATCCGAAAAGCCAACTCAAATCAGAAATGAAGTTGTTGCAGCAGAAGCACAGCGCTGATCAATTTATTGATCAGCTATCTTTATTAAAACAAACCGCAGACGAACCAAGATAATAGCAGATAAATCTCAATTAATCTGCGTTAATCCGCGTTCATCTGCGGTTTAAAATTAATTGTTTTACCAACAACGAACCCTTAAAAAAATGCAAGAAGAAACTTTAAAAAAAGAGCGACAATTCCACGATGCTTGGGCATCCACAATCGACGTTGACGGCATCCGCGTCAATGATTACTTTGAAGCTTGCACTGCCCCAGAAAATAGATTTATCCTCAAGCAAATGGGCGATATTACGGGCAAACGCCTGTTAGATTTAGGCTGTGGTGCCGGAGAAAACAGCGTTTATTTTGCTAAAAAAGGCGCGCATTGTGTAGCGGCTGACTATTCTCAGGGCATGGTAGATGTGGCGCTGAAATTGGCAGAAAAAAACGGTGTCACAATAGAAGGTTGCACAGTCAATGCAATGGCGCTAGATTTCCCGGACAACAGTTTTGATATTGTTTACGCTTCTAATTTGCTGCACCATTTGCCGGAACCAGAAAAAGCAATTCGCGAAATGCAGCGCGTGCTAAAACCGGGTGGAAAAGCTTGTTTTTGGGACCCGATGAAGCACAATCCGGTGATTAATGTTTACCGCAGGATGGCTACTGAGGTGCGGACTGAGGATGAAACTCCTTTGGACATTAATATTGTCAAGTTTGTTGAATCTCTGTTTTCGGAGACGGCTTACGATACGTTTTGGCTGACGGCGCTGTGGATTTTTTTACGCTTTTATTTGATCGAAAAAGTTCATCCTAATGATGAGCGTTATTGGAAGAAGATTATTCTTGAACAGGAGAGATTGAAGCCGGAATATTCTAGGTTGGAAGGGTTGGATGGGTTTTTGAAGAAGTTGCCTTTGATGAAGCGGTTGGCTTGGAATTTGGCTGTGGTGGCAACGAAGTAGTTAAAAGAAGTTCGGCAACGGATTTTTTAACGGATGTAACGGATGTAACGGATTGAAGTGGTAGGGTGCGTCAGTTTTGAGATTTTTGTATCAGCGGCGAAAGTATGATTATGACGCACCATTTGTTGTGAGGTGCGTCAGTTTTGAGATTGTTTGTTTGTCGCAAAAATAATCGTAGCTGACGCACCCTACTGAAAACTATAAAAAGAAGTACAATAAGTCTAAGCATTTAATTAAGAGGCTAATTATGCCAGAAACTATTACTGCTATCTACGAAAACGGAGTTTTTCGCCCTTTGAGTTCTGTGTCTTTCCAAGATGGGGAAACTGTGCTACTCAAAATAGTGCCGGAAGTTTCAGCGGAACAGCTTAAGAACGATCGCGAATTAGCGATTAAGCTGATGGATAAACGCGGGTTAATCCGTTGGCCAAATAAGCAAAGTCAAATCGATCCAGCCGAATTAGCGCGACGCGAAAAAAATTGGCGCGAACTGTTTGAAAAACTAAAGGGAAGACCTGGAACACCTGTCTCTGAAATAGTTATCGAGGATCGCGGTTCGTGGTAAATGCTTATTTTCTCGATACCAGCGCTTTGGTTAAACGATATGTGCCGGAAATAGGAAGTAATTGGATTCAATCAATTGCTGATCTGGATAGCAATAACGATTTAGCTATTAGTCAGCTTACATGGGTGGAGGTACACAGCGCATTTGCGCGCCGTCAGCGCGAGGGAAGTCTGTCTGCTGGTGAACTAGATTTATTGTTGGAAAAGTTTCGCAATGACTTTAATACTCAATACCGAGTAATCGAAGTTGACCCAGCGTTGATTGAAAGGGCGGGTCAACTGGTTATTCAATACCCGTTACGCGCCTATGATTCTGTACAATTGGCATCGGGTTTGTACGTTCAATCTGTTTTAACATCAATGCCAGAAACTCAACTAATTTTTGTTTCGGCGGACAACAGGTTGCTGAATATTGCTCAGTCGGCAGGTTTGGCAATTGACAATCCTAATAATTATCCGCAATCAAACGGTTTGTAGTGAGGACTTTAGTCCTCTGATTTGGATGCGGACTGAAGTCCTCACTACGAACCTATATTGCTGGGGTGGTTATTTAGAGGATTTCTTTCAAGGTTTTAACTAATATTTGATTTTGTTCTTCCGTACCTACACTAATCCGCAATTTGTCTTTTAATCGGGGCTGATTGAAGTATCTAATCAATATTCCCCGTTCTTTCAGTGTTTGATAAATCCTTTCTGCATCGCCGTTGGGAGGCCTGACTAACAAAAAGTTGGTTTGCGAGGGCCAAACTTCAAAGCCTAATTCCTTGAAACTAACGGCTAGTTTTGCTCGCGAAGCCTTGATTTTTTCGGCGTTGGCTGTTTTGTGGTCTTGATGTGCGATCGCCCCTACCGCCACCGCATAGGCTACAGCATCCACATTATAACTGTCTTTAATTTTATTTAATTCAGCCAGCAGCGCCGGATTTGCGATCGCAAAACCCAATCTCAATCCTGCTAGCGAATAACCTTTTGAAAGCGTCCTCAAAACTATAACATTACTGTACTTTTTTGTCAACTCCAAAGCATGATTTTCGGCAAAATCTACATAAGCTTCATCAATGACCAGAATGCCTGATAACTCTTTAGCCAATTTCTCCAAATCTGCAACAGATATTGCTGTTCCCGATGGACTGTTTGGCGAAGCTACAAATGTCACAGCACCTTTAGCTGCTATTAGCAAATCAACGGGTAACTTGTAGTCGTCTGGATAGGGAACTTCGACAAATTCTGCATCTTGAATTTGTGCCAAAGTGCGGTACAATACATAGGTAGGCGCGGGACAAACAATCGGTTTTCCGGGTTCGCCCACAGCACGAACTATCAAGTTTAATAAGTCATCACTGCCGTTACCTACCGCGATCCAATCGTCAGGAACTCCCAAAGCTTTACTAGCAGCAATTCGGAAGTTTTTGCCAGTGGGATCGGGATAGCGCCGCAGCATTTCTCCATCTATTTCCTGAAGCACTTTTAAAGCTTTTGGAGAAGGTGGATAGGGATTTTCATTAGAATTTAATTTAATAATTTTTGTGCCTATCGGTGGCTGTTCCCCCGGCACGTAACCAGACATTTCATGGATACTTTTGCGAAAATAATTCATTTATTAATTGAGTTTTGTGGAACGGGCATCTTGCCCATTCTTGATAATGGTGCAAGATATTAAGTTAAACAAATTATATCAAACAATTAGTGACAATCCGCGTTATCCCCAAATCAATTAACTTTTGCATATCTGCTCGATCGTCCACCGTCCAGGCCACAATGTCAACTCCCTGACTGCGGCTTGCTTGAATCAGTGCGGGGTTTGAGAGCAAAACGCGATACTGGCTGCTAATCAAGTTATCGCGATTGGCCACGGCTTGAGACAATTGAGTTTTGTACGCCTCTAGATTAGCAACGATTTGCCCGATCGCCAAATCGCCATCGACGCGCCGCACTTGTTCCAGAAATTTGTCGCTAAACGAGGTAATAACGCATTTCTCTTTAATTCCTCTCTCGTTCAAAGTATTGACAAAATCCGCAACTTCTGCATCTGACCATTCGCAGTGCGGTTTGACATCAAAGTAGAGAAATTTGTCAACATTCTTGAGGATTCCTAATGCTTCTTTCAACGTAGGGATTTTTTCGTCGGAAAATTCATCGCTAAACCATTTACCCGCATTGAGTGTCTGCAATTGAGACAGATTTTGTTCCCTGACTTTACCCGAAACGCCTGTAATCCTATCCAATGTTGAATCGTGGAAAATTACGGGTACGCTGTCGGCGGATAGCTGGATGTCAAATTCGATCGAACTAGCGCCACGGGCGATCGCCAGTTCAAAAGCTGCTAAAGTGTTCTCAGGGGCGATCGACGAAAATCCCCGATGTGCAATAATTTCTAAATTCATTATTTAACCTGTTGTCTATCTAAGCCTAAATATATCTGTAGGGTGCGCAGTGCGCACCTTACAAATATCATTTTTTTCGATTCAAACTCAACAAAATAAACTGAGTTTTCTGCGCTTCCTCAAAATTGTCATCGCTAACCAAAACTATACTTTGACTACCGTCTGGCAAACGTGGCCCGAGAGTCATCCCTTCTAAATTGTACAGCGGAATACCCAGTTCGTTCAAGTCTAGCAGCAACTTTTTTCTAGCAGGTTCGACCATTGCAGATCGCCCTTTAAAACTTTTGATTCTCGAAGTATCTGTAGCCGCCCCAACCGCTACTTGATAAATCCGAGCTCTATATCCCGACAGCCCAAAAGAACGTTCTAAGCTTAAAAATTGGCCGCCCCCAACAGTTACTAATTCTGTTAAACCGTTCAAAACAGTCATCGGAACTTGGTCTAGCGTGTAAAGATTTTCTGAGACTAATTGCGGTGTTTTATCGACGATGATATAATGTAAAAGACGCAGTTTGCTTGCTTGTTCCGGGTCTAAATCTTGCATTAATGGTGCTTCGGTAGCCAGAAACAAACGAAATGGATCGAGACCGCCTGGGCTAAAGGTTTCTGGATCGATGCTTAAAGATTTAAAACCTAAATTGTCCAGCACTCCTTGCTGCTGTTTATCATCGCTGGCATCGGGAATATAGCGCTTGGGAATTGGCAAATTTCCTCGCTGATTGCCAGTTTTTAAGTCAAACTCTCCGACAAAAGGAGGAATCCCAGCATGAGTTATGCCTTCACTAGCAACAAACACTGAATTGCGCGGAGAAAGAGCTATGCCTTGGGGACTGATCGAATCCCAAGGGAAGGTTTCACCGTCTGTTTTCTTGAGGGATGTAACGCCTTCAACGGTAACTTTTTTGAGGCGAATATTGGCTAAATCGCTGGATGCAAGGTCGATCCTGAGACTGTAAAATCTGGCTTCTCCATTTTCGCTCTTGTCGTCGGAAAGAGCGTAAAAGCGATAAGCTTGGGAAGTGACTCCGCTAATACCTTTTGGATCGTAGGTAATTCCTGATAAGCCACCAACTGGTGTTCCTTCAAAAGTGATTTTGGGCAATTGGTACTCGCCTAAAAAGTTGAGAGACATTTCGGGAAAAGAGCGGTCACGAGCAACTGCGGGAGGTATAGTGCAAGCTGTGCAAACAGTTAACAAAATTAGGGCTAAACTGAATAAGCGTAAAATACGACCGCCCAACGCCTTAAAATGCCAATAATTGCTGAGTGCGGTAAGTTTTATTTTGTTGCTCTTGTTGAACTGTTTGCTTTTGTGCCATCTTTGTGACATAATTTATACCGTTTTGTAAATATGCAAAACTTGATGTTTCGAGAAGGAATGCCAAATCGCGGCAACCAAATTTTGAGAATGAGAAATTCTGTGCCAATTGGGTGCTTGCTTTTCTTGTGGTTGTGTGCTGGTTCGATTGCTAGCGCCCAAACTAATCCACCAGCCTTGGATCAATTTTCTCCTAATCCTCTAGAAGTTACCACACCCGATCCCCTAACTCCCACTAATGAATCTTTGAGCAGCACTCAGCGGGAGGAACTCAAAGCGGCCTTGCAGCAGTTAAACTTAGAAGCAGCGACTAAACTACAAGCTGGAGACGGGGCTGGTGCTTTTGATATTTGGTTCCGAGAATTGCGGCTGCGCAGGTATCTGGGCCCGGCGCAGGAAATTGCTGCTTTGAGTCGGGTGGGAAGTGTTGCTTGGAGTAGTGGTAAAAACCTGGAATTACAGCTTATTACCAAACGGCTGCAAACAATTCAAAAACAAGTACGATCGCAAGTACCAGCGAATAATGAGTTGCTTCCGGTATTGGCTGCGGCTTTTGGGCAGGTGCGTGCTAAAGGCCCGACTGTAGAAGTTTACCAAGAAATTCTTGACAATGCGCGCAAAAACCAAGATATATTAGCTCAAGGTCAGATTTTGAAGACGATCGGGCAAATCCACATCAATTGGCTGAGTTACGATAAAGCTGCTCCCGTGTATGAGGAATTGGCAACTTTAATTCAGGAAAACCGCGCTTTATTTGCTGCTAATTCTGCTGTTATAAATCCTGCTGTAGTTGCGGGAAACGGTGCGCCGCAACCTGTAACTCTTCCAACTGAGGTAGATACCCTGAGACAGTTGGCCTACGTTTACCAGCAGTCGAAACAAGCCCTAAAGGCGATCGCAGCTAGGGAGAAATTAGCATCCGTATATCTTAACCTCCAAAACCCGAGTGCTATACCACCGCTCAAAATTGCGATCGCCACCGATTATCAAAGTATAGGTCAAATCAACTTAGCAGCTCAATACTATCAGGAAGCTTACAATTTAGCCGTCCCGATTCAACAGTACGCCCAAGCTAGCGAAGCTTTGGATAAATTAGCGTTGCTTTATCGATCGCAAAAGCAGTGGGAACCGACTTTGCGGATTTATCAAATGCAGTTGCTGTTAGAAGAACGGGCTTACAATTTCTACGGATTGATGAGCGCTTACGACAATCTCGGTCAAGTTTATCAGGAGATGACGGACTACAAAAAAGCTTTGGAAGCTTATCAAAAAGGGTTAGAAGTCGCTAAAAGATTGGGACATCGGCAAGAGTATTTTGATAAGAAAATTGAAAAGGTTAACAAGCAATTGCAAAGGACTTCGTAGTTGTCAGCCGATAAAAATGTTAAGGGTAAAGCGGTGAACTTAAATTCAGTAAGGTGCGCAGTGCGCACCCTACAAAAATACTTTTGACTGGTAAGTTTCTCGCGAAATTGAATAATATAATACATCAGTTTCGTAATAAAAAGCATTTTTTTCGTATTTCATGCCAACTTTCTGCATTACCCGCTGGGAGGCGATATTTTCTGGGCGGGCGATCGCAACTATTCTGTCAAGCTGTAATATCTCAAATCCATAGTTGAGACTCGCAAAAGACGCTTCCGTCACCAATCCTTGATTCCAATAAACCTTGTTAAGCACGTAGCCAAGCTCAACTTCCGGTGTTTTGTCCAGAAAAGCAAGTCCGCAGCGGCCAATCATTTTACGGTCTATTTTATGTACTAAAGCCCACATTCCTAAGTTGTTTTGTTCCCAATTTTTGAGCATAGTATGAATGGCAATTTCTGTTGCTTTTCTACTTCTAACTCCTCTCAAGTATTTCATTATTTCCGCATCACTGTAAATATGGTACAGTTCATCTAAGTCGTCTGGCGTAAATTGTCTCAGATACAATCTAGCCGTTTCTATCTCTTGCATGATTAATATAATTAATACCACTAGATTATGATACCAATTTTGATAAGTCTTGCTACACAAATTTTAGTTTGATTTTCTTCCTCAACCCAACCTCCTGTTACAAGAAAACACTCTTTGTGCAACAGGCATCTTGCCTGTTACTGATATTAGTGCCAAATATTGATTCTATTTGTTACAATTATCACTTAGATATCTTGTAAAATTTTTGCCATCAATGACCATTTCCTCACCCGTAGCAGACACCAAAGACCAACCCCGCCGCGAAACAGACTGGCGGTTATTCATGAGGTTGGCAGCTTATGCAACCCGCAGCAAACGTCTGCTGATTATTTCGATCGTCCTATTAGTACCGCTAGCAGTCTCAGGAGCAGTTCAACCGATTCTGATCGGACAGGCAATTTCGGTAATTCGCTCGGAACCTACTTACGAGTTTTTGCGGGGAATGCCTCTATCTGCGGCATTAAATATTTTGGCAGTTTTGCTGATGCTAACTATAACATTTAGATTGGCACTGCAATCAGTTCAAGGCTATTTAGTCACGAAAGTAGGGCAAATAATTACTACAGATATTAGAAATGATTTGTTCGCCCACGTCACATCGCTAGCAGTGAGATTTTTCGATCGCACTCCTGTAGGCAAATTGATGACTCGCCTCACTAGCGATGTCGAGGCTTTGGGCGAGGTTTTTTCGAGCGGAGCAATTGGGATTGTTAGCGATTTATTCTCAATTTTAGTAATTGCCATTTTCATGTTTACCATGCAGTGGCAACTAGCTTTAATGTTGGTACTAATGATGATACCAATTACCGCCATAATCGTTTATTTTCAAAACCAATTTCGCGTAGCAAATTACAATACCAGAGAAGAACTTTCCGAGCTCAACGCACAACTGCAAGAAAACCTGACTGGCATTGGCGTAGTGCAGCTATTCCGCCGCGAAAGATTCAACTCAGAGTTATTTAGTGTCACCAATAAACGTTACATTAAAGCAGTTGACAAAACTATTTTTTACGACTCAGCCGTATCTGCTACATTGGAATGGATTGCTTTAGTGGCAATTGGCGCCGTTTTGTGGATGGGCGGTCAAAAACTTCTGCAAGGTACGATTAACTTTGGTACTTTGTCAGCATTTATTTTATTTGCTCAGCGTCTTTTCGATCCGCTGCGGCAATTTGCCGAGAAATTTACCGCTATTCAAGCAGGATTTACCGCCGTCGAACGGATTAGCGATATTCTCAATGAACCGATCGAAATTAAAGATCCAACTAGGGAAGAACAGGCAGAAGGAAAACGGCAGCAGAAAGCAGAAAGAATTAAAAGGGAAGCAGGAAGAAATCAAGATTATTCCGGTGAATCTGAATCAGGAGAAATCCAATTTGACAATGTGTGGTTTGCCTACAAAGAGAATGAATATGTCCTGGAAAATCTCAATTTTACGATCAAATCCGGCGAAAAAGTAGCATTAGTCGGCCCAACCGGTGCGGGCAAAAGTTCGATCATTCGTCTTCTGTGCCGCCTTTACGAGCCGACGCGAGGACGGATTCTGATTAATCATGTAGATATTCGCGATTTGCCTCAAGCAGAATTGCGCAAGCACGTAGGTGTGATTATTCAAGATGGCTTTCTATTTGCGGGCGATGTGAAGAGCAATATTAGTTTGGGCGAGAATTATTCGATCGAGGAAATTCAAGCAGCAGCAGAAAAGACCAATGTTGCGCGTTTAATCGAACAGTTACCTCAAGGTTATGATACGCAATTGCGGGAAAGGGGAACCAATCTTTCGGGGGGACAAAAGCAATTATTAGCGTTTGCTCGTGCCGCCATTCGCAATCCCAGTATTTTAGTTTTAGACGAGGCAACTGCTAGTTTGGATGTGGGGACGGAAGCTTTAATTCAAGAAGCTCTGGAGCGTTTAATGGCGGACAGAACGGCTATAATTATTGCCCACAGGCTTTCGACTATCCGAAATGTCGATCGTATTTTAGTGCTCAAACGCGGGCAGTTAGTAGAGTCTGGCAGCCACGAAGAATTGTTGCAGGTAGAAGGGTTGTATGCCAGTTTGTACAAACTGCAAATGCTGGGAAGTTAGGCAGTTGACAGTTGACAGTTGACAGTTGACAGTTGACAGAAGGAATATTTTTCCTAAACTAGGCAGATTTGCGATTTTAGATTTTAGATGAGAGAACAAATCTAAAATCTAAAATCAGATCATTTGCCTGAAAATATTTTAGACAGGGTTTCTGGCAGGTGAGTTATGTGTTGGAAAAGCTGATTTGGCCCGATGCCAAATAATAACTGCATCGCCAGCACAATTGCTGCTAGAGCAATCGCTGTCCCGATACTGGCTTTCAATACTTTAAAAGCCCAATTGAATACCAGCCAAGATACAAGTAAGGAAGCGATTAAGATAATTAATTCTATTGGCATATAACATTTTTTACCGTAATGTTTAATTCAAGCAATACTGCCGCGCTTCCGTGTTTCCTTGAAAGAAATTCCGACATTTTTTAAGCCTGCTTTAATCATTTGCTGCTCTAACAAAGCGAAAAAGCGAGTTCGATCGCCCCCAGTGACTACGGCTTGGTTATGGGCTTCTGCTAGCGTCACGGGATAGCCACCGCCTTTGTGTACTTGAGCCAGCATCATTCCTAATGCTAAATCTAGCTCCACCTTATCTTGTGCTACCCATTCCGGCACTTCTATTCTAGCAATTTCTGTGCCAACATGAACGTAACAAAAATAGATGGGATTAAGGCCGTATAAATCTAAAATTCGAGCGTGGGATTTCCATAATGGGCTCCTTTGTCCGGGGGACAGAATTGTTGCCCATAAGATGGCATCTCGCAAGGGCTCAAATTCTTGACAAGGTGCTTTTTCGTCAAAAGCACTGGTGGCGGAAAATCCAACATTCGGACAGTTTGTCATGCAGTCTGGTACTTCGTGGGTGCAAGCTTGAAATCGCAAAAAAGATAAGCTTTCGGTGCTGCGAGAAGCGCTTAAGTATCCTAATAGGGGAATTCTGGCTACACGCAATTTGTCCCAAGCTTCTAAAATTGGCTGCAAAATACGATCGCGCGCTTCGCTGGGTAACTGTTCCAAAAACCAATAAATTAGGGAACCGTCTACCATTGCCAAAGCTGGCGCGGGGAGTTGATTGTCGTTAAATTTTGCCCACTCGCAGCCCATTTCTGCCAAGGCGATTGCTTCGGAAACGGCGCGCCGATATCCCATCCATTCTTCGGTTCTAATTCCCCATTGTCGCGAAGCATACAAGTCTTCTGGTTTGTAGAAAACCTCGGGCACGCTGTCTAAAACTGGGTGGCGACTTTGGCCGTAGTGCAGCATGACAGTGCCGACGTTTAGCAGGTAGCAGTAGGCTATTTCGTGGTGGCTGGGCGAAATTTGCGATCCGTCTGTGGCAAATACTGTGTGGGCGGCGGGTGGTGCGGTGATGTATGTGCGATCGGACAAAGGCTCGATCGGCGTGGCAGCATTGAATAAAGTGCGATCGTTCCAACTCTCTTGCAATTCCACCAAATTTTCCTGTCCCGTTGCAGCCTTAATCAGCAAATTTTGAGCCACTTGCAAACGGTGACGAGCCGCATGAGCTTCCACATTCAAATGTTGGCTCATCCCCTGCATAGCCTTAGCTGCTTTAGTTAAATCGAGCATTAGTTTTAAGTTTCAAAAATTGGTTTGTAATGAGGACTTTAGTCCTCCAAAAATCTCAGGAATAAAATCCTTACTACGAACCTTAATTGCGGGTAATTGACTGGATAGGAGAGCGTACATAATTCTGAATCTGAGAAATCAAAACAATTTTCAAACTTTGGGTTTTCCAGCTTGCTTTTTGTACCAAAGATTGGGTTTCACGGACGAAACTATACATTCTGATCCCGTATAAACCTTAAAAAAAATTGATTTCTCAGATCGAGAGAGCTTCCAAGACTATATCAAAAAAAAAAATCGATTTTTTTTTTCGATATGCTTGCTTTTTCTGAGAAATCCTGTTATTATATATTTTATATAATGGGATGGTTGTAAAAATATTATTTTTACAACCATCCCATTATTAGATAGTACCATGCCAGACCCAGAATAGTCAACCCCAAAGTGTAAAAAAAATGAGATTTTTTTAACTCTGGCAATAGAAAAAATATTTGCCAACAAATCTAAGATCGAGATTCGTCGGGGAGCCAATCGCCAAAATCTCCGGCAAACTGCGACAGAGAAAGCATTTGAACTGGTCGATTTTGAGCTACAGATTCTCGTTCTGCCAAAGTATTGTAACCCCAATCAGCCAAAAATAACCTTACCTGAGATAAATCCGGCTGCTGCTTCACCGACAGCAAAGTTTTTAACCGGTCTTCCACAAACCAAATAGTCGAATCTTTACCAGAGGCTGCCAAAAATTCCCGCAAAATTTGGTGTTTCGGCTTATTGTATTCCTTGCCAAAAATCAACTCTGACGGTATTTGTACGCCAGCTAGCTGCAAAAGTTCCCGCACAAAACGGCCTTCCTTCGTAGTGACGATCGCCACTTTAACCGAACTATCCTGCAAACAGTGCAGGCGATCGGCTACTCCTGGATAAAAACGGTGCAAAGACAGCCATCCAGGTAAATCCTCAGCAATCCAATTATCGCGCAAACCGTCTAGCATAGCGCCGACAGACTGCGCTTTTAAATTATTTTCGGTCAACAAATGTGGTACTATTTCTGGCCATTCCCGCAAAATTTGCTCTTGAGTAATTCCTGTCAGCAGGGCGCGGATCAGTATCGGCATTTCCCAACCGGTTTCGATGGCTGGCCGCACTCGGTAAAAACTCAAAGCTAAATCGGGATCTGGCTTTGTTTCGACTGGTTTCCAGATTTGACAGTAGGTACGCCAAGCTGTTTGGAAATATTCGATTAGTCCGTCACAAATCACACCGTCAAAATCAAGAGCTAGAATATTTGGCAAGTTATTAGTCATGAATCAATCGATTTTAGATGTTGGATACTTCGACCCAACGGAGGGCACAGGTTTTGGATTTTGGATTTACTGTGGAAACACTCAGCAGTGATACCAAAGCCGCGCTTCATCGGAATTATCAAGTCGAGTCATATCAGCACAATTCTCGGTTTTTGGACTCCCAGTCAACAGTTAACAGTCAACAGTCAACAGTCAACAGTTAACAGTCAACAGTCAACAGTCAACAGTCAACAGTCAACAGTCAACAGTTAACAGTCAACAGTCAACAATTATGAGGAGTGGAACCGGAATTGATACGATCGGTCAACAGTCGTTATTAAAAAGACTGAACTAGAGGTTGATCGGCGATCGCTTCTAGTTTTTGGGACTGTAACAACTGCGTCCACTCGTCCTTCAGCCGCGAATCATCGGGTGCGAGGCGGCGCATTTGGGCTAGAGTAGCAAGAGTCTCGTACCAAATCCCGTTTTTAGCATAAGCGATTAGCTTTGCCCGCGGGTCGGGATTTGCTAAGTCGCTTGTGAGTGTTGGTTGCGGTTGAATTCGCTGCATCCATCCTTTAACAATATAATCTCCCGATCGCTCCAGAGGATCGCAAGCTAGTGCAAACGACCACACATATCGCTTACCAACCTCAATATTTTTGGTCTGATCTGTCTGAGAAAGGTTGACTCCCACAATTCCGGCTTTGTCAATTTTTAAAGTAGTTTCGTAGACTACTTCGGATTCATCTTCGTTGAGCAAAACAAATTCTATTTGAGCCGCAGGTTGAGAAACATATACATAAAATGTTGGCGACTCTGTGATCGTTAAGCCAATATTGCTTTCAGGGATTAAGGGAGTAATGGATAAACCCTCTCGCAACTTACAGCCTCGATGTGTTCCCCCTTGTCGGTTGTCGGGGGCTGTAACATCTGGAGGTTTGAAATTAAGATTCTGACTCAGGAGAATTGGTGCAGGTACGGCCAGCATCGGTAGAAGCAAACTGGGAAGAATAAGTACGATCGCACTTGCAGCGATCGCCAGTGCAGTAAAATTTAGAAAACGTTTCATTTTTTCACCAACTTGTAGAGATATTTATCGATCGCATTTCTAGTGTTAACCCGGAGTTTTAACCCCGGGCGCGATCGGTAAATTTGTCAATTTTCAGATTGCAGCAGCAATAGGAAGACCGACAAAACCTCAAGAAATATCCAACTTTAAAGAGGCGCAACCAGCGGTTGAGCTGCAACTGATTCCAGTCCTTGGGACTGCAACAATTCCGTCCACTTGGCTGTCAGTCTGGCATCTCCCGGTGTCTGGCGTCGCATTTGTGCTAAAGTAGCGAGAGTTTCGTACCAAATCCCATTTTGGGCGTAAACGTTGAGCCTAGTCATCGGGTCAGGACTTGCCAAATCGCTTTTGAGAGTTGGCTGGGGTGCTATACGCTGCACGAATCCTTTAACAACTGCATCTGCCGATCGATCTTCGGGTTCGCAAATCATCGAAAACGACCACACGTATCGCTTGCCAACTTCCAGGGATTTTCGATTGTTGACCGTAGCAGGAATGCTAATTTCAACAATCCCGGATTCGTCAACTTTAAATGTTTTTTCGTAGACTATTTCTTCCTCGTTTTCGGTGAGCAAAGTAAACTCTATTTCGGCAGAAGTTTGAGGGACATAGACAAAAACTGTGGGAGAATCTGTGAGGGTTAAACCGATATTAGTTGGAGGCACTAAAGGAGTAACAGATAAACCCGCCGGACAAAGTTTGCTACCGCGGTGTGTCCCTCCTTGTCGATTGCTGGGGGCTGTGACATCGGGAGGCTTGAAATTCAGATTCTGACTCAGCAGAAACGGCTGGGATGGTGTCCGCACTCCCGCAAGTGAACGGGGGACGGTAATGGCGATCGCAGAGACGGCTAACGCAAGTGTAGCCCCATGTAGAAAACGTTTCATTTTTTGTACCTTTGACTATAATGTTGCAAACGCAGGCATTCCCTGGTGGCCAAAAATATTTTTGAGCAGCTAGTCGAGGAGGCAGACACACAATTTGAACCTTGACATATCATCAATAACATTAATTAATTCGATCGGCAACTGGATTCTCCGGCTAAAAAATCCGGCGGTCGAGGTAGCCAGTATCATGGAACACATATTCGCGGGCGGCGAAATGTAAAATTTTGTTACAAAGTGGTTGGAGTTTCCGGGTATCCTAAGATAGAGGAAGTATCGGGCAGGTGGGGGGCCGTGCGAAATAATACCATTTTTCTAAAGATATGCTATTGATGAAGTCTTAGCCCCCCCTTACTCGCGGGGGGGGTTGGGGGGGTAATATCTAGCGCTACTTTATGAAATTGGTATAACTGCTGTTCCAGAAACGACTTAAACTTTTATCCTGGAATGATGATTAAAATATCTAACAAAATTCGATCGGCAGCGGCTCAATTGAGTCAAAAGTATAAACCATCACTAGCATTTGCTAAGTCTGTATTAATTGCCAGCGCGGCAGTAACATTATCCTTGATGGGGGCTAGACAGCTAGGAATACTCGAACCATTAGAATTAAGCGCTTACGACCAAATGCTGAGGTGGCGTCCCGACGAAAAGCCAGACTCGCGCTTGCTAGTTGTGGGGATTACTGAAGGAGACATTCAGAAACTGAACCAGTGGCCGATATCCGATCGCAAAATAGCTGAAATTTTACAAAAACTGGAAAAAATGCAGCCGGCAGTCATCGGTTTAGATGTACTACGAGACGTACCTTTAGGAGACGGGCGCGAGGAATTAACTAAAGTTTTACAAAAGAGCGATCGAATTATCGGAGTATGTTTAGTCACCGACGGAAGCCCGGACAATCCAGGTTCTCCGCCTCCCCCAGGAATAGCAGAAAATCGGGTGGGATTTGCAGATTTCGGAGTCGATCCGGGCGGCATACTCCGCAGGGCTTTATTATTTATGAAGCCGCCGGAAATAGAGGGCAAGTCATTGCCCAAAAAACATCTGTGCAATGACAGTTCTCAAGTTTTAGGTTCCTTCAACCTCCAGATAGCACTACGTTACTTGCAAAGAGAAAAAATCTATCCCCAATTGGCACCCGATCAATCTTTCTGGCTGGGAAAAACCCAATTAAAACAACTAGAAAACAATGACGGAGGATACAAAAATGCTGATGCCAGGGGATATCAAATACTAATTAACTATCGTTATCGGCAAGTTGCAAACCAAGTCAGATTAACGGATATTTTAGAAGGAAAAATTGACCCGAATTTAGTTAAAGATAAAATAGTTCTCATCGGTTACACCACAGACTCCGTTAAAGATTTGTTTTATACTCCTTACAGCGGGCAAAAGCAAAGCAACCAATTTATGCCGGGGATCGTGGCACACGCACAAGTAGTCAGCCAAATTTTGAGTACAGTTTTAGACAACAGACCGATGTTTTGGTTTTGGCCGGAATGGGCAGAAATCTTGTGGATTTCGGGATGGTCAATTGTGGGAGGAACCTTGGCATCGCGGATGACTCACCCAGTGCGGCTGGCGCTGACATTCGGAGTAGTGCTGTTCGGGTGTTGCGCTGGTAGTTTTGGGATTTTTCTGTTGGGAGGCTGGGTGCCTGTGGCAGCGCCTGTGATCGCATTAATCGTAACTGGCGGGAGCATTGTATCAGCAGACAGATTTAATAAAGCTGGATACGGAAGAGCAATTAGCGATCGAGTAAAACAAGTCTTCAAAATCGAAATAGACCAAGCCAAGAAAGACCAGCAAGTCGCAGAAATCACAGAATCTGATTTCTTTAAAGAATTGCAGCAAAAGAGAGATAAACTGAGGGTTAGCAAACAAGAAACCTCTGAAAAAGTAGATTCTCAAGCCCAAGAAATAACTGTCGGTGCTTCAGAGTTTCCCGAGGCCGAAAGTCAGGCCGACGAATACTTAGCTCAGTTGCAGGTAAAAGCCAAACAGCAGAAGCAACGCGCCACCATGACTGCATCGGAAAGCGGCGGGGCGGCGGGTGTGCCCGATGTCGGCGGCGCTGCTAGTTCAGCCGAAACCAAACCCGGTGACGAGTTCAGCGATTTGCAAGCCAAAGCCAAACAGATGCGGCAGCGCCGGGGCGCAGAAAAGAGGATAGAAGATGAAAAGATTGATAGTTCAACAGGCAAGGAGGATTTGGGCGGGAAGGAATAAGCTGCTGCGCATTTAAATTGGAAATTCGGGACGGGCTCGCGTGCCCATCCCACTCATTGTTTTATTGATTTTTGACACACAATTTAAATGTAGAACAGCTTAATGACAGAGAACTTGATACAATCGGAAATTTGATCCTAATTGATTCTCGCCGTTTCTTACCAGAAAATTGGGTCTAAAGCCCCGTCCTTTTAGGACTGATTTAATTATCTAAATTTCTTGTTAAAGATGGTATAATAGAGTAATACTACAGGTAGAATAACCGCCGATACACATGAGAAACCAAGCTCAAACGACTGGTCGGGAAATAATAATGGTTAGTGGGTGGCGAACACCACGAAAAACATAGCTAGGGTAACTAACGTAACCCAGACCAGAAAACTAAAATCTTGAATATTAAACGTACCGTGGGGCACACGGAAACAAGAAAGGAAACTCTCTATCGCTTGGGGAGATAAGCCCTCTGGGATTGTTCAAATTAGGCTCAAAACACAGGTTCTATCGAACGGGTTTTTGGTTTAAGTATTGCCGAAAGGATGGACAATTTTAAGGTATGTCTGTGAACCAAGAATCCCCGCGCCTTGACTGTCGGGGAGTGTCAATCTCAATACGCATATCATGTCCAAAATCATCTCTGTTCACTCTTATCGGGGTGGAACTGGCAAATCGAATACGACAGCAAACCTAGCATCTATTATCGCTCGCGCCGGAAATCGGGTTGCCATTGTAGACACAGACATTCAATCGCCAGGGATTCATGTGCTGTTCGGTTTCAGCGAGAGCAACATGGATCGCTGCCTGAACGATTACCTCTGGGGCCGATGCCCGATCGCGGATACAGCCTACGATGTGAGTTCGCTGCTACCAAAATTAGCCAGTAACGGCACCCTTTACCTGATTCCTTCGAGCATTAAAGCAGGGGAGATAGCGCGAGTTTTGCGTGAAGGCTACGACGTGGGACTGCTTACCGACGGCTTCGGCGAACTAATCGAGGTTCTGAACTTAGACTACCTATTTATAGACACGCACCCGGGGCTGAACGAAGAAACCCTCCTCAGCATCACCATTTCCGACATCCTGCTACTGATTTTGCGTCCGGATCAGCAAGATTTTCAGGGAACGGCTGTGACGGTAGATGTGGCGCGCAAATTAGAAGTTCCCAAGATTTTGATGACGATCAACAAAGCCCCAGAATCCCTCGATTTCGAGGATTTGAAGCAGCAAGTAGAGAGTATCTACGGCATCCCAGTGGCGGGGGTGTTGCCCCACAGTGACAAGATGATGCTGCTCGCCAGCAAGGGGGTGTTTGCTCTGCACTTCCCTAACGACCCCTTAACTCAGGTGGTGGAAGGGATTGCGAAACAGATTATTGCGGGATGATTGATGTAGCGAGAGTCGATCGCCCGCTATGCAGATTGAGTTTCAATCTCACTCTGCATAGCAGATGTCACTCCAGGCGCCTACTGGCGCCTGGAGTGGAGGAAGAAACTGTCAAAGGCGACAATATGTGCTTAAAGAGTCAGGAGAACAGGTCTGCGGGAAGCGTTCGCGCACTAGAGAAGATTTGCTTAAACTTACACCGTAGAAGTTTATACCCAGGTTTTTAGAAGCGGTGGGGCACACCCGAACTCGCTTGATATGAACAAGTGTATGATGAGTAGAGATAGACCCTCTGGAGCGGTTGTGAGTTAAGATGGTCAATTGGTGCAATTGCACGGTTGAAAAGTTTAAGGATTGCCGCAAGGGCACAGCGCTTAAAGCTCAGTCGATGAATTAAGAATCCCCGTTTCACGCCGGGGAGTGTCAAGAGAATTTGTTAAAAAACTTTAGGAGTAACACTCATGGATTTTGACTTCCGCATACTAATAGTATTGATGCCTGTCTTGTTGGCGGGCGGCTGGGCTTTGTACAACGTTGGGGCTATTGCTCTCAAGCAAGTGCAGAAATTGTTGAACAAGGAAGCCTAAACTCAGTCTCTTTTCAGGTAATTTCGCAGCCGACTGTTTCGTGAGATACAAAAACAGCCGGCTGATTTGTTTATTAATTTTTATTAAGCGATGGCTGATGGTTGCTGCGACGGGTAATTTACGACTTAAGAGAGATTGGGCGAAAGCCCAAGAAAAGTTATATTCAAAAGTTAGGCAGAAACCGGGTGCGATCGACCAATACAAATATTAAAGAAAAGACGTTCCAGTATAAAATATGAGACAATCACAAAAGTATTTGCCCTGACAATCACCCTAAAAACTGCGAAGTTGAATTTATAGGGAATATCGGGCAAATTGTCAATGTTTAACTCCTATATCTTTAGATAGATTATGCTTTTTCCCCGAGCTAGCGGCATTCTACTCCACCCGACATCTTTTCCCAGCCGATTTGGCGTTGGGGACATGGGCATAGAAGCATATAAGTTTATTGACTTTTTAGTGGAAAGCGACCAGCAATACTGGCAGATATTGCCGCTGGGCCCGACAGGATACGGCAATTCTCCTTATTCGTGCTATTCAGCAATGGCAGGAAATCCGATGATGCTGAGCCCGGAAATGCTGCGGGATGAGCAATTGCTGTGCGATGAAGATTTAGATGGTTCGCCGGAATTTCCGCTGGATACTGTAGAATTCGATCGGGCGATCGCGCACAAAGTACCTCTGCTCAAAAAAGCCTGCGAAAACTTCAAAGCGAAAGCATCGCCGGTGCAGCAAAGAGAATTCTCGGCTTTTTGCCAGAGCAAAGCGGTTTGGCTGGAAGATTATGCCTTATTTATGGCACTAAAAGACAGCTTTGGCGGTGTTAGCTGGAACAATTGGGAACCAGAAATTGCCCGACGCAAACCGGAGGCGCTAGACAAGTGGCGGCAGCAGCTAAATACTGAGATTTATTACTACAAATACGTCCAGTTCGAGTTTTTCCGCCAGTGGACAGAATTGAAACGCTATGCAAACCTCCGCGACATTAAAATTATTGGTGACATTCCGATTTATGTCGCTCACGATAGCGCGGATGTGTGGTCGCATCCAGACTTATTCTGCTTGGATGAAGCAAGCGGAGAAGCAGCTTTAATGGCGGGTGTTCCCCCGGATTACTTTAGCGCCACAGGTCAATTGTGGGGCAATCCGGTCTACAATTGGGAGGCGCTGGAAGCCAATAATTTTGAGTGGTGGGTGCAGCGTTTTGAAGCGCTTTTCGATTATGTAGATGTGAGCCGGATCGACCACTTTCGAGGATTTGACGCTTACTGGGCGGTGAAGCGCGGGCAGGATACTGCGATGGAGGGAGAGTGGATTAAGGCGCCGGGAACGGCTTTGTTTGAGGTAATTAATGAAAAGTTTGGGAACTTGCCGATTATTGCTGAGGATTTGGGGGTAATTACTCCTGAAGTGGAAGCTTTGCGCGATCGATTTGAGTTTCCGGGAATGAAGATTTTGCAGTTTGCTTTCGGCGCTGGCCCAGGCGATCCTTTTTTGCCTTTTAACTATGTTCGCAACTGCGTAGTTTACACTGGCACTCACGACAACGACACGACTGTCGGATGGTTCAATCAATTGCAAAACTACGAAAGAGATGAGGTTTTGCGTTATTTGGGCTGCATCGATCCCCAAGGAATTCACTGGTCTTTAATCCGCATGGCTTGGATTTCTATTGCTAATTTGGCAATTGTACCGTTTCAAGATTTGTTGGGTTTGGATACTGACGCGCGGATGAATTTTCCCGGGAAAGCAGAAGGAAATTGGGGCTGGCGGTATCGGCGGGAAGCTTTGAATTGGGAGGTGCGCGATCGGCTCAAAACCATGACTTACATCAGCGGGCGCACTCCCCATAAAAATTGATTATGGGGAATTGGTAATGGGTAATTGGTAATGGGTAATTGGTAATGGGTAATTGGTAATTAGTCAATAAAGACGTACATTCTCATTACAAACTGTGGACTGCCAGCCATTACCTATTCCCAATTTCCAATTTCCAATTACCTATTAACCTTCATTCTTGGGCTTTTCTGAAGGCTTGAGTTGGTCTGCTTGAAAAACAGCTTCTTTGGGGACTCCAGGAGCTCCGAGTAGTTGGGCTTGTCCGTTATTAAGAGCAATCATTACCCCGCCAGCGTTACCAGCTAGAACTACTAATTTGCGATCGGCCTGCCAGGTTCGCACAGTCCCGATCGGCAAAATTCCCTCAAACTCTATTTTGCCATCGACTTCTACCTGCATCCAGGATTCGGCCTGAAGAGTGACGCTAACCATCACTGGTTTACTACCAGATTTATCTAATTTTTTTTGACCGGTTCTTGCTGCTTCGACAGCCGCGTAACTATCAGTTGTCTGATTTTTTGAAGCCGCTGATGCCTCAGCAAGTAAACGAGCTTGTTCTTGCTGCCCAAGTGCGATTTCTTCGGTTGCCGCACGGTTTTTTACTGTCCCAGAACTGGCCATCAACTGAGATAAGCCATTGACTGAACAGATAATTAGAAATGTGTAAAAGAGGTAAAGGTGTATCGGCCGCAACTGAGGCCGATTTTCCCAGGATAGCTTGGTGGACGATCGTGGCGGTGCTTTGATCGGCAAAAAGTAGGAAAACTGAGTTCCGTCCAAACCCATTGCTTCGGCGTACCGCTTGATCAAACCCTGAGTGTAGACCGGTTCTGGGAGTTGGTCGAGTTGACCCTCCTCGATGGCTTGTAGTATATTCCGCCGAATCATTGTTACCACGGCTACTTTGTCCAAACAAATCGACTGCTGTTCGCGGTACTGGCGGAGTTGAGATCCTATTTCCGCTAGCTTTTTCTGAGCTATTTCTGGCTCTTGGGGGTGCAGTTTCTGCTTAGTTGTTTTGAAGAATAAGAACAATAAATTCTTTGTCATCTGCTGTGATCCTGGGGATTCACTGGCACGCTGATTGATGTTAGGTTGACTAGATTCCATAAAAAAATAATTTCTGAATCTTCTAGGGGTCGGTAGCAGCCCGGTGCTAATATTGGCCCAGCGGGGGGCTGCAATTGAATTGGGCCAATAGCTGTGCGGTGCAGGCGCATCACGGGATATCCCAACTGCTCGGCGGTTCGCCGAATCTGTCGGTTTCTGCCTTCTGATAGAATTACTTCTAACAGAGTTTGGTCTCGCGTGCGATCGAGAATTTGAACTTTTGCGGGTAAAGTCTTTCTACCCGACAAGATGATCCCCTGACGCCACTCTTGCAGTATTGGTTCTGGGGGATTGCCGAGCACCCAAACGTGATAAGTTTTGGCGATCGAGTGACGCGGATGGGTCAAACAAAACGTCAACTTACCATCATTAGTCAGTAAGAGGGCGCCGGTGGAATCTGCATCTAGGCGTCCTACGGGGTGGATGCCTTGACCAGATCGTAGTTTTGGTGGCAACAGTTCGAGAACTGTCGATCGAGCTCTGGGATCGTTGCAAGTAGAAACTACGCCTGCGGGTTTGTTGAGCAACAGATAGACCTCTGCGGGTCGATCGGCTGGTTTCACTGGGATTCCATCGACTTCGATCAGATCCCAATCAGGATTTGCTTTTTGTCCTAAACCAACAATATTGCCATTAACTCGGACTCGTCCAGCTACAATCATTTGTTCTGCAAGACGGCGAGAGGCAATGCCCCACTGGGCGAGAATTTTTTGCAATCTTTGTTGATCGGACATGACGGGAGTGTGGAAACCCTCAATACGCGAGCGGTGAGGGAGGAAACACGACGCGGTTAATTGATTAAGCGATGCTGACAATGCTCAATTCCTGGTTAGGATTGACATATCTCACCGCCCTAAAAGTGCAGTGATTCCTTAACGCTTCACAGCAATGTGCTACCTAAGTAGTCTGACCTTCGCTCCACGCTCGTTTAAAGTCTCCCAATGCCCTGTGGCGACTTTCAGTACACAAGTTAAACTTGTTTGTCTTCAGGGTTACACCTAAGCATTGCCCCTCTGAACTGTCTAGGTGCGCTTCTCAACGTAGCTATTTCAACGTGTTTTGAGCCTGTAGACATTCTAGTTTTAACCCAAAGCCGTCCTAGAAGGACGGGGTTTTTACCCAAATTTCTGATAAGAGTGCAGATTGTCCTGATGGGATTACCCTGAATGTTGTGCAAAAACTACGAGAAAAAGACTTGCGGCAGGCACAGGTCTGCACCGTTGGTTTGCTGGTGATGTGAGTGGTGTGGGTCTGACCCGACCATAAACCAACACTACCATAAATCCCGTACTGCTGGTTAATTTTATACGCTCGATCGCGAAATTTACCTGGGGATCGCACAACTCGCTTTCCTCGCGTAGAGATCCCGAGGGATGAAAGGTGATAATTTTTCGGCTTCAGGTGTTGCCGATCCCATATTTCTGCTGGCTTTTGGGGTTATTTAGGGCTGGTGTTCATTAACCGGTTTTTGATAAAAATCAGAATATCTGTGTAGGAACCGGGTTGGTGAGATGGGATGCGCCAGTCTTAGTTAAATTTCTGTGCTTGAATATTAAGGTTTAGATTCTGAAATTGTTTTTGACATCTTCCCCGACGTGAACGTGCGGGGATTCCCAAGACTCACGACTTAGGTTTCTGTTTCTTCCCATTACTGGTTTTTCGCAACTGCCTTTTAGACTCATGCCTATCAGGTCTTACGTTCGCTCGACAGACTATAACCGCAAGTCCTGCGGCTAGAATATTCTTGGCTGCATTGATATCTCTGTCGTGATGTGCACTGCACATAGGGCAGTCCCACTCCCGGATATTCAATGGCAGCTTTTCTACAATATGTCCACAGTTTCCGCACCTTTTGGAGCTAGGAAACCAGCGATCGACTTTAATCAGTTCTCGACCATACCACTCGCACTTGTAGACCAACTGTCTAATCAATTCACCCCAACTAGCATCGCTGATAGCTTGGGCAAGTTTATGATTCTTGACCATATTTTTGATAGCCAAATCTTCAACTACTATCGTTTGGTTTTCACGAACCAGTTGAGTCGTCAGCTTGTGCAAAAAATCTTTACGAGTATCAGTGATTTATTGATGCAATGAAGCTACTTTTCGCCTAGCTTTGTGGCGGTTGTTAGATCCTTTTTTCTTACGATTAAGAGCCTTTTGAGCCTGACGTAATTTACGGTACTTAGCCTTGAAAACCTTGGGATTAGCAACCTTTTCGCCCGTACTCAAGGTAACTAAACTACTAATACCTAAATCAATCCCGACAGAGTTAAGCGACTCAGGTAATGCTTCGATTTCAACATCCACTAATAAGGAAACTGTCCACCTTTGAGAAGGTGAGAGCTTCACCGTAATAGTGGAATGTTCCGCTCGTTCTGGAAGCTGCCTACTCCAACGAATATCCAAGGGCTGAGAACATTTAGCTAAAAATACTTTGCCGCCTTTCCACTTGAAAGCAGACTTAGTAAATTCAGCATTGCCGCCGTGATGTTTTTTCTTGAAGTTAGGATATCTTGCCCTGCCTTCAAAGAAGTTGCTAAAAGCCTTTTGGAGATGTCTTAATCCTTGTTGTAAGGGTACACAGCTAACCTCCGACAAAAATTGCAAGTCTTCTTGCTTTTTCCAGCTCGTTAACAAAGTAGAAGTCTCAGCGTAACCGACTCTTTCGTGTCTTTCGTACCACGCTTGAGTCCGAGCAGCGAGTGCACGATTATAGACCAGGCGAGCGCAACCCATCGTTCTCCTTAGCAACGTTTCTTGCTCGGGAGTGGGATAGAATCGGTACTTCAAGGCTTTTTGTGTCATCTTTCATATTGTATCAGATACTTTGTGAATAAATCAATGGTAATATTAATTAAAGCCGTCCTATAAGGACGGAGTTTCCACCCACTTTTGTGATGACTGTCGATCGCAACTCTCTTCTATTTGGCAATGGATCTGGCGCGGATGGCTCTGGTAAGACTGCTAATTTAGGCTCCGATCCCACACGGCCGCCTAGTCAAGGCAGCCGGATCGTCAGCGCGGTGCTGTCTCCGGCGGTTCAGTTGTGGCTGCGATCGCAAGTTCAGCAGGTTGACGAGTTAAAGGTAAAAATTGAGGGGAGCGATCAACAAATCCTCAGCGGTACGATCCCGAAAGTAACGGTTGCTGCTCGCGGTGCTGTGTATAAAGGATTACACCTCACGGAAATTGCCATAGAGGGCTGCGGCATTCGCATCAACCTCGGTCAAGTTATCAAGGGTCAACCCCTCCGCCTCTTAGAATCTTTCCCCATATTCGGCGTTTTGAGGCTCAGCCAAGCGGATTTGAATGCGTCCCTGAAAGCACCTTTGCTGGCTGATGCTTTGAGTGAATTTTTGTCGCCTCTAGAGCCGATCGCCGATCGAGAACAGCCACTGAAATTACAAAATTCGCAAATCGCAATTGATGCTGGTTTGTTGACGCTTTCGGCTGTTATTTTGCGTGCTGACGGTACGCAAATTCCTTTTGTATTGCGGACTGGTTTGCGGATGGCGAGCAGTCACGAATTGATGTTTGAAAATCCAGAAATTGAAGTTTCAAAACAATTAGACAGGAATGTTTTAAATGGTTTTAAAATTGATTTTGGCCCGGAAGTTGCAATTGATGAATTAATCTTGCATCCGGGGGAGATAGTTTGTCGGGGTGGAATTAGGGTTTTGCCTTAATTAGTTAACTGTTGACTGTTAACTGTTGTCTGTTAACAGTTAACTGTTAACTGTTAACTGTTGACTGTTGACTGTTAACTGTTGACTGTTTTCTGTTGACTGTTGACTGTTAACTGTTGTCATTAGTTACCAATGCCCAATTCCCAATGCCCAATGCCCAATGCCCAATTACCGATTAATTAGATAAAAGTCGATCGCGGGCAAGAGCAAAGTCACAAAATAGTAAACTAACGGTGCGGTAAAAACATAACTATCAGTGCGATCGAGAATACCACCGTGACCGGGGATCAACTGCCCCGAATCCTTAACACCAGCATCTCGCTTCATCATCGACTCAGTTAAATCACCCAACAAACTCGCAACACCAATCAAAAGACCAAAAGCAGCACCAGTATAAGGCCAGCCTGGCCAATCCAAATACCAAGACCCAACGGCACCAACTGCGATGCTGCCACAAACCCCAAACACCGCGCCTTCAACCGTCTTTTTGGGACTGATGTGGGACAGGCTAGTGCGGCCGAAGAATTTGCCAACAAAATAAGCACCAATGTCCGCAGCCCAGATGCAGAGGAAAGCCAGGAGTAGGGAAGTCAATCCCAAAGATATATTACTGAGGTTTGTCCAAGACTGCGGCGAGTAAAGGTGAACCGGCAAATTGCTAGCCACTGCTTGTCCCAGTCCAGTTGTAGCTTGATAAACTGGGTCAAGTCCGACTCGCAGCCGTATCCAATAGCTGGGCAAATAGCCGCCGTAGAACAATCCTAAAATAGAAGCGGCAATATCGGCGATCGTTGATAACTTCGGTTGGAACAACAGGTAGAAACAGATGAAGGTTCCAGCTAGGGGAAACATCGCATCTACGAATTGCGGTGCAAGGGCGGCAGTAATTAGCAGAACTTGACTGACAACTAAGGTAGTTTTGCCAGCAGGTGCAATGCCCTTAGCCCTGGCTAATTGAAAATATTCCAATTGACCTAGGTAAACGATGATCCCGAAGCCGACGGTGAAATACCATCCTCCCAAAATAATCATTCCTAAAGCAAGGACGATCGCAACTATTCCACTCAGGATACGGGACCAAGGCATAAAATGAATTTCTCTTGCTGATGGCAACGGGTGATTCGATTTTGGATTTTGG
>Ga0209490_10000708_pt1 | contig 33087 bp, 27 predicted proteins | sample MAT06_FD_187209 | JGI IMG/M metagenome (GOLD analysis project Ga0209490, IMG submission 187209) | Freshwater microbial communities from Lake Fryxell liftoff mats and glacier meltwater in Antarctica - MAT-06 (SPAdes) (version 2) | ecosystem: Environmental > Aquatic > Freshwater > Ice > Liftoff...
CGAAGTTTTTTGCGGAGATGGAGATCGCGGCGAAGCGTGAGCCGCAAACACCTAAAAACGGGCTAAATGCGGTTCCTAGCGCGCACGTTTGGGGAGGCAATCGCTGCGTTTGGCCCCAAGATTGAGCTTGGCGCACCTGCTGAACTTGCGCGGGGTGGTTCGTGCAGCCACGCTCGCAGGCGTTCCGTGAAGCGCCCGATCTACCTCGATCATCAAGCCACGACGCCTGTGGACCCGCGGGTGCTTGAGGCGATGTTGCCGTATTTTACGGAGCACTTTGGAAATGCAGCCAGCAAGGCGCACGCTTTCGGTTGGGCCGCTGAAGGGGCGGTTGCTGAAGCTCGAGAGCGAATTGCTAGAGCGATTGGTGCGGAGGAGCCTTCGGAGATTATTTTTACTTCGGGTGCCACCGAGAGTAATAACCTGGCGTTGCGCGGTGCGGCTCTCGCCTACGCTCGAAATGGGGGCGGCTCGCGGGGTCATTTGATCGTGACGGCGATTGAACATCGCGCGGTGTTGGATCCGTGCGCGGCACTGGAGCGCGAAGGCTTTGAGGTGAGCTACGTGCCGGTGCCAAAAAATGGCGTGCTGGAGCCCGCGCAGATCGAAGAGGCTTTTCGGGACAACACGCTGTTGGTGTCCGTGATGGCCGCGAACAATGAGATTGGGACGCTCCAGCCGATCGCTGAAACAGCCGCATTGTGTCGGGCGAGAAACGTTCTATTTCATACGGATGCGGCGCAGGCGCTCGGGCAGCTGCCGCTTGCCGTGCACAGGGATGACATCGATCTCGCCTCGCTTTCGGCGCATAAATTCTATGGTCCCAAGGGAGTAGGCGCCTTGTACGTGCGGCGGGTTTCACGCCAAGTACGGCTCGTGCCTCAGCTGCTGGGTGGCGGGCATGAGCTCGGGCTGCGTTCAGGAACGCTCAATGTGCCCGGGATCGTTGGGATGGGTGTTGCGGCGGAGTTGGCGGTGCGCGAGCTCGAAGCTGTTAACGCGCAACAGCTGCGGTTGCGGGAGCTGCTCTGGCAACGTCTCGTGGCCACCATTCCGGCTATTTCGTTGAATGGAGACAGCGAACGGCGTCTTTCGGGAAACCTCAATCTGCTGATCCCCGGAGTTCGCGCCGACAAGTTAATGCTCGCTCTGCCACTGCTGGCGCTCGCGAGTGGTTCTGCGTGCAGCTCGCTCACTGGCGTTCCAAGTCACGTGTTGCGAGCGCTTGGCTTGGGAGAAGAAGCAGCCGCGTGTTCGATCCGGATTGGGATGGGTCGCAACACCACCGAGGAAGAGGTTTTGCTCTCGGCCGACCGGCTTGAAGCGGCCGTGGCTCGGTTGCGGGGACGTGCTCAGACTCCATAAGTATCGCTAATTCCTCCGTGCAATGGGGCAGCCAGCCGAGGGAGGGTACGTCAAATGCCTGGCGGGGTGGATCCTCCCTAAGCTTCCGAAGCACCTGGCCGTTCTTGGTCTCAGCGAGAGATGAGAGCCCACAAGCTGATTCAAGGTTTCTGCTGCGTGCTGTTGGCACTCGGGTTGCCGACGCGTCGGGCGTCGGCGCAGCCGCTACGCTATCACCTCAAGTTGGATGCGGCGCGCGCTGTCACGGGGCATCAAGCTAACGAGTTTGGTTGGGGAACGGGCGTTTTCGGAGCAGGGGAGCTCCCGCTGTTTCGACAATTGGGGTTTGAGTTGGAGTTCGGTGGGATTTGGTTGAGTGAAGGTCGGCCCCCGTCGAATCCCATGTATCAAGCCCAAGGCGCCGCTTCAGGTCTTACGGCTGCACTCGGACTGCGGGTTCACCCGTTCCTAGGCGAAGCTAGGCCAGCAACCTTCTCACTGGGCGGGCTCTGGTTATCCGCAGGAGCTGGTGCCACCAGCACGAAGAATGTTCTCGCCCCGACGCTGAATGCTAACCTCGGTTACAATGCCCAGCTGACCGAGCACTTTGCGCTGGGCCCAACTGTCGGATTGGCTCACATTTTTCAGCCAAATACTGCGCTTCGTCCGGATGATGCCAATCTGTTGTTGGTGGGCTTGCAAGGCACGTTCGACACCGAAGAAGCTGCGGGAGCAAGCGATCGCGATCACGATGGGTTGAACGATGACAAAGATCGCTGCCCCGATAAAGCAGAAGATCTCGATGGCTTCGAAGACGGAGATGGCTGCCCGGAGTTCGACAACGACAAGGATGGCGTGCTCGATGCTATCGATAAATGCCCTCTCGCTCCGGAAGACAAGGACGGCTTTGAGGATGCCGATGGCTGCCCCGATCCCGACAACGACCAGGATGGGATACCGGATGCCAAAGATAGGTGTCCGCTCGAGGCTGAAGACAAGGACGGTTTCGAGGATGGCGATGGCTGCCCCGATCCCGACAATGACCAGGATGGCGTTCTAGATGCCCAGGACCAGTGTCCTGACGAGGCCGAAACGCTGAACGGCTACGCGGATACCGATGGTTGCCCTGACGATCAGGATATCCGAGTGGTTGGCGACAAAATAGTTTTGGATGATCGCGTGCATTTCTGGAAAAACAGCCACCTGATCCGAAACGAGAGCGACGACCTCTTGCGCAGAGTCGCCAAGCTTATCAAGGAGCACCCCGAGTACATCCGCGTTGAGATCGAGGGCCACACCGACAGCCGAGGTCCCGACAAGTACAACAAGCCTTTGAGCGAGCGCCGCGCAGAACAAGTGATGAATGTCCTTGTGGAGAATGGAGTTGAGGCGTGGCGCTTGGGCTCTGCCGGTTTCGGTGAGGAACAGCCACTCGTGGAAGGCGATTCGGAATACTCCATGTGGATGAACCGCCGCGTGGATTTCCGCATCACACGCCGACCTTTGCCCGAGAAGCTACCCGAGGCCGCAGCAACGCCCGGTGCCCCGCAAGCGGCAGAAAAACCCGAGAAAAGCTCGGAAGAATCACCCGACGAAGGAGAGGAGCCGTGACCCAACGATCGCGCTTGTGGAGGTGGACGTTGGCGTTAAGCTGTACGTTAGGATTGGCCGGTGCTTGTAGCGGCGGAGGGCTCGTGGGCGGTGAGTGTCGCGCCGGACTCAATCAGTGCGATAAATTGTGTGTGGACCTCAGAAGCGACGTGGAGAACTGTGGGGCGTGCGGCATGACGTGCGCGGCGGACCAATTCTGTAACGTGGGCGTGTGTCGACTTCATCCTGCGGGCGATGGCGGGGCGGCGGGTGCAGGTGGTGTGGGCGGCAACGCTGGGTCGGCGGGTGCCGTGAACCTGGGCGGCACTCTGGGCTTGGGTGGTGGTGCTTCAGGCGCGGGCGGCGTGTTCCAGGCCGGTGGCGGAGGGTTGGGGATCGGCGGCTTCGGCGGCAGTGCTGGCGTGTCAGGAAGCGGTGGTGCTCCGGTTTCGGGCGGCAGCGGTGGTGTTCTGGCTTCGGGCGGCAGCGGCGGTGTTCTGGCTTCGGGCGGAAGCGGTGGGATGGCTGGTACAGGCGGCGATCCGAATCCCCCACCGGTTTGTGATCTACCGACGATTGCATGCGGGCAATCCTGCGTGGACACCTTGACCGATCCTGGGCATTGCGGCGGTTGCAATCAACCGTGTGCTTCTGGCCTCTGCACCGGTGGCGCGTGCCTGGGCACAGCTTCCGGCCACATCGTCTTATTCTGCACGAACATGCGGCAATCCTCGACTACTTCGAGCTTCGGTGTGTTGCTCGGGAACGCGGAATTCTTGTCGCTCAATAAACTTCCGCCCAACCGCCCGGTGCGGATTCTCGGCTATTCTAAATATGCGGACGCACCAAGTGTGACCAGCACCAATGCGACTCTCACGTATGCAGCGGCTCAACGTGGACGCACTATTCAATTAACGTCTATTACGGATGATGTTCAGCTTTTGACGCAGCTCAACACGACGGATCATGAAGTCTTTGTCATGTACGATCAGCCTAATGCCCCGCTCAATGCCATGGCTCAGAACGGCTCACTCTGGGCTGTTGCACTCGACAAATTCGTAGGCCTCGGCGGAACCGTGATCATGCTTTCCAGCGGAACGTCCGTGCGCGGTGATGGGGACATGGATGAATTTGCAACCAACGCCGGTCTGCTCAGCATAACTGGTGAAACTCAGGCCAATCTCCAGCCTGTTTACAATCGAGCACCGACGGATGCCGTAGGAACTGGCGTGATTTCCACATTCTTGGCCGTGCGCGACAGCTGTACGTTCTCGGTGACGCTGCCGTCAGACGCCCGCACAGTTGTGGTAGTGAGCGACTCTGCGCCCGTCGATGGACCGGGGAATGCGGTCGTCGTGCACCGAATCCCTTGATGGGCCCAGCGTGGGTTAGCGGCCCGACGCGCCAGCGTGGGCGAACGACGTTGCAGGCGGGTTGGGGTGCGTCTTCGGCGACTCCGCCGTGGGATGCACAGGGACCCATTTGAGGTTAGCCACCTCACGCTGCGTGTGCTTGGCTGGAGTGGTTTCTGGCTTTGAGTTGGGGCTGAAGAACTGGCGCTTCACCGCCTCCAGTTGGGTCAACAGGCCCTTACCCGCGCGTGAGGCTTCTGGGGTGGCCAGAATTGCTTTCGCGTGCTCCAGGCCCGTGCGTTCACCGAGCGGTACGAAAACAAATCCGAGCAGGGCGAAAGCTGAAATCACGCTGCCGAATAGCTGCCGCCCGAGTCTCGCGATCACAGCGCATCCTACGTGCTAGCGCCCAAATGGGCGAAAAAGCGGGGCAAATTTCGAGGCAATCTGCGCTTGGCGCGGCCACTCAGCGCAGGCAGAGTACGGGGTCCGTTAGGCGAACCAGCAGAAACTGATGATTTTCTAGCGCCACTCGTTGGTTACAGTCTGACAAGCGCTCCGGGTTGAACAGCGAACGATCGACGATCCACCAGCCGGCTGTGCGCCCGGTGTGTGCGAAGCGAGCAACTCTGCGCTTGCCTCGCGGACTCTCAGCACGCGTTCGGGGATCGTGGGTGTCCGCGCTCTTAGCTAGCCCTGGGCGCGCCAGGCTGGCCAAGATCGCAAAATACCCATAGTCGGTTGTGAGCACCTGAACGGGATCTGTTGCCGGGATCAGCGAGGCCGCTCGGACTCCGATATCTCGCTCCTCGCTCCGTGGCGCAAAGGAGCTGAAGCCACCCCAGATGAAGCGGGCGGTAATCCCCAGCATAGCAATACAGACTAACACCGCCTGATCGCGCCGGGTCAACAGTACCCGCAACTGGCCCAAGCCGCGCACTAGGAGAATAGCGGCAAGCATCCACAGTGAAAGCAAGGTGCGTTCGGCGTGGTGAGTCGCTGTGCTAGCGCGCAGATCGCCCCAAACGAGAAACAGAAACAGCGCCAGGCAGGCAGCCCAACCGCCACCAGCTAACGTTTTTGGCGTGGTGCGTTTGGCCGCGGCCAATAGCGCTACCGCGAACGCAAGCAGCATGATTTCCGGCTCAAAACGTAGGAGCGCGAGCGGAGTTCGAAACCCGTTGGCCCATGCCGACGAGGGCGCCAAGCCGAGCGCCTTTTGATACTGCGTCACGCGCGCCACAAAAAACAAAGCGTCCCCGTGGTTTAGCGCGCCGTGCAGTATCCACGCCACAGGACCGAAAATAGCTAGAAAAGCCGGACCCAAAAGCGCCACGCTCCGCAACCGAATGGCGCGAACGAGCACCACGAGAGCGAACACCAGCGCCACGGGCCAACTTTCGTAGCGGCTGAGTGTCGCGATGCTGAGCGCAGCGCCGCCTAACGTGAGGGGTGCCAATTCTGAGCGACCCAGTGTGAGGATAGCGGTTGCGATCAGAGCAGCGCAGAAAGCATCCGGCGGCGTCGCGGCTCCCAGGACCACCGAATAGGGAAGGAGGCCAGCAAGCGCTACACCAAAGGTTGCCTGCCAGCGCGTGGAGCCCCAAAAGCGCGCGGCAAAATACAGGGGGAGCAGCGCCGCGGCACTTGCGAACACACTCGTCGCTTGTGCGACCTCGAATGAATTGGAAAGCACGCGAAGCGCGCTGCCCTTTAGCCAAAATGGGAACGGCAGCCAGCTCGTGCCGCTCGGATCCCAGCTAGGCGCTGCGGCGAATCCCTGGGCGATCACCACCCGGGAATAGTCATCGTCGCTCAAGGCGACAAACCCTGTGAGCAAGAAAGCCGTCGAAGCCAACAGCTTCACGACGCCGGCGAGTGCGCCGTACCGAAGCTCGTGGGAGAAACTCAACAACGGAGCGTCGCCGGAATTACTTGCTCGGTGCTTTTTTCTCGGGAGCTGGCTTCGCAGGCGCTTTGGACATCCCGCCAGCGCGCTGTTGAGCTGCGACGGCCTTCTTTTCGAGGGAAGAGTCCGTTGAGGATGACATGTAAGCCAATGAAACACTCATGATGAAGAAAATACTGCCGGTGACCCACGTCACCTTCGTCATCAGATTGCCGGCTCCGCCGCCACCAAAGACCTGTTGAGCTGCGCCGCTGGTCAGGGCTCCCATGCCGCCACTTTTGCCGGGCTGGATCAGAACCACCAGTATCAGAAACAGACAAGTGATCACGTGAATGACGGTAAACGGGGTGATGAGGAGCTCTGCCATGGGTCAGCTTTCTGCGGCGCGGATAATACCGGCGAAATCTGCGGCGTCGAGCGCGGCACCACCGACGAGCGCTCCGTCGATGTCGGGGCAGCTGAGTAACCCCTTGGCATTGCTGGCTTTAACGCTGCCGCCGTAGAGCAGACGGGTTTGCTCAGCCACCTCCGAGTTCAGCGTTTTTAGCCTGCCCCGTATTGCCGCATGAACTTCCTGGGCTTGCTCGGGCCCTGCCACCCTCCCGGTGCCAATCGCCCAGACAGGCTCGTAGGCGATCACGGCGAAGCCTGGGCGAGCTTTGAGCTGCTCAGAAAACCCATCCAGCTGACGGAAAATCACGTCGAGGGTGCGATTGGACTCCCGCTCTTCCAGCGTTTCTCCGATGCACACAATGGGGCGCAGCCCGGCGGCAAGCGCTGCGGCCACTTTGAGACTCACCAACGCGTCGTCTTCTTTAAAAATCTGACGCCGTTCGCTGTGGCCAACAATCACCCATTTGCAGCCCGACTCGAGCAACATGGGTGCGCTCACTTCACCGGTGAACGCGCCGTTGTCTTTCGGGTACAGATTCTGGGCGGCGACCTCGACGGGAGTGCCTCTGACCTCTTCAGCAACTGCTGCGAGCGCCGTAAACGGAGGTGCGACTACAACGTCCACACCTTTCGCACTCTTCGCAGCTTCAGCTACCTTCGCGGCGAGATCGCAAGCGCTCGCTCCGCCGTTGTTGAGTTTCCAATTGCCAGCGATGAGAGGAGTTCGGTTCACTGAGTTTCCTTTTAAGCTCGGAGCGCTTCTACGCCCGGCAATTTACGTCCTTCGAGCAGCTCAAGCGAGGCACCGCCACCCGTAGAGATGTGGCCGATCTTGCTGACGACGGCTTCCCCGGCCAGCATCACAGCCGCGACGCTATCGCCTCCGCCCACCACGGAAAAAGCGCCAGAGGCGGCGAGTGCGTGCGCAACGCCGTTGGTTCCCGCCGCAAAAGCAGCGTTTTCGAAGTAACCCATCGGCCCATTCCAGAGCACTGTCTTGGCCCCGGCGATCTGCGCGGCAAACGTGGCGACTGTTTCGGGCCCCACGTCGAGTGCCAGCATGCCCGGAGGAATTGCCTCGGCCTTGACGATCTGACCCTCCAGAGCGTCCAAGCCTTTTCCGACCACGACGTCTGTCGGCAACAACAGCGCGACACCGCGGTCACGAGCTTGCTCAATCAGCGAACGGCCTCGCGCCAGCCAATCCTGCTCGATGCGTGACGCTTGCAGATTCACACCGCGTGCGGCCAGCAGCGTATTCGCCATTGCGCCTCCGATACAGAGCGCGTTGCACTTGCCGAGCAGCTCCTCGATCACCTTGATCTTATCCGAGACTTTCGCGCCGCCCAGAATCACCACAAAGGGCCGTTCCGGAGTGCCCGTGATCCGAGCCAACGAATCGAGCTCCTTCTTCACGAGGAATCCCATGCCGCGCTCGGGCATCATGCGGGGCAGGGCATCCACCGAAGCATGGGCGCGGTGCGACGAGCCGAAAGCATCGTTCACGTACACATCGCACAGCTCGGAAAGCTGCCGGGCAAATCCCTCATCGTTCGCTTCTTCTTCAGCATGAAAACGCAAATTTTCGAGCAGTACGACTTGCCCGTCCCGGCAATCTTGAACCACCTTTTTGGCAGCATCGCCGATGCAATCGTCCGGGAGGAGCACATCCCAGCCTGTGAGCTCCGAAAGCCTAGAAGCTGCCGGCTCGAGGCTGGCTTTGGGATCTTTGCCTTTAGGTCGACCGAGGTGGGAGGCCAAGATAACCTTGGCCCCCTGCTCGACTGCATACTTGAGCGTGGGCAGCGCTGCACGGATTCGTTCGTCGCTAGTTACCTGCAGATCTTTGTCGAGTGGGACGTTGAAGTCCACCCGGATGAATACGCGCCGACCCTTTAGGTTCAGCTCCTCGATTGAACGAATACCAGTTAAGCTTGTCATAAGGGCTCCGGGGGCGGCCACGGGAATAGAACTAGAGACAGTGCGCAAAAAGAGAGGTGGCCTTTCGACCACCCCTCAAAGCTTCAGAACTTTTTGACCATGAGCTGCGCGAGATCGATCATGCGATTGGCGAAGCCCCACTCGTTGTCGTACCAAGAAAAGACCTTAGCGAAGTTATCGCCCAGAACCTTGGTTTGCGTGGAATCGAACATGCTCGACCCGGGGTGACCAATGAAGTCTCCCGAAACCAGATCTTCCTCAATGTAGTAAAGGTAGCCCTTGAGTGGGCCAGATTCCGCAGCTGCTTTCATCGCTGCGTTGATCGAAGCCACGGTGATGTTCTTTTCTGTTTCAACGGTCAGATCTACCAGCGAGACATCAATGGTTGGCACACGCACCGCGAGCCCATCGAACTTGCCTTTGAGCTCTGGGATCACTTCGCTCAGAGCTTTTGCCGCGCCCGTGCTGCTCGGGATCATGTTGACGGCAGCTGCGCGTGCGCGACGCAGATCGCCCTTGCGATGCGGCAGGTCGAGCAAATTCTGATCGTTGGTGTAGGAATGGATGGTGGTCATCAGGCCGCGCTTGACGCCGAAATTCTCAAGCAGAACCTTCGCAACGGGCGCGAGGCAGTTCGTGGTGCATGAGCCATTCGAAACGATGTGATGCAAGGCGGCGTTGTACTTGTCGTCGTTTACGCCCATCACCAGGGTGATGTCGTGATCTTTGGCGGGAGCGCTGATGATGACCTTCTTGGCGCCAGCGCTGATGTGTGCGCCGGCGGAAGCCTTATCGGTGAAAAGGCCGGTGCATTCGAGCACGATGTCCACTCCGTGACTCTTCCAAGGCAAATCTTTCGGATCCTTCAGAGCAGTGACAGCGATGTCTCTGCCGCCGATCACTAGGCCCTTCTCGGTGTGGCCGACAGAAGCTGCCTTGAAGTTGCCGTGAACCGAGTCGTACTTCACGAGATGGGCCAGCGTTCTGGTATCCGTCAGGTCGTTAATGAGGGCGATCTCGATGTCGTTCTCTTTGCGCTCCGTCAGGGCTCGAAGCACGCAGCGACCGATACGACCGAAACCATTGATGCCAACTTTGATAGCCATGCTGTCTCCTCGGAAAGGTGAAGAATCCGAGCACAAAGGGGGAAATAACGGCTTTTTGCCGGTCCGCTAGGGGCTTGGGGGGTGGAACCTAGCGAGCAGGGGGGAGACGGTCAAGCTCGCGAGCGGCGACTCGTGATGACACGAAATTGAACTGAGCCCTTGGGGGAGTGATCTGCCTTTGGACGTTGCAGTTCTGCAATATGAGACGCTAGGCGACGAAGGCGCCCAGGTTCCGGAAGCGCTGGTAACGGTGATCTCGAAGCTGATCGGGGGACAGGGCCTCTAACGAGCGCAAGGTTTCGAGCAACGCCGCGTCCAGCTTCCGCGCAGCCGAGTCGTGGTCTTGGTGGGCTCCACCTGCGGGCTCTTCAATGATGCTATCGACCACACCCAGATCGAGCAGCTGCGGCGCAGTGATTTTGAGCCTTTCGGCAGCGATCGGTGCGTGCGCGGAACTTTTCCAAAGAATGGCCGCACAGCCTTCGGGAGAGATCACCGAATAGTAGCTAAATTCTAGGATAAGAACGCGATTGGCCACGGCGAGGGCCAAGGCGCCACCGGAGCCGCCTTCACCAATCACGGTGGTGATCACCGGTACCCCGACTCCCGCCATGACCTCAATGGCCGCAGCGATAGCTTCGCTCTGTCCGCGCTCTTCGGCGCCAATTCCTGGAAACGCTCCCGGGGTATCCACCAACGTAATGATCGGCAGACCGAAGCGGTCCGCCATTTGGTAGAGGCGGATGGCTTTGCGATAGCCCTCGGGATTGGGCATTCCAAAGTTGCGGTGCATGTTCTCTTTGGTGGTGCGGCCCTTCTGATGCCCAAGCACCATCACACTGCGCCCGTGGAAGTGGCCGATCCCGCCCACAATCGCAGCATCTTCGCCAAAGCGGCGATCACCGGCTAATTCAGTCCAATTCTCAAACAAGCGCTTGATGTAATCGAGCGAATACGGGCGCGCCGGGTGCCGCGAAAGCTGGACTTTGTGCATCGGCGAGAGATTGGCGAACATTTCACGTGCGAGCTTGTGAGCCTTTTCTTCCAGGCGCGAGAGCTCTGGGTTCAGCGTTTGATCTTGCTCAGCGAGCTGACGCAGCTCTCGCACGCGCATAATAAGATCGACTACTGGCTGTTCGAAGCTGAGGACGTGAGCCATCGAAAAAGGGCGACCATACTTGCCTTGAATCGCAAGTGGCGTCGAGAGATGCCGGGCTAGAATGGTATGCCCTACGTCGATTCTGGCGCAGTGCGTCGGCGTGGTTGAACCTTTAATAACGCGGCTTACGCCCCGGGCACTTCGGGGACGAGATTGCCCCCGGTGACTGCTGGTATTTGCACTGTCGCTGCAGGACGCAGCAGATTGAACACCCGAAACGGTTTCTCTTTGTTTTTCAGCCGCGCCGGAGGCAGTTCCTCGACCTGGAACTTACCACCGAGCTTCTCGAGCGTAGCCTGGCTGATCAAGATCTGACCGCCGGCCGCAACTCCACAGAGCCTCGCGCTCGTATTGGCAACGTCGCCGATCACGGTGTACGAGAGTGCGCGGCTGCTTCCAATATAACCCGCCACCACTGGCCCTGTGTGGATGCCCATGCCAACGGCGAGTGGCGGGAGATCCGCTTCTATTCGCTTACGATTAAAGCGACCGAGGATCTCCATTTGCTCGACGGCACAGCTCACGGCGCGCAGGGCATCGTCCGGGTGCAAGACGGGTGCGCCCCAAAGGGCCATGATCCCATCACCCATGAACTTGTCCAAGGTGCCCTCGTACTTGAACAAGGTCTCCACCATGTGCTCGAAGTAATCATTCAGCATCTCAACGATGACTTCTGGCTCGGCCTTCTCGCTCATGCTCGTGAAGCCGCGAATATCAGAGTTAAAAATCGTGCACTCTTGCACGAGCTGGCCGCCTTTTTTTACCTCAAGCTCGCCGGAAAGCACGCGCTCGGCAACGTTCGGCGAAAGCAAACGGCTGAAGCGTTCCCGATTCACAATCTCGCGCTCGATCTTTTTTGCGAGGATGTTGATCTCGATGAACATCGCAGCTTGGGCGGCGATGGCCGTTACAATCTCCATGTCCTTGGGCTGAAACTGGGCCAAGGTCTCGCTGTCGAGCCAGAGCACGCCCAGGATTTCGTCGTTGTGGAGGAGTGGCGCCACGATCGCAGAGCTGATCCTGTTGAGGATCATGCTCTTGCCTTTCGATGCCGCGAAATCCATCGCAGCATCGTGCGTGAGCACGGTGGCTCGCTCCTTGATCACGTGATTCATGATGGTGGATGACACGGGAATCGGCTGATTAGTGCCATCGCGGCGCTGGGTTGCGCCGGGGATCAACTCGCCATCGTCCATCAAGAAAATCACACCACGGTCGGCGCGCACGAAGCGAAAGATCGTTTGTAGGATCTTCTCAAGCAACGTCGACAAATCACGCTCAAGCGCGATTTCCCGGGAAAGCTCGTGTGAAAGCCGCAGCCTTTCATAGTCAGCCGAAAGTTGTCCGGGATTCGAAGCGATCTGGTCGTAAGGTAGGAAGCCCTTTTGGATCGCGGCGATTTGGTTGCCGATAGCCCGTGCTTTGTCGGTGACATCGACGCGGGTACCCCCGAGCGGAGGCAAGGGCGACCCCACGGGGCCTCCAAACACGGGAGCCAGCGGTGGCAGTGGTGCGTGCGCCACTGCAAAGCCAGCATTCTGTGCCACGCCTGCAATTGGCTGAGGCACTGCAGCTGCAGGATTCCAGCTGGCGGCCGGCGGCAATGGCGAAACAGCGGGATCATCCTCGAAGCGCGCGCGTGTCATGCCGAGCGCCATCTCGTCGTTGTGGCGCAGGGGTCTTTCACCCACCACGCGTTCCCCGTTCACATACGTACCGTTCAGGCTTCCGAGATCACGCAGCACAAACGAAGTGCCACGCCGCTCGATGATGCAGTGCTCCTTCGAGACGATCTTATCCAGCAACTGAATCGAGTTGCTGGGATGTCGGCCGAGCGAGTTGTGGGCGCGAAGTTCCACGGATTGCTGCCCTTCGGGCGTGATGAGGAACAAGCGAGCCATGGGGGAGAAGGCTACCTTCCGGCCCGCGCCGGGACAAGCTTCCCGGGGGGCATGCGTCTGCTAGGCTGAAGTTGACGTGGCTCAACACCTTCTTGCAATCGATCAGGGAACTACGGGGTCGACGGCACTGGTCCTTGGGTTGGACGGAACCACGCTCGGTCGAGCGAACCGCGAGTTCCCGCAATATTTTCCCAACCCGGGCGAGGTCGAGCACGAGCCCGAAGAGATTTGGCTCAGTGTGGTGGGCGCGATTGCAGATGCACTGAGTGCGGCCCAGGTCCGAGGCTCAGATATCGCCGCGATCGGTATCACGAATCAACGCGAAACGACGTTACTCTGGGAGCGGAGTAGTGGTAAGCCAATTCACCGTGCCATCGTCTGGCAAGACCGGAGAACGAGTGCGTTTTGTGCGGAGCTGAAGCAGCGAGGAGAGCTTCAGAACGTTCGGAGCACGACGGGGCTGGTTCTCGATCCCTATTTTTCCGCGAGCAAGCTGCGGTGGCTCCTCGATCATGTGCCCGGCGCTCGCGCTCGAGCCCAAGCAGGTGAGTTGGCGTTCGGCACGGTGGATAGCTATCTGGTATTCCGCTTGGCGGGTGGCTCTGCGGCCCAAGCGCCCCACGTTACGGATGTGACGAACGCTTCACGCACCTCACTCATGGATCTCGTGCAACGTGAATGGGCGCCCGAGATGTGCCGGCTGTTCGATGTGCCAGCAGGGGTGCTGCCGAGGATAGTTCCGAGCGCCCAGAAGGTGGCGTCCACGCGCGGCGTGCCAGGTCTTCCCGATGGAATTGTCGTGTCCGGGATTGCAGGCGATCAGCATGCGGCGCTATTCGGTCAAGGCTGCTTCGAGCCCGGCGATGTGAAGTGCACTTACGGCACAGGCGCTTTTGTGTTGATGAATACAGGTGCCTTGCCGCGCGCCAGCCAACACGGCCTATTGAGCACGTTGGCCTGGCAAATTGGGGATAAGCCCGTGTATGCGCTGGAGGGTGGTTGTTTTGTGGCGGGCGCAGCCGTGCAATGGCTGCGAGATGGCCTAAGAATCATCGGTTCAGCCTCTGAAATTGAAGCGTTAGCACGGAGCGTTCCAGACAATGGCGGCGTCACATTTGTGCCGGCGTTGGCGGGGCTGGGTGCACCGCACTGGGATGCCGAGGCTCGTGGGCTTATTTGTGGGCTCACGCGCGGTACGTCGCGCGGGCATCTGGCACGGGCCACACTAGAAGCGATAGCACTCCAGGTGCATGAACTGGTGGCAGCGATGAGCCAGGATTTAGGAGTGCCAATTCCGCGCCTGAAGGTGGACGGCGGTGCCTCAAAGAATGACCTCTTGCTGCAGCTCCAAGCAGATGTGGCCTGTGTGTTGGTCGAGCGCCCTTCCGAGCTTGAGACGACCGCGCGCGGGGCCGCGATGCTCGCTGGCATCGGTGCGGGTCTATTTTCTGGGCCGGAAGACGCGGCGCGCCTGCTGACAACCGAGCGGGCATTTGAGCCATGCCTGCCCGTTGAAGAACGGGAAAAGCTGCTCAGGCAATGGACAACTGCCATTTTGAGGACATCCAGCGCGCACGGCGCGATAGACTGAAAGCAGGTTATGTCAACACTTGCCCCACTTGCCCCCGCCCCAATTCGGATGCGTGAAGTCCCAGTGGATTGGGACGCGCTTGAGGATGCCTTCGAAAATAACGCGCCGGAGGTTCATAGCTATCTCCATTTAGACGCCGGCGAGGTGCTGCGGGTGGTCGATGGCATCGCGGATCCCGAAATGCACGCGCGCATTGCGACAGATAGCAATTACCTACGCGTGGAAGCTGTGAGCTCGCGCGAACAATACCGTTGGATGGAGCGCTTCATCCCCACGGTGGTGAGCGAGGAGCTCCGTCGGGAGCTTGAGATGGCGATAGACGGCAAGGGTGCCTTTCGACGCTTCAAGGATGCGCTGGTGGGAAGTGCTGAGGAACGTGAGCGTTGGTTTGCGTTTCGAAGTGAGAGGCTTCGAGTGTTCCTCGAAGCCTGGCTTTCCGCACACTCTGTGGTGGCGGTGCCGCGCGTGCCGTTGGAGCCGCTCCCGGCCCTCCAGGAATTGCCTGCGATATCCCAATTCGAGTTGGCAAGTAGGAGAAGTCGAAGCGCCGACGCCTTGCGCCAGCAGTTGGCCGAGGTCGTTAAGAATATGGGAGCCAACGATCTCGAAAAAGTCACAGCCTTCGCTGAGTTCACCCGTGCCAGGAGGGCGGCTCGGGGTTATGTGGAGCACGCATCGGGCAATCCAGCGCCTCTGCCGAGTTCAAAGGACGATTTTGAAACAGCAGACGAATGAGCTGGGGAGCGAGCCCCGTCGTTGCGTTTCTGACACCCTTGTAGGCGCTCACGTGCCGCGCCGTCAGTTTGCGCGCCTATTCTTGGCGGTGGCAGCAACAGGCTTCGTCGAAAGCCTGCACACGCTCTGTGAAGCTAAGGTCGTGCAGCTGGAACGCGCAGTCGTCCGTTTTGTAGCGCCAGAGATTGGGGGCGTGGCGACGCCCGAGTTCATTTTTGAGCGTGAATTGAGCTTCGAAGCTCGTCTCGAGTCACTCGCCGACGTGGGTTACGAAGCGAGGGCAGCGGAAGCCTACCGTGAGCGGCATGTTGTGGTCGCTCTGGAGCGACACATCGCCGAGACACTGCTCGCGCGTTTGCCGATTGATCCCGAGCCACCCGAGGCTGCTCTCGAGCGGCAGACCCGCGCGGCGCGCGTTCAACTCATTCAAGCCGTCGGTGGGCCCACGGCACTTGCGAACGCAGAGCGGGTCGAGGGGATCAGCGTCTCTGAACTCGCTCGGATCCTCAGGCGAAGAGCCCGGGCGAGCCTCTACTTAGATCAGATGGTGGCCCCCATGCTGGAGCCTACCAATTCTGAGCTGCGTGCCGCTCATCGGGCAGCCCCTGAGCCGTTTCGTAGCCAGCCTTTTGCGAGCGTTGCGGAGTCGGTGAGGCGTTGGTATGTGGGGCGCAGGTTAGCGGCATCGGCGAGTGCTTTCTATCAGAACGCCCGTTCTCGGCTGCAGGTTACTTTCCTCTGAGCTCACCTACCACCTGACGGTGACGGTCGGCGGCTGCACTTCAACCTCAGCCTTTGAAAGATCTACCGTGAGCGGCACGGTGCGCGAGCCGCGCTTGTTTTCCTTCGCGGTGAATCCAGGCAGTGCGCCGACATCTGCTTTTGGTACGACTTGTTCGGCGCGCAAAGCTCGGACCACTTCAGGTGGGCCGACTACCGTGACGTCGACGTACGAAGGACTCGAAAATCCTGCTGGCACGCCGACGACGCTCACCGGCCGATTAGCAAACTTCATCTCGCTCATGCGACGCGCGATCGTTACAGCTACGTTTACAACCACCGCGTTGTCGCCCGAGGCTGGCTGGGGCCCCCGAAATTTAACCCGCTCGACCGGCGCATTCACCTTGATGCGGCGACGGTGCACGCCTTCAGTGAGCCCGGTCAGATTGAAGGGCTCCAGGCTCGCAAATTGGAGCACTTGGACGATGCTCGAAGGTCCGATGGCCACGAGCTTCCCGGGCGACACAACGGGCTCACCCTTCACCACGAAGCCCTCTTGTGGTTGCCCCGTCATGCTGGCCTCCAGCGGGATCTCGCGTTCCACTACGGCTTGCCATTCCAGATCGAGGCTCGGTGGATCGATCAAAAGCACCGTCACATCAGGCGGCAACGACAGTAGGCTCTCGTCAAAGGTGACTTGTTTGCGGTTGCCGTTCCGAAGATCGAGCTCAAGCGGAGCGCTGTTCTGACTCAGGCGATCGATAGTCCCTATGCGGCCTTTTAGCGTGACTCGAATCTCGGACGGCAGGGCTGTCAACAGTGCCCACTTCGCAGAATCAGGAGGCAACCGAGCGATAACATCGAACCGTACGGTTCGCTGATGGTTATCGCCCTGGCCATGGAAGTAGGCAAACAGAGCGAGCGAGAAGCACAGCGCGAACAGCTTCAGACTTAAATTGTGCGTGACATACTCACGTGCCAGCGACCAGCCGCTGGAAATCGGTTGAATCACTCTTGGTCTCCTGCTTTGCCCGGAGGGGTGCTGTCTCTCGTGTCCCTGGCGGGGCTCAGCCGATCCGGGATCTCAACGCGCGGCATCGGTAGGGGTTCGGAAAGGAGCGGTGCACTTTCGGGAGCGTCCAAGCTCTTGCTCGGTGCCACTGCAGAGTTCCTGAGTTGCCCGTCCCGTTTGTTGGCTGGCCGCCGAAGCGAAGGGGTGTCGAGGAGGGTGGCACGGGCAGGAAGCTCTAGATCGGACGGCCCTCCGGCACTCTGCGGCTGGGGATCGGTTCGCAGAAGCTGCTGGGCGGTTCGCAGTTCGGCTCGGCGGGGGGAGGGAGCCCGGCGTTCGCTCAGGGATGGCGGCACCGAGGGCGCAGGAAAAATACTACTGCGCCGCGTGGAGCTGGCGCGGCGGCTCTTCTTTCGCACCTTCGGATTGAAAATAGCTTCCAGCATGGTGCGCAGCTTGGGGCCGTCGAGACTGGAGGCGATGTTGCCGTTGAAGCAGAAGCTGATCGTGCCGCGCTCTTCGCTCACGATCACCACGACGGCGTCTGTTTCTTCGGTGATCCCCAGGGCGGCGCGATGCCGTGAACCGAAGCTGCTGTCGAGGGAGCGCTCTGGCATGGGAAAGAAAACGCCCGCCTTGGCGACACGGAGGTTGCGAATGATGACAGCGCCATCATGCAGCTTGTTCAAGCCTTCGGGCACAAATAGGGCGACTAAGAGCTCGCTCGACACTTTGGCGTCCAGCACTTGGCCTTTGTGGGCTCCGACAAACTCATCCAAATTCGCGTCCTGCTCGAAGGCGATGATCGCACCAATGCGATGGCGAGCTAGCTCGGTGGCCGCCTCGACCACTTCATCGATAACTTGTGCTTCTTGGGTTCGTGAGAAGCTGAACCAGGCGCTGCTCCCAACGCGCTGCAACCCGCGCCGGATATCGCTTTGGAACACCACCACCACCACCAGAATAATGTTCGAAACGAGGGAACCCATGATGCTGAGCAACGTGAGCAGCTGCAGCCACTGCGCCGCGACGTACAGCAAAAACACGAGTCCAAGCCCGAGCCCCACCTGCATCGCGCGCGTGCCCCGCAATACTAGGAGTACGGCGTAGGTGAGCGCAGTGACCGTGATGATGTCGAACGCGTCGCGCGCAAACTGCAACAGCGTTCTGTCCCTAAAATAGAGGAAAAGGCTATCCAGCATGGCGCCCCCCGAAACTTGGGTTGGCGCGGCGCATGGCGGCCAAGGCTTGCACCACGGGCTTCACGTCGTGCACACGTAACACCGAGGCTCCGCGCTCAACCGCCAAAAGACAGCACGCGATCGTGGCGCCGAGGCGCTCCTCCGGCGGAGAAGCATCGAGCGTAGCGAGGAAAGATTTTCGGCTCGGACCGATCACGATAGGCGTACCAAGGCTCTGGAACTCTGCCAATCGTGTCAGAAGTTCCCACGAGTGACCCGCATTTTTGGCAAATCCAAGGCCAGGATCAAAAAAGATGCGCGTTCTGTCGAGGCCGGTGCTTTCGGCCTTTTCGCGGGCCTCGCTCCACTCAATCTTCACCTGAGCAACGATGTCGTCGTACGCGGCCTCGGGATAGGCCGAGAAGGCTGACATTTGGCGTTGCGCCTGGGAGCCCCGTGAGTGCATTAACACCAAGGAAGCGTCGTGTTTAGCCACGGCAAGTGCGAGGGACGGGTCTTCCAAGCACGAAACGTCGTTAATGAGAGTCGCTCCCTCAGCGAGTGAAGCCTCGGCTACGAGCGCGCTCGCCGTGTCGACCGAAACAGCGACACCTCTCTGCACCGCTCGTCGAAGGGCCGGCAAAATCCTACGAATTTGCTCCTCAGCTGATACTGGGAGCGCCCCCGGGCGCGTCGATTCACCTCCGATGTCCAGCAGATCGGCGCCGGCGTCCAGCAGATCGTCAACCCGGCGCTCAGAGGCCGCAGCCTCCCAATGCAATCCTCCATCTGAAAAGGAATCGGGTGTGACATTCAAGATGCCCATCACGACGGCACCCCGCTTTTCATGTGCTACTTGGAGAAGATCAGCGAACCCCACCGCATGCCCGTAGCAAGATCTGCGCCCCTGAACAACCGCTCTTGCCGCAGTGCAGCCAGGCCCACGCCCTCAGATCGTGACGTCGATGATCCACTGGAGTGTGCCCCACTCACGGAACCAGGCCCCAAGGGATGCAAAAATAGGCTCATCTGGCACTTCGTTCATGGCTTGCTCGGCTGCAGCCACCACCGAAAAGCCTGCGTTGGCGGCTGACAACAGCGCAAAAGCTCCGCGGGAAACGCTTCGATAGTACAGCCCGCGATTGGTGCCTCGGTAAAGCACGAGTTGCTCGGGTTGGGCTTCCGGAATGGGCACGGACTCATCGTCCCCGGCCTCCCGCAATCTGCGTCGGAGAGCGGCCACCGGGTACTCGACTTGAAGCAGCTTCAGCGCTGGATTCATGACTAGCTGTGCCTGGGACCACGCTTCGGGTGGGATGCTAGCAAGCTTGTTGGCATCCAGCTGGCCGCAATCGGGGGCGTCGAACAAGTCTGTGTAGGCCCACTCGAGCCGAGCCATGTCGCGGCAAAGCGCTTGATGCGGCAGCCAGCCACACGACTCTATGAATGCCGGCAGCTCCCGGCCGAGATCGCGCAGCGTGTAGCTGGTGGGCAGCACAGCTTCCAGATAACCCTGAATCAATCGGTCCCAGTCTTCTTGCCCTAAAATGCCGGAAAGGCCGGGAAAATCCTCCAATAACGAACCTGAATGGCGGAGCCAGAATTGCTCGCGGTAAATCTCGACTTGTTCGACCGGCGAAAGGCGCGGGTTCTGGCCGATTCTGGCAGCCGCCTCGCGCGTCGTGAGCGGGTCTTTTTCAAGGCGGGTTCGGCGGCGGAGGAGTGCACTCATCCACACCTGGAGTTCGGTCAGTTCCTGATCCAAGAGGTCAGACGTCACAAGTCTTGTCCCGCGGATTCCCTGGGTCCGCCCTGGCGCCACGGCCCAGACTGAACTTCCAGATGCGGCCGCGTCGGGGCGTGAGCAGGAATCGGCATGTCGCTGCCCGCACGCTGGGCGAGGCCCTGGTTGCGAACGCTCCGAGCGCGCTCGGCCTCGGCCAGAAGAATGTCCAGCGTGGGAATTTCATCATCCCACTCAATCAGCGTTGACACCGGGCCACTCAGGCGGATGGTCTCGCGATACAGATCCAGCACCTCGTCGATCACCTGACCGCGGTGGGTATCGATGATGTAGTTTTCAAGCTGGGTGTGGCCAGCGAGATGGATTTGAACGATGCGTTCGTGGGGCACATTGCGCACGAATTCTAAGGCATCAAAACCATGGTTGAAGGCTGAGACGTAGACGTTGTTCACATCGAACATGAGCCCAATATTGGCTCGCTCCACGACCTCCGACACAAATTGCCATTCGGTCAAGCCACTCGCGGTGTACGTGAGGTAGCTCGATGTGTTCTCAAGCGCGAAGGGAACCTCTAGAAAATCTTGGAGCATTGCAGCACGGCGGGCCACCCGACGAATGGAGGCTTCGGTGTAAGGCAGCGGCAACAGGTCGTGCAAATGCGCGCCGCCCGCCCCACACCAGCAAAAATGATCGCTCACCCAAGCTGGCTTAACTTTGCGCACGAGCTCTTTGAGCTGATCGAGGTAGGCGCGGTCCGGCTCTGTGGGCCCTCCAATGCTCAGCGAAACCCCGTGCAGAATCACAGGATAACTTTCGAGAATTCGTTCCAGGTGGTAGCGCGGCTTGCCGCCGGCACCCATAAAATTCTCACTGATAACTTCGAAGAAATCGACTTTTGGCTGCCGCTCCAGGATCTCTCGATAGTGGGGTACGCGCAGGCCCACGCCCACGCCGAGATCGGGTACTCCCATGCTTTCCTTGTACGGCATACTCAGACTCCTCGTTAGCCGCGTGCCCTTTCGACACGCGCTTCTGCTTCAGCCATCACATCCGCCCAGCTCGCATCCACCCGGCACACGAGGTCCTGAAGATCGGCCGGTGTCGCCTGATTGACGAGTGCCAAACGCGCCGCATCGGAACCGGTGAGCAGATCGAAGGCGGGGCGTCCCGTTTCGAATTCATACACGCCCGTAGTGAACTTGAAGGTGTCGGGTGCTTGCGCCTTGGCAAGAGCGAGCAACGAAAGGTAGGTTGCGATGGGTCGAAAGAGGCGCCAGTTGGTGACTTGGATAAGGACACCGTGGCACACCGCACCAGCGTGTTTATCGAACGTCGGCTGGAAATGGATGGGCCGGATCTGCGCGCCCGGGGCCCCAAGCTCAGCGCACGCTGCGGCAAGCTTGGCAGCATCCAGGAAGGGTGCGCCCACCATTTGAAAAGGCAGCGTTGTGCCACGGCCTTCAGAAAGATTCGTGCCTTCAAGTAAGCAAGCGCCCGGGTAGACGAGGGCCGTTTCCAAGCTGGGCATGTTGGGGGAAGGCGGCGAAAAAGGGCGATTCCAGGCACTCGCGGTTTGATGACGTTCCCAGCCGAGCACTGGCACAACAGAGATGGCACCCTCAGCGCCGAGTGTCACGCCATCTCGTTCTAAGAAGAGACAGACGAGCTCTCCGAGCGTTAGCCCGTGGCGCACTGGTAGGGACTCCAAGCCAACGAAGGACAAATAGTCAGCCTCCTGCGGCTTACCCTCGGCGAGCGTTGCCGTTCCACTGATCGGATTGGGTCGATCCAAAATCAGCGTATGCACTCCAGCTGCGACGGCGGCTCGCGCAGCCAAAAGCGCGGTCCACACGTAAGTGTAGTAGCGGCTTCCAACATCGCAGAGATCGATCACCAGCACATCGAGTCCTTCAAGATCCTGTGCGGACGGCGTCAGCGATTCCTTCTTGCTCCCGTAGAGGCTCACGAATCTGGGCTGGTCAGGGTTCGGCGGAATTTCCGAAATGGGCACCTGCGCCTGGTGGGTGGGGAAGAAGCCGTGTTCGGGCGTGAAGACGACGGCGGGGCTCGCGCCGAGCTCATCCAGGGTGGAAACGGCATTGCGCCCGGAGCGATCCACGGCAGCTGCGTGCGTGAGAATTCCTACCCGTGCACCCCGCAAGCGTTTGCGAACGTTGTTGAGCTCACCTGAAAACACCTGGTCTAATCCGCAAAGCATAGGATCGCAGGCCTATCAGGAAGGGGCCCCAGCAGGAATCCCGAACTCGGGGAGCAGCCCTTCACCCAGGGGGTAACGAGGGGGGACGAGGGGGGACGACAGGGTGCGAACTTCTTGCGTAGCACCAGCGGAACATATAACCTTTTTGCGTAGTGAAAAGGATTCTAGTAGTCGATGACGAAGAGAACCTCCGCCTGGTGCTGCGTACGCTGCTGACCCGCCAGGGTTACCAGGTAGAAACGGCCGCGAGTGGCGAGGAGGCGCTGAAGCTCGTAGATACCTTTGGTCCTGATTTTGTGCTGACTGACGTGAGGATGCCCAAGATGGGCGGCCTGGATCTGCTGTCGACGTTACGAGCAAAACGTAACGAAGCGACCGTCATTGTCATGAGTGCCTACGGCAATACCGACCTTGCGCTCGAAGCCATGAAAGCGGGCGCGTACGACTATATCCAGAAGCCTTTTCGACAAGATGAGGTCGTTTTAACGCTGCTCAAAGCTGAAGAACGGGAGCAGCTTCGCCGTGAGAATCGCGCGCTGCGCGATGAAGTTCTGAAGGAACACAAATTCGAAGAGTTTGTCGCGAAGAGCCCCAGCATGCAGTTGATCTTCCGGATGATTGCTAAGATTGCTGACTACAAGACAACGGTTCTTGTGAACGGTGAGAGCGGTGTCGGCAAAGAGCTGGTAGCGCGCGCTGTACACCGCCAGAGCAATCGCCGTGCGGGGCCGTTTGTTGTGGTAAATTGCGGGGCGATCCCCGAAAATTTACTGGAGAGCGAGCTTTTTGGGCATAAACGCGGAGCGTTCACCGACGCGATCGCCGACCGGCGTGGGCTGTTTGAGGAAGCTGATCGGGGGACGCTGTTTCTCGACGAGATTGGCGAGCTGCCGCTGGCGCTTCAGGTGAAGCTCCTCCGAGTGTTGGAGGACGAAAAGATCCGACGCGTCGGGGAAACGCGCGATCTCCAAGTGGATGTGCGAATTATCGCAGCGACGCATCGAGATCTGCAGCAAGAAGCCAAGGCCGGCCGCTTTCGGGAAGATCTCTTCTACCGGCTCAACGTGTTACCGATTCTGGTGCCTCCATTGCGCGACCGACGCGAAGACATCCCGCTCCTCATCGACCATTTCGTGGCCAGAAATAACAAACGCCTCGGAACCAACGTGCAAGGGCTCGATACCGAGACACGGCGGCTGTTGTACGAGTATTCCTGGCCTGGCAACGTGCGTGAACTCGAAAACACCATCGAACGAGCCATGGTGTTGACAGAAGGAGATCGCATTTTTGCGCCAGACTTACCGGATCGGATCCGAGAGGCGCGCGACCCTGTGCAGGTGCAGCTGCAAACAGGTGAGCTGAGTGTCAAGAAGACGATGCGTGCAGTCGAGGAGATCTTGATTCGTCGCGCCCTGCAAAAGACCCGTGGAAACCGCACTCGGGCAGCGGAGGTGCTAGAAATCAGCCACCGGGCCCTGCTGTATAAAATCAAAGATTACTTGATCACGGATCTTTGAAGCCATTCTGTTGGAACGAAAGTCTTTAGGAAGCGACTTCAAACGCGGCCGGGCACACGCTAGTATCTCGCCCATGCGATGGTCAGCCTTGTGGGTATTGGGTCTTGGATTTGCAGCGTGCGCTCCCAAGGAGTCGGGCATTCGTACGCCGGATGAGTACGTTGCCGAGCAGGAACAGCTCGCCGATGAGCAGGCCAAGGCCAAAGCGGCGCGCGGAGACGATAGGCTCGGGGCGGACGATGCAACAGATACCGAAGAACAAGCGAAATGGGATCAATCCCAGGCCGAGCTTGAGCTGAAGCGAGCCACACGCTCCGCGCAGACCTGCCCCGAGGCCCTAACCGCTGAAGAGCAAGCTAAGGTAGAACGCGGAGTTGCGAAGGTCACGCTCGTGTTTGTCAATACAGGTCACGCAAAGACAGCCACCATCGAGCCCCCCCATTCGGATACTCCTGTTGGCAAGTGTGTGTTGCGAGCCCTGTCAGCAGTGATCGTTCCGGCGTTCGTCGGCGATGAGCAGACGGTTAGCTGGGAAGTGGATCTGAGCAAGGTTGAGAGCGACGCGGATAAGACCAAGGACAAGGGCAGCGCTAAAAAGTCGAAAAAGTAGCTAACGCGTGGCCACGCTGAGGGGCGAGCCCAGCTTTGGCGGGGCTGGGGGAGTACTGATCAGTTCCAAGAAATCGCGGCCGAGCTGGGCGCCATTCTGATCGGCGACTTCTACGCGGAGCACGTCAGGTTCACGCAGTGAGCGTGGTTCCACGCTCCCGACCAAGCGATCACCATCTTGGCGCCAGCTGACGGCGATCTGCTCGTTTCCCAGCGTCACTTTGGTAACGAGGGTGTTCAGGTTTTGCCCCTTGGCGTCGCCCAACAGCCGGATCGAGATTTGTACGGGATCGGCTGGCCAGGTGGCAAGCTTCGGCCCGGCGAAAACCTCCGCACGCAAAGACTGTGGAACGAGGAGCACCACCGCACAGTCCAGGGAGCCAGGCATGCGGAGTGCCACCGCGGTGCGCTCATTCTTAAAGAGCCCCACCGGCAAAGTGGCTGCCCGAGAATTTCGAGCACCGGTGGCTGTCTGAACAAGGCCATCTGCCTTGATGAATTGTACGGTCTGCGAGCTCGCCAGGTGGATCCTGCCGAGCTCATCCACGCGCGACCCTACGGGGAGTGTTATGCCGATAACTTGAAGTGTTTCCTCGAGGGATGCCGCAGAAGGTATGCCGAGTTGACTGACGGTTCTAAGAAGAGCGCCGTAAGTGCCGGGAGGCAGATCAAAGTCAAAGCCGCGTAATGGGTCGCGGGTCACGACGCGCTGTTCCGCCTGACCGGCTTCGCGGGGCCGTAGCGTCAGCTCGTATTCCAAGGCATCTGCGACGGGCGCGACGCTGACACCTCTGATTTTTGCTACGCCAGCCGGGGCGAGCCAGAGCTTGTTTGGCAAGCTGATGACCTGAGCTTGCTTGAGAGCACGCCTGACGGGCGGCTCATCCACACCCTGAAAGTCTATTTCACTGCCCTGAGCCAACTCGGAGATCCGCCCCTTTGAGATCGCTACGGAAGACCCTTCGATATTCGCCGCTGCAGTGTTCCCGGCTAACGTGCCGATAACCAATCTTCCACCCAGGCAAATGGCTCCTCGGCGGTCGGCGTCGGTGATCAGCACTGCGCGGCGTTGATTTTTGGCAACTACAACCTCAACGTATCCCGAGGTGGTGATCACGGTCCAGGTCTTGATCAGGGGACCGGACAACAGCGGAAGGTCCTGAGACCGAGAAAAGACTCGAGCTTCCGAATTGGCGCCCAGATTTAGGTTAACACCTTGGGAAAGTTGATAGCTGCCGGCTCGCGCTCCGGTTCGAATCATCCCCAGGCCGTCGGCTATCAATGTCCCGTCGCCTTGTGCCTGGGCGCTGGGGCTCAGACTGAGCACGAGGCTCATGGAAAACAGCAGGCTGAGGAGGAGGCGCCACATGCTACTGCCAACGGCAACTCCCAGACTTATTTGAGTCCTCCGCGCACGCTCATTTCGCGCTCACCAATTAGGTGCGATACGCCCGCCAGGAGTGCTGAGATGCCCCACCCAGCCGGGAGAGTCCCGTCAAATGAGCCAGGCGCCAAGCACGCACAGGCAAGCGACGAGCGCCACCGAAAGCATCGCTAAGGCAACCCAACCTCGATCTTGAGGGTCTTTCGCGCGCAGCTCGATCGATGCAAAGCGACTTGCTTCGTGTTGACGGCGGCCTGAAAGCGCAAGGTTGGCTTCTCGGAGGGCTGGCTCGGCGGACTCGGGCTCTCGCATACGATTCATTTCACATTCCACGGCTTCGAGCCAGTTGTCGAGGGGGCAATCACCCTCAAGTAGGGCGCGCGCCTGCTTCCTGTTAGCTGGCTAGTCAAAGCGCGACTTGCCGCGGCTCTCCCACCAGTCTCTGTAGCGCTGTTGGGCTCGGGCCCGCTCGCGTTTGGGCAAATCTTCATAGTAGCCGAAGTATTCCTTGGTCAGGCTCTTCAGCTCCTCGGAAGCGGAGCTCCGAACGCTGCTCGTGTCGCTCATGAGGGCATCGATCAGCCACTCAATGCGGTGTCGATTGCCATTCTGCTCCCACCACTTCTGCCAGGGTTCAGGAAGGCTCCCGAGATCTTCTCGGGTTAACGTTAACAGTGCTGTGTGGGCAGCCAGTGAAATCTTGGGGCTCTCCGCTGCGAGGAGCGCAATCAACGTGGGAACCCCCTGTGGCTCACGCAGCGAATCCAGCGCCTGAATGGCACCTAGGCGCACCGCTTCAGGAGCGTCGCGATTCCCGGCGTGTGCAGCCAGCTGATCCAGGAAGCTGAGACGGGCAGCAGAATTAGACTGCATGGAACGCCCCGCGGAAATTGCCACTTTTCTTACTTCAGGGTCATCGTCGAAGAGGCGTTTGACGATCGCGCGTGCGGCATCGTCGCTTGGCATTTCGGCGAGCAAGTGAGTGGCCCAAGCTCGCACGGTGGCGTCACTATCCAGGGTACGGAGTGCCACAAACGGCGCAGCTTGCGCGCCGAGCTTGCTCAAGGTTCGAAGGAGTGGTCCGCATTGCGATGCGCGCACTTGGATTTCGCCAAGGGCGTTCAGATAATCCATTTGAATCGGGCCAGGCAGTCGGGCGGCGAGGGCGCTAGCCGCAGGGCCACCGATCTGAACTAGCTGATTGCTTGCCTCGGAATTCCCAGAGATCAGCTCAGAAACCAGTGTTTCACAGTTGCTGGCGAGGTCGACGATCACGGTAGGCAGGTTGTGCGAATTAGATTTTCTTGCGGGCCGCGGCTCCAGTGCCGGGACTGAAACAGCACGCGAGGCTGGCGTTCCGCGCTCCGAATCAGCTTCTGCGACAACTTCCAAGTGTTGCGCGCCGAGTGGGGCGGCTGCGCCAAGCTCCCAACCGGATTCGGGGGGCTCTTGCGTAGGGAGTGGAGGGTTGCTCTTGGTGAGCGGAATGGGAAGCGGCTCAGAGAAGCCTGGGTTTGGCCGGCTCGGGGGTGGCGCTGGGGGCAACGGTGGACGCAGGAATGGCGGGGGAGCCGAGGAGATAACCTGAGAATGCGAAGCCGGCTGGGTGCGCGGGGGCGGCCGCGCAGGCGTGATGGGTCGAGGCGGCGGCGCCGAAGCTACGAGCGGTGTGCCCATCGGCGGAGTGACATCGATGGCGCGGGGTAGAATGGATACGGAGGAAGGCCCGCTCAGGCCGGGCAACGTGGCGTGCCTGTCTTGCTGAAGGAAGGCATTCACCGCCGACGCATCGGTCGCGTTAGCATTGGCATCACCTAGCGCGGAGATCAGGGCCTGCGCTCGGTCTTGGCGTGCGGGTCTCGTGAATTGTGAACCTGGACGTGGCAATGGCCGCGCAGAAAAAGGGTTCGACGCGCCATCCCGCTGCTGCGACTTCTTTGAGACAATCATGCGCTCAAGCGTGCTGCCCGCCAGCGCGCCGAGGGCAAGAACTTCTCCGATATCTGCCAATTTTACGTGGCTACGGCCGTGATCTCCATACAGCAGCAGCACCGAGCGCTCCCTAACTGCCACGGGGAGGAGTAGCACGCGACGCCCGGTGGGGCGGCCCAAGTCTTGAGCAAGTGTTGAATCGACCCCGGTGTTAGCCAGCGCTGCCAGCTTGAAATGACCTGCAGCATGGGCCGACGAAAGGACGCTCTCAAGGTCTAAAGGCACACCGAGCTTTTGGATTTGCTCCGAACTCGCACCAGGGCCTCGAGCGAGGCGGCCTTCGGCTAGCTCTCCGTGGACCACGAAGAGCGCGGTGTATTCAAAATACTGGGCAGCAAAATCGAAGAATGCGAAAAGAACCTGGTCCCGCGATTCAGCTGTGAAAAAATCACGTTCCGCTAGGCTGACGGTATAGGGGCCCAGCCGCCGTGGCGGCTTTGCTAGGGCCGTTCCGGGATGGGAAGGCGTGGTGCTCGTCGCTGTGCGCTCTCGCTGTGCGCTCAGCGTGGGTTCCGCTGCCGTGGGCCGAAGCGTCGATCGTTCTTCAGTGATAGCCCGTGGTGGCAAGACTGATTGGGGTCGCGGTAAGCGCCCTAGACCGCGGCTTTCATTGGGTAGCGCGGCAGGAGCTAAACTGGGATGCGGATCCTTTCGACCTTCGAGCTGTGCCAGCACACGAGCGGTGCGTTTGTCGAGCGGGCGATCGTAATCGCGCGCGATCGCCTGCCGAATCCGGACCAACGGAGCCACCCGCTGGAAGATGCGCACCCCAAGAGAAAACACGAGGTCCTGTTCGATCGCGGAGGGCATCGGCTCAAAGACAGCGAGTTCCAAGCGCCCGTCTTCGAGTTTAAGCGGGAAGACACTGTAGAGCAGCGCAACCTCAGCCCCGATCAGTTTCTTAACCTCTGGCATCGCCACCGGCAGTACGCCCGGCGGCGCCGGCTCCAGCCCGAAGTTCTCAGCCAACAAGTTCACCAAGAGCGGCTCGCTCACCGCTGAAAGCTCCAGCAGGTTCGTCACCAGATCCCCACCGTAGAGAATCTGTCGTGCTAGGGCCTCTTCGACATCCGGAACGGATGCGAGCTTTCGTCGAACGATGTGCGAGCTCAGTGTGGGCATCGGAACGGACTAGAAGCTCGGGTTCTGCGGCAGGGGATTGGGGAAGTCAACGCGGGCAAGCCGTCCTCGAAAAGCTACCACGTCAGAGGGCGCAGGGAAAATCGGGCCAGTTCCGAGCGAAGCGTGTTAATACTTCGCCATGCCCGGTGTTCCAGACGCGGAGCCCATCTTTGGACAGGCTGTCAGCGTGAACGGTCGCGGCAACGCGCGGGTTCAATCAGGAGCTAGATATTTCTTGGCAAAGGGGCCCGTGCCCGGTGACCGGCTCAGCTTCGTGCCGCCTGAGCAGGGCCACACGCTCAAGCAGTGGGAGTTGGTTCAGGGTGCCGAAGGGCGCCGCCAATCTCCCTGCCCGGTCGCGGAGCGGTGTGGGGGCTGCCGCTTGATGTGTCTCGACGAGACAGTGCAGCACGCGATTCAGGTGGATCGGCTCACCAACGCTCTGCTTTCGCAAGGGGTTGATCTTGCGCTCTTGCCTCACGAAATTGAAATAGGTTCGGCTCTTCTGTACCGTAATCGCATCCGTTTACAGGTTAATTCTGAGGGTGCGTTGCGCTTCTTCAACCCGAACAAGGCGATCAGCTGTGCGGTGCTCGAACCAGAGCTTGCAGCGTGTGTGGTCAAGCTCACAGCGCGCGTGTTCTCTGGCGTGAGCGAAGCCCGTTTCGTGGAGCTTCGTAGCCGCGATCTCGACGGTCAGTTCGGTGTTCACGTGGTCCCTAAGAGACAGTTGAGTGGAGGAACGGCTGAGTGGGCAAAAATCCACTCAGAGCTCGGTCCAGAATTCCTGGTTGGGGTGGAAGGGGAGGGGGAGCCGCCAGTTCAGCGATTCGCGCTCACCGACGGACTCTACTTCTACGCCCCGCTCGGCAGCTTCATCCAAGTCAATTCTGGGATGAACGCCCGCCTGGTCGCTTGGGTCACCGATCGCGTTCTTGAAACCGGTGCCGGCGTGTTTTGGGATCTATTTTGCGGAGTGGGTAATTTCTCATTGCCTTTGCTCAAGCGCGGCCTCCGCGGCGTGGGCGTGGAAATCGATCCCCACGCAGTTGCAGCAGCGGTGCGCTCAAGCCTCGAGCAGGGGTTGAAGGGGCGGTTTATCGCGGCAGATGTCGGCGGTTGGCTAGAACAGAGTCAATCTGAGCTGCCGGACGTCGTGATTGTGGATGCGCCGCGTGCTGGGGCGCAGGCAGCGCTCAGCGTGATAGCCCAGGTGGCGCGGAAATGTGTGTTGATGGTTTCGTGCTGCCCCGAAACCTTGGCGCGAGACATCGGTACTTTGGAGCGCGAGGGTTGGAAGTTAACCCGTGTGCAGATGTTTGACATGTTTCCACAGACCCACCACATTGAGGTTGCAGCAGAGCTCGTTCGCGCGCCATGTGTGTGAGGAGGTAAGAGGTAGTCGGCGCTCGATCTAGCAGCGCGATAATGTTTTGCTGGAGCTGGTTTTGGACGCGCGAATTGGTACAAAATAGTTCCGATCTTCGGTCGCCCCGCAGCCGGACTCCTGTAGGCTGGTTGAGCTTGCCCGCTCATCTCGCGCGTTTCTCACCGCACCCAGCAGAAGGAGCCTAGCCGATGGTACTCAATCGACGAATCCTCAAAGCCTTAGCGCTCGTGGGAAGTGCCCTTGCCGCTGGCTGCGAAGCCCAAGTTTCCGCGCCCGGACGACCCGCGGATAAACCCTTGCAGATGGGTGCGGAGCAGCCTTCGGGCACAGGGCCAGTCTCCAGCGTTCCCGGCACGGGCACGATGACTATCACACCACCCACGGCGGCGGCCTGCAGTGCGGCCAAGTATCCTGGCCCTTCACCAATCCGGCGCCTGACGCGCCGCGAGTACAACGGTACCGTCCAAGAACTCCTCAAGGACACTTCGGCGCCCGCGCTGGGATTCGTCGCTGAAGAGACGGCGCTCGGTTTTAACAACAACGCGCAAGCCTTAACGATTTCAACGCTCCTGGTCGAGCAGTACATGGCGGCGGCTGAGAAGCTGTCAGTTGCCGCTACGGCTGATCTCACGCAGTTGCTGCCCTGCGATCCGGCGGCCGATGCCGATGGTTGCGCGGGCAAGTTCATCTCTGATTTCGGGGAACGCGCGTTTCGACGTCCGATCACAACGGATGAGCAGCTGCGTTTTCAGAACGCTTACTTGTGGGGCAAACAGCATCAAGATTTTCGCAGTGGGATCGAGATGGTGATCGAGGCGATGCTGCAATCAGCGAGCTTTCTTTACCGTGTTGAGTTCGGGGAAGGGCCTTCGACTGCCGGCAACCTGCCGCTCAGCGGTTACGAGCTCGCCAGCCGGCTCTCGTATCTCTTTCTTGGGAGCATGCCGGATGCAGCCCTGCGGGCTGCCGCAAAAAATCGCCAATTAGGCACGCCCCAGGGCGTTGACGCGCAGGCGCTGCGGCTGTCGAAGGATCCGCGCGCACGCGCCACGGTGGCAGATTTTCACGCGCAGTGGCTCGGTCTTCAGGGTGTGAACAGCCTGGAGCGCGACCCGGCAGTTTACACGGGATACACCGCGGCGTTGCCTGGGCTCTTCTTGAGTGAAACTCAGAGCTTCGTCGATAATGTCTTTTGGGAGGGCGAGGGCACTGTCCAAGCCCTGCTGACGGCTCCGTACACGTTCTTGAACAGCGATCTTGCGAAGTTCTATGGGGTGGCTGATCCGGGAGGCGCTGTCTTCGCAAAGTCAGCTACCGACGGCGTGAAGCGTGCCGGCTTGCTGTCCCAGGGCAGCGTCCTCGCGGTTCACGCGAAACCGCTGCAAACTTCACCTGTACTGCGTGGCAAGTTCGTACGAGAGCAGTTTCTCTGCCAGCTGATACCACCTCCGCCCGCCAATCTCGTGATCACGCCACCAGAGCTCGATCCCAAGCTTTCGACCCGCGAGCGTTTCGCGCAGCATTCCAAGGATATTGCCTGTTCGGGTTGCCACAGCCTGATGGATCCGATCGGCCTTGGCCTCGAGCATTTCGACCCGGTCGGCCGCTATCGCGATACTGAAAATGGCCAGCCTGTCTCTGGAGCTGGGCAGCTACTCGCCACGGACATTGATGGGGGCTTTGACGGCGCGGTTGAGCTCGGGGCAAAACTGGCGACGAGTGCGGCTGTCAGCGATTGTGTGACGACGGAGTGGTTTCGCTATGCGTTTGGGAGAAGCGAAACGCCAGAAGATGCTTGCTCGGTGTCCCAGCTCGAGAGCGCTATGAAAGCCGACAATAATCGGATGCAATCCTTGCTCTTGGCGTTCACCAAAACAGATGCGTTTCTTTTCCGAAAGGCGGTGACACCATGAAGACTTTGAGCAGAAGAACAGTCCTTCGCGGTGCAGGCGGCGTCGCGATTGCGTTGCCATTTTTAGATATCATGGGCCGGGTAGAGAAGGTGCGCGCGGCCGGCACGCCCGGCTATGCTGCGAATGGTGCCCCCCTCAGGTTTGTGGTCTTTTTTAGCCCTAATGGCACCATTCCCAAAGCCTGGCAGCCAACGGGCACGCTGAGCAATTGGACGCTCTCACGGATCTTGAAGCCGCTCGAACGCCACAAAGCGAAGCTCAACGTGATCCAAGGTGTCGATCAGCAGGGCGGAGGCGGTGACGGCCATCAGAATGGCATGGGCGGCATGCTCACCGGCGAAATGCTGAACGGGGGTCCCTTCAAGGGCGGTGATGGAAGCACTGCCGGCTGGGCCAATGGTATCAGCGTTGATCAGCGCATCGCGCAGGCAATTGGGAGGGAAACGAAATTTCAGTCGCTTGAGTTGTCGATTCAATCAGGAACCAATGGAGACAATTGGAATCGCATGAGCTACTCGGGTCCGGATCAGCCCGTCCCGCCGGAATCGAGCCCGTATGTCGCGTTCGATCGCATTTTTGGTGGTTTTACCGCGCCAGGCAGTGGACCCACTGCCGCTGATCAACTCTTAGTTCAGCGCAGGCAGGAAGTGTTAGGCGCCGCCATGGCTGACTACGTCTCACTCAACAAGCGCTTGGGACAGAGCGATCGCTTGAAGGTGGACGCACACCTCACCGCAATTCGGGAGCTCGAAGCTCGTCTAAGTATTCCCGCAGCGACCAGCGCGAGCGCTCAAGCGTCGTGCGCGTTGCCCAGCCTCGGCAGTCCGTTGGATGTCAAGATGAACGACAACTTCCCAACCGTGGGCAAGCTCCAGATGGATTTGGCAGCGATGGCGCTGACGTGTGATCAGACGCGCGTGGCGAGCCTCATGTTCAATCGGGCGGTAGGCGGCGCAACCTTCAGCTGGCTGAATGCCGGCATCACGCGCGGGCACCACGACATGTCGCACGATGGTGACGACGTTGCCGACACCGTTGAAAAGCTCACGCTGATCAACACTTGGTACTCAGAGCAGCTCGCCTATTTCTTAGACCATCTCGCGAAGGTGCCCGAAGGCACCGGGACAATGCTCGATAATACTTTAGTTTTCTGGTGCAACGAATTAGCCAAGGGCAACGCGCACTCGCGCGGCGACGCCGCGTACGTGCTCGCTGGCGGCGCCGGGGGCTACTTCAAGACTGACCGCTATCTTCAGTTTGCGGG
>Ga0209490_10000709_pt1 | contig 33069 bp, 30 predicted proteins | sample MAT06_FD_187209 | JGI IMG/M metagenome (GOLD analysis project Ga0209490, IMG submission 187209) | Freshwater microbial communities from Lake Fryxell liftoff mats and glacier meltwater in Antarctica - MAT-06 (SPAdes) (version 2) | ecosystem: Environmental > Aquatic > Freshwater > Ice > Liftoff...
TATGCGGCAACTAGGGCAAGTGAAGCGTCAAAAATCTCAAAGTAATTTTGCTAAAAATGGGTTAGGGGATGTAGAAACCTCTAGCTCAAGCGAAGCTAGCTAGAGGTAGTTCATATAGATGCTTCTATGTTGCGGTTAGCGAAGTGGCGAGAACAGCGCTATCAAGAATCATCAGCTAATCCTTCACCTTTGATGCAACGTTTAAGAGCCTTAAAGGCGCAACGTGAACAGGAGTTGCTAAACCATTGGTGAAGGTACGTTTTCTCCTGGATGAAAATATGTCACCCAAATTGAAGACAGCTGTTTTGCGCTTCAATCCAGCTGATGAATTTAGAAACCAACTTTTGCTAAGTGGACTCATTGATCCAATAATTCTACAGCTTTAAGTGAAAACGAGTGTCAGAGAAGTTTTCATAGCTATGAGAATGTCAATGTATCCCCTCATTTCCCACGATTGATCCAAACGCCTCTGAGTCCAGCTGCTTTAGCTGCGTGGTAATCTTCTACAATGCTATCGCCAATATGCCATGCTGCCTCTGGGGAACATTTATGTTTGTCTAAGGCAATAGCAAAAATTTGAGGATCGGGTTTAGCTGCACGTACCTGGGTAGAAATGGTGACAGAGGTAAAAAACTCTCTCAATCCCAAACTTTGCAATACTGTGTAAATCCGGGAATCAAAATTGGACAGTACCCCCAAGGTAACTCCCAACCGCCGCCAGTTGATTAAAGCTGGTAAGACATCGGGATAAACAAACCACGGTTCGCCAGTGCCAAAGTGGATGTAAAGTTCGCTAAAAAAAGCCGAAAAGTCAGAAAATTCCTTGAGAACACCTGCACTTTCAAAAGTGTTCAGGGCAATTATCCGCCACCAATCAAACTCGCGCTGGGGAATATCTTGCAGTTCTGCATCTGGAAATATCGGCGGCGGCGCTGCTTTAAAGCTTCTGATGAAGGCTGTATTCAATGTTTCGGCTGAAACTGTAACGCCAAATTCTTGGGCTATCTGACTATAAACTTCGCCCACACTACCTTTGACATCGAAGAGTGTACCCACAGCATCTAAAAAAATAACTTTCGGTTGTTCCATCAAAGTTTGAAAATTTTAAATGTTGAATGTTAGATTTTGGCTTGTTAAAACCTTCTGTGGGTAGAGTCTAGCATCTGCTAAGTAGGATGGCGAAAATCAGGCAAATCATCATAAATGTCTTGGTTTTTTACCAATGCCCAATGACATCACTTGCTACCTTGCGGGAACGCTAAGAGCGAACAAGCCGGGGAACCCGTCCAATGCAGTGGCTCCCCAATGCCCAACCTGACAAAATAATTGTTTATTCTTAGCAACTTACTTGGAAAGTGTTTCTATGATCGGACGGACTAGCCAATTAAAACCAACTTTGAGTTGATGATCTAAAGTTGGCAATCTATATAAATAGGCAATCCGGCGGGCGACGGATGCTAAGGGGCCATCTAGTTTCATTCCCAAACCAGTGAGAGTGGCGTTGTCTATTCCTAGTGCCATCATTTCTCCTAACTGTTGGTAGCGGAAGGGAAGCAGGGGGCGATTCGTCAAACTTGCCCAGATATTCCAAGCAGTATAATCAGCTTGTTGAAAAGCTGCTTGTGCGGTGGCGGGGACTTGCTGTCCTTCAATATCATGACAGTCTGCTAAATCTCCCAAGGCAAAGATTTCTGGATGATCAATGACTTGCAGATTGGATGTAGTGCTGATTTGACCACGTTGATTTTGCTTGAGAGAAAGAGATTTCACTACGGGCGCAACCCTGGTTCCCACAGTCCAAATTACCAAATCTACGGGAATCGTGTCTAACTGGTTTTTGTACTCTAAGGAAATGGAATTTTGCTCTATTGATTCCACTTTGGTTTCTAAATCCAGAAACACGCCACGGGCTTCTATTGCTTTTTTTGCTGCTTCCCGGTTAAATTCTGGGGAAGTTCGCAAAATTTGGTCAGCAATTTCAATGATCCGAAAGCGTCCTCTTTCACCTAGTCTGTCGGCTAACTTACACGCTAACTCTACACCACTGTAGCCAGCCCCAACGATCGCTACCCGAATTTTATCAGCATCCGATTCTTCTAAAAATCGCAAGCGTTCTTCCAAACGATAAGCATCAGAGATTGTGCGGAATGTGTAAGCGTAGGCTATCGCACCAGGCACTAAATCTAACGGTGTCTCACCTCCTAGCGCCAACACTAAGCGATCGTAAGGGATTTCCGGCCCTTCATGTACATTTACCAGTTTCTGGTCGATGTTAATTCCAGACACAACCCCTTGATAAAAACGCACCCCTGTGCCTTGTAAAAGTTCTTCAAACGGTGGGGCAATTTCCCAGGTTTGCAGTTCGCCAGTGAGTAATTCGTAAAGTAAAGGAGAAAATAGGAAGCGATCGCTTTGATCTACCAGAACAATTTCGGGTTTTTGCGTAGATTCCCAAGGTAACTGGCTTAAGCGCAAGGCTGTGTAGAGACCACCAAAGCCTCCGCCAAGGATACAAATTCTAGAAGTTTGTTGAGTCATCGTTTCTATCTATGGGACGGTCAATGCTAGCTGGGCAACTAACTTCAGTCTAGTAAGTTAAAGCGGACTTTTCAAAATCCCCTAAAGTTTTTCAGACATTAGTCATTTCTCATTAATCATTTTTGACGGTTATATAACTGGAGATTCGCTATAGTTAACGGTTAACAGGCAACGGCTAAAAGGAGTTAAAGAGATGGAAATTAAGCCAACTGACCCATCGCTAGCACTCATGGAAATTCCCCCTGGCTATCTCAACATTATGGGTTACGTTGATCAGTCAGAAGTTAATGGCCCTGGTTGTCGTGCAGTCATCTGGGTACAAGGTTGTCTTCGTGAGTGTCCTGGCTGCTTTAATACTAACTCCTGGTCTTTTGAAGCTAACCAATTGATTGCTGTTGATACCCTTGCCGAGAATATTCTCAGTAATCCCCACAACACGGGTGTCACGTTCTCTGGTGGAGAACCCTTTTGGCAAGCAACTGCACTAGCGTCTTTAGCTCGTAAGGTAAAAGCTGCTGGATTAAATGTAATGTCTTTTACTGGGTTCACTCTTAAGCAACTACAGTCTCAATCAGCGCCGCCAGGTTCCCAAGCATTGTTAGAACAACTTGATATTTTGATTGACGGGCCTTTTGTCCAATCTCTAGCAATTAATTCTCCTAACTCTCCAGTCTCTTCTAGCAATCAACGGGTTCGGGTGTTAAATCCGGCTTTTCAAGACCAGATTTCCTGGGCTAGCGACCAAATAGAAATCCACATTCTCAAGGATGGTGGACGCATTGTTACTGGCTATCAAGGTGGACTCGAACTAACGTAGGGGCGCGGGGACAGGGCGAGAGGAGGGAGTTATATTATGTCCGCTTAGATTGCTTATTATACTCAAAGAACCCCACCCCGCCAAAGCTGTGCTTTGTCTCCCCTCCCGAAGAGCGGGGAGGGGTTGGGGGTGGGGTGCAATGACTGTGGAAATCGTAACTAAATTATGCGGACATGATATTAAAACTTGAAAGTTGAGCTTCTGAGGGTCAACGTCCACCTTCTGAGGGTCAACTTCCAGCTTCTGAGGGTCAACTTCCAGCTTCTGAGGGTCAACTTCCAGCTTCTGAGGGTCAAATTTTTACTTTCCCGCTCCCTCATCGAAGAGAAGCTATCTTTAAATGCAGCTTTCTTTGGGACGGATTATAGTTAATGAAAATACTAGACCAGAATTTGACTAGACCATTTCAGACAATTTTTACTGAACACCGGGTACTTTGGGCTGTTTTACTCCTGAGTGCAGCACTGGTGGTAACGCTAGCGCTATCGCTTTCTCAAGGAGCAGTACCTTTAAGTATGTCGGAATTTTGGCAAGCCATTCTCCGCGAAGGCGATCCGGTTAAACAGACAATTCTCTGGGATTTGCGTCTCCCACGCATTACAGCTGCTCTGATTGTGGGCGCAGCTTTGGGAATGTCAGGAGCGCTGCTGCAAGGAATGTTACGCAATAGTCTTGCTGATCCATTTATTTTGGGCATTTCAGCAGGTGCAGGATTAATTGTGATTCTGATGATTGTGTGGCAAATATTCCCGATCGCAATTCCTTTAGCTGCGTGGATCGGAGCTATTTTAACTTCTGCGATCGTTATTTTGCTCGGTCGTGCAGGATCGGGAATTTCAGTTGAGCGGTTGATTTTAGGCGGGGTGGCGGTGAGTTCTTTATTTGGTGCTGTACAAAGTACATTGCTACTTTTAGCTGAAGACGGTCAAATTCAAATTGCGCTGAGTTGGTTGGTTGGTAGTCTCAACGGACGGGGTTGGCAAGAAATTGCGACAGCTGGCCCTTATATCATCGTTGCATTGATCGGGGGATGCTTGCTGGCGCGATCGGTAAACGTGCTGGCTTTGGGGGATGATTTAGCTGTGGGTTTGGGGGTTTCGTTGACGCGATCGCGCCTGTTAATTGGTGGTGTCGCCACTTTATTAGCCGCAGGTGCAGTCAGCATCAGTGGTTTGATTGGATTTGTTGGTCTTGTTGTCCCTCACGGTGTCCGCCTCATCGTTGGCACAGATCATCGCTTTGTTTTGCCACTTTCCGCCCTTGCAGGTGCATGGTTACTGACTTTTGCAGATTTACTCTCTAGACTAGGAGCGGTAGAACTACCAGTAGGTTCCGTCACTGCGTTGCTGGGTTCACCGCTATTTATCTGGTTACTTTACCGTCGTTCTGCTGGGTTTAATAAATTTTGAGCTAATACGCTTGGGTTAAGAAAATTTTTCCTTCTCTCTGTGTTCTCTGCGCCTCTGTGGTAGCCTGCGCTACAAGAGGCTGTGCGCCAAGCAGACGCAAACGCGAGAGCGTCTACGTTAAAAAAATGACTTTTACAAAGACTGCTAACCTTCACCCAAGCGTATTGGACTATATTTACCGAGGTTTACTGACTATACTTTCAAGATCATTTAGCTAAGTCTGCTCATTTTGCTCTGCTCGCGGAACAATAAAAATTGCTGGTGTATTCCCTACAACAGCAACAAGCAGAATGATCAGTTTTGGTTTATTTACCTCCTGTACTTTAACATGGACGAGGTATTTTTTATTTTTGAATTCAAAGATACTTTTCTGGACTGATACCTATTTAATTTATTGGCTTGCATTTATGCCAATTACCCCCATGATTATTAAGGCAATCGACATAAGTTTCATGAATGTGGCAGATTCACGAAACCAGACAATACCAATAATAGCAATTAAGACAGTTCCTAATCCAGCCCAGACAGAATAAGCTACACTCACTTCAAGTTTCTTGAGAGCAAGGGTTAAAAAAGTAAAACAAAGTCCATAGAAGACAACTATTAATATGGAAGGGCCTATTTTAGTAAATCCTTGCGATAACTTCATGCAAGTTGTGCCTGAAACTTCAAAGAGGATTGCGGCGATAAGGTAAATCCAACTTGTTGACATATCTGTTATCAGCAGTTTGTGAAGAATCTCTTATTATCTCTGTGAAATTAAAAAAATACAACAGGTCAAATTATTATCATTATTTGTGTGAATCTACTAAACATTTGTAGGATACGCTACGCATTGGAAGCTTTAAGCGCAGTAACACTTATACCGACCTTTTAAATAAAATTGCTATATTTATATATTTAAAGTCTGCTTTTGCCGAACTTATCGAACCCCAATAGTTCAGTTTACAGTACATTTATAGTAAGGATATTTATGGATCGGTAATCATCATCAATCAGGTGATAAAAACCGAATTTACCCCGCTTTTATTTTTAAATAGTATGAGAACAAAGCAAGGAATCAAATCCTCAATTAGTTAGACACAGGACTTACGCAAAAAAAGTTCTGAAGTAGCGGTAATTCATGAATTACCGCTACGACAAATCAGATTTTTGAGACAATTTTGGAGAGCATCCCAATTTTGCTTAAATCTTTTCCCTCACCCCCAGCCCCTCTCCCAAAGATGGGAGAGGGGAGACATAATTCTAGTTCCCCTTCTCCCATCTTTGGGAGAAGGGGTTAGGGGATGAGGGCTATCAAGGTTTTTGCACATTTGGGATGCTCCCGACTAATCACTAATTACAAAGGACACCTTTAAAAAAATCTGTCATTTAAATGCCTAAATACAAACTTTCCCCAAGTTTATATTTGCATTTTTAATTTCACACAGTAATTGTCAGGATTTACGCTTAATTTATTGGGCAAATCGTTAAATGCCCTCTTCTCTATTTTATTTCAAATTCCGTAATTCCGACTCCGAAGATTCCCAGCATAAAATATTGCTGGGAATCACTCAATTGTCTTGATTTGTTGTTATTAATGATTTTCTCTAAATTGCCTTTTGGTTGCTTAAGCTACTATTTCTGGATAACTACTGGTGTCCCTACCGATGCCCACTCAAATAGCCATTTAGCATGTTTAGGTGCGAGATTCACACAGCCGTGGCTGACTGGAGTCCCAAACCTTTTATGCCAGTAAGCTCCGTGAATACCGTAATTACCTTGGTAAAACATCGCATGAGGAACGTTGGGAACATTGTAGTTTTCTCCCCGCATCCGTGTAGTTTTGAACTTGGATTGAATATTAAAACTACCAACAAGAGTGGGAGTAGCTTTTTTGCCAGAGGAAATAGCACTTCCATAAACCACTCTGTCACCTTCCCAAGCTATTAACCGTTGCTTTGAAAGATCAATTTGAATCCAGCGCTTATCCGATTTTTGTAATGTCTGGATTGTTTGTGCAATTACTTGATTTTTGGAATTCGCCCAAACTTCAGTAGTTCCAGTAGTAGTAAAAACACTTACGGATAGTGCTGTACCAGTAAGGAGTATTTGTAAGTGACGCACCCAGTCAGGATAAATCAGTTTTTTCATTTTAGATACACTCACACTCAAATCATGGGGTCTTGAGAAACTTATGAGTTTTCACCTTTGTTTCCCTATCTATTACTTTAATAGACGTGAACTTTTGATGATTTGATTCTAAGTTAAGCTAACTGTTGTATCAGCTTTCTTGCCCCAGATGCGATCGCTTCCCAATTCCCCTCTGTGACAAGCTTTTTGGGAAATAATTCACCGCTCAAACCTACAGCGATCGCTCCGGCTTGCAAAAATTCTTTGGCATTTTCTAAAGTCACGCCGCCAGTAGGAATTAAGGGAATCTGACCTAGTGGCCCTTGCAAACTTTTGATATAATCAGCCCCTCCCACTGCTTGCACGGGAAACACTTTTACACAACTAGCGCCCTGACTCCAGGCGGTAACAATTTCTGTAGGAGTCATAGCTCCTGGAATGATGGGTACACCTTCTTCTTGTGCTGCTTGAATCATTGCCAAATCAACGTGGGGTGTGAAGAGGAATTGCGCCCCAGATGCGATCGCTTCTTGTAGCTGTTGCACATTGAATAGCGTACCAGTGCCAATAGTACAGGCTGGTAATTCCGAACGTAGTTGAGTGATTAATTCCCCAGCCCGCGAGCTATTCCAGGTAATCTCAATTAACTGCATTCCCCCAGATGCTACAGCCATTGCCATTTGCTGTCCCACTTCGATTTTAGGGGCGCGGATGACTGCGATCGCCCGATGTTTTTGCAATTGTGATAACCAAATTTGATTAGGCATTTTGACTGGGAATTAGGGATTGGGGACTTGTACTGAGCGGAGCCGAAGTATTAGGGATTATGGATTATAGATTGGGCTAATATCAAGCAAATTTTCCCACTCACCAGTCCTTATTCCCCAATACAAGCGTGACATAGTAACCGCGATCGACTCTTAAACTTGCTTCTTGTATCAAGTTATGAGATATTATAAACAGCAGTAAATTTATCGGATTACCGTAATTTAAAATAAATACCTCAGCTTTTGGGGCTAAAGGAGTAATAAAAGCCTAATTTTGCTTCCTTTACATTACTTTAGAGACAGTCTTTAAAAACTCAGCTTAATTCTTCTAGTAGAGGAGAGAGCTAATTAAAAATGCATATACTGCAATTACCAAGCAATAGTTTGATAAGCCCCTAGTTGAAGACCTACTAGGAGCTTTTTTTTAATTGATTATCTAGCTCAGTGGTGGTACATATTAATAAAAATAGTTGTAATTCAACTCTTCCTTATGGCTATTCATGATTAATTCTGATGGTAGATGGAACAACATATTAAGATTGGTAATATGTATTTGTGAGTAAAAAACGTTTACCAAATTAATAACAATGAATATTCTTGCTTGGATTGTTTTAGGTCTAATTGCTGGTGCGATCGCTAAGGCTATCTACCCCGGTCATCAAGGCGGCGGAATTCTGGGAACAATCTTACTAGGAATCATCGGTGCTTTTGTTGGCGGTAGCTTAGGCGTATTCTTCAGTACAGGAACGTTAACTCTAGCAGCCCCTACTATTAGTATTCCTGGTATTGCTCTAGCAGTTCTTGGTGCAATTGTTGCGGTTTTCCTGTGGAACTTAATAACCCGTCGCAGTGCAGTATAAAAGCAAAAATGCACAGAAGTAGTGAGGGGAATTTAGAAAATCCATTTAACTATTGTGAATTAAACCCAAAAAATAGCGCCAGCCTGTGATTGAGGTGGCGTTATTTTTTAGATTATTGATAAAATAAATAATAAGAACATTGCATAGCGATGTCTACGACTGGCTACGCCTGAGTTTGTGAAAGACCCGAAACGCGGAGATATTCAAGATTACCCCTAGTGTAATCTTGAGTACCGATGCTGGAAAAATGCCGACAAGCATTCCTCCAATGATGGCTCCAATCACCGAACCAACTCCCATAGGCGCTATGGTATTGCTCAAGGCTGTACGATCTGTAAATGCACCTCGACTAGCATATTTGATAACCCCTACAAGTACAGTTGGTAAGCTAACTAAAAGACTGGCTGTACCTGCTGTCTTAATATCTGCACCAAAAGCGAAAACAAGTGTTGGGATAATAACTTCACCCCCTGCAACCCCAAGTAGACTGCTTACCAGCCCAATTGCCAGTCCAAATAAGATACCTGCCAAAATGCGCCAACTTAAAGCAGGGGGTAGAAGGGCTGGTATTTGTTGAGGTAGAAAACCCTCGACTATCAAGGCAATGCCAATGACTACCAATAGCACTAAGATCATTCGTTCAAGCTGTTCGTTTGAAAGCTTTCCCGCCATCGCCGCCCCAAAAAAAGCAGTGATAACCGCTCCGGAAATCAAGGAGAAGATTGCAGGCAGCAATGGAATAACGGCGCTGAAGGAAAGCGTACTGCCCCGGATTACTAAGGATGCAGCAATCGTAATCAAGCTGACAGCCAAGTTCAGAGGCACAGCCTGCCGTACTGAATAGCCCAATGTTCCAGCAAGGACTGGTAGCCGAAACTCTGCACCTCCCAAGCCAATCAGTCCTCCTAACAGCCCAATTGGCACGGCATAAAGAAAGGATAATCGGAAACGACGTATTTCCAAGCTTGTAGTTGTAGGCTCCGGCGCAGACGAGTTATTCTTTTTCATCAATTTTCTTAGAATCTGGTAGGGTGCGTTATGGATATTAGTCCATAACGCACTGAAAATTCGGGATAGTGCGTTAGCCTACTGCATAACTACAACTTCCATTCCGCAGGTTGGCGATCGCTAAGGATTCTTTGTAAAAATTTGATGCGAGTAGGGACGTTGTTTAGTTTACAGCCGCACTGACTAAACCATTGTGCCTGAGCAAAGCGATCGTACTTGGTTCACGACCCCGGAAAGTTTTAAACACCTCCATTGGATGCTGACCACCACCAAGCGCCAGCACGGTATCCCGATAACGCCGACCTGTAGCTTTTATAGCCTCTTCATCTTCTAGCCCAGCTTCTTCAAAAGCGGCAAAAGCATCAGCACTTAGTACCTCAGCCCACTTGTAACTGTAATAGCCTGCTGCATAACCACCCTCAAAAATATGTCCAAAAGCACATAAAATTGAATCTTCTGGAAGTGGTGGTAAAACCATAGTAGTCTTGGCTATGCGATGACGCACATCTGACGGAGTTTCATTACTACCAGGTTGATAGCGGTAGTGTAGTTCTAAATCAAGACTGCTCAAATGGATCTGCCGCAATGTGCCAGTACCACTCATATAATTACGTGCCGCTAGCAGCTTTTGATAATAATGCTCCGGTAGGGCTTCACCAGTTTCGTAATGCTTCGCCATTCCAAACAAAGTGGGTCGCTCATAGCACCAGTTTTCCATAAACTGACTAGGTAGTTCCACTGCATCCCACTCCACGTTATTGATGCCTGCGGCTCCGGGATAGTCAACCTTGGTGAGCATGTGGTGCAATCCATGACCAAACTCGTGAAACAAAGTCTCTACTTCCGAGAAAGTCATCAAACTAGGTTTACCATCTACGGGAGGACTTTGATTACACACCAAATAAGCTACAGGTAAGCGGATGGCAGTGACACCATTTTCAGTGATTTTGCCCCGATTGATGCACACATCCATCCAAGCACCACCGCGTTTCTCGGCTGGACGGCTGTAGGGGTCTAAGTAGAAGTAGGCTATGGGAGAACCAGTTTCGTCAGCAATTTGGAAATAACGGACATCTTCATGCCATACTGGCGCTTCACCATCGGCAGAGGTGACAGTGACGCTAAACAGCCGCTTGACTAGTCCAAATAAGCCGTCTAACACTTGGGGAAGGGAGAAGTAGGGACGCAATTGTTCAGCAGTAAAGGCAAATTTTACTTCTCGTTGGCGTTCCGCCCAAAAGCTGATATCCCAGTGTTTTAAATCCTCAGCTTCTGCTGCTCCCTGTGATGCCGCAAAAGCTTTGAGTTCTGCCAAGTCTTTGACAGCAGCATCATAACTAGCGCGGCGTAGTTCTTCTAATAGGGCGTTGACTGCCTCAACGCCCTGCGCCATTTTACTAGCGAGGCTCAATTGGGCAAAACTTTTAAAGCCTAGTATATCTGCGAGTTCTTGGCGCAACTTCAAAATGCGCTCAATTAAGGGGTTGTTATCCAAATCGCCAGCAGAAGCGCGGGTGATATGAGCTTTGTAGAGCTTTTCACGCAAATCTCGACGGGTGCTGTGCTGCATGAAAGGGCCATAGCTGGGGAAGTCCAAAGTAATCCGCCAGGGGCCATTTTCTGGTGTGGCATTACTTTCGCCAGCTGCACGAGCAACTTGGGCTGCTAAACTCACTAAGCTTGGTGGTAAACCGTCAATTTCCGCTTGTGTTGTTAAGGTTAAGCTGAAGGCTTTAGTGGCATCAAGTACATGGTTAGAGAATTTGGTAGAAAGTTCTGCTAACTCCATTTGTATGGCGTTGAAACGCTCTCTTCCCTCTCCTTCTAAGCCAACACCAGAAAGTTCTGCATCTCGAATGGCGGCTTCTACAATGCGCTGTTGGGCTAATTCTAAAGTTGCCCAACTATCACTGGTGCGGAGTGCCTTAAAAGCATTATAGATAGGTTTACTTTGACCGAGCTTATTGATAAACTGTACTACTAGTGGCTGGACGATTTCATGAGCTTCGCGCAGTTCCGGGCTATTTTTAACACCCATTAAATGATTTACCACCCCCCAACTCCAGGTAAGCCGTTCTGTCAGCTTTTCTAAGGGTTCTACTAAACCACTCCAAGTAGGCTGTACATTAGCCTCTAAGGTGGCAAGCTGCTGATCAAGTTCTGCCAGCAACTGATTGAAGGCTGGTACTACTCGTTCTGGTTTAATCTCTGCAAAGACAGGTAAACCAACGCCTTGAAGTAGGGGATTGTCGGAAATAATGGTACTTGCACTCATGGTTTTGTGTGAACTGCGGATGAATAAAAATCAACAATGATTTTGATTTATATATCTTCTAATGTAGCGATCGCTGTGCTAAATAGTCTTGCAATTCTGACAAAAAGGCAAAAAAAGCGAGAATTCCTCACAAAAGTATCCCAATACAGCTATTTTGTTTAGTTTGTGAACAATATCTGACGGCGTGAGAGTTCCAGAAATATCAGCGAAAGTCTCTGAGATAATATAGTCATGCACCCATCTTCTCAATCAGGTGGCTAATTATGACTAGCCTCTTACCCAGTTCTCAATCAACAGAAGTTTTTTACCCAAGCTCGGATGGTGAACCTTTAGCAGAAAGTTATGTTCATTTATATGCTCTACTGGCAACTTTAGAAGTATTGAGGCAATATTTACTGGGTAGGCAAGCAACGGTTTTGAGTAATCAGTTTCTCTACTATGCTCAGGGTTTTCCGAGGTTACGGGTAGCTCCAGATGTAATGGTGATTTTTAATGTTGCTCCTGGAGGTCGGGATAATTACAAGATATGGGAAGAGAGACAAGTACCTGTAGTAATCTTTGAAATGACCTCGGAGGGCACTAAAAACCAGGACACGGGCTTTAAGAAGACGCTGTATGAGCAGTTAGGGGTACTGGAATACTGGTTATTTGATCCCAAGGGAGAGTGGATTAAGGAGCAATTGCAAGGGTATCGGCTGCGAGGCGAGGTGTATGAGCCAATTACAGATAGTCGATGTGAACCTTTGCACCTGCGCTTGCAAATAGAGGAGCAACTGATTGGTTTTTATCGAGAAGACACTGGGGAAAAGTTGCTGATTCCAGAGGAGTTGGCAGAGGCGCTGAAACAAGAAAGATTAGCCAGGGAACAAGCCCAAGAGCAAGCAAGACAAGCACAATCGCACCTTGAAAGGTTGAAGGAACATTTACGATCGCTTGGTGTTGACCCTGATACTATTTAGCCATAGATTTGCGATCGCTCTTGGCAGGTGCTTGGCATGATCGCACAAGCAAAGGCGATGCCTGCGGCGGGCTACGCCAACGCAAAAAGATCCGATCATGTACTATGTCAGACAGCTAAATCGTCCGCCAGCATGGGCGTTATCCTGAAAGCCCAGTTTAATTTCAAGAATCCCACGCTATTAAGGCGTGAGAGCATCCAATTGACTTAGTGCGATCGAGCGTCCTTGCCGAACCGAAAACGTAGACTGTATATTTGTGATTTTATTTGGCAACTCATCTTTTTACTCGTAAAATCGAAGACAAGATCAAGCTCAGTAGGAAAGAGTCCCTAAATTAATGAATACGTTAATCAGTCAGGGTGGAAGAGCTATCACTAAATTTCAGGTGGTAGACCGGATAAATGATATCGTTTGGCAAGCTCACCAAGGTAGCGTTGCTGCAATTATTCAGTTATTGAATGAAAAGCTAGCCAAGTCTGGTGTTAGAACTAGAGCCATATTTTCTGATGGTGTCTTACAACTTCTGTGCGAAGCGGCTAGGATAGAGCAACTTGAGCAATCTCCCCTTGTAGAACAAATCCAGCAAATTCTTGATTCCATAGCCCCGCGTTACATTCGGCGAGTCAATATCAACAGTCGGATTGTTCGGGAACAACAATTATTGTGGTTAAAGGAAATAGATAGCGATCGCGACAACCAATTGCTTTGGTCACATGAAATTACATTAATTCAGCCCAATATTGTAAAACAACTAATTAAAGATTTCACAGAAGCTCAAGCTGAACTAGGAAAGCCAAATTTTCCTAGAACTAAAGTCTCTCGTCCTTTAGTACTTATTAACAAAGAAAAACACAAAAAGCCTAAAAAAAAGATATTAGCTGTGGCTGGTTTATGCTCACTGTTGTTGCTTAGTTCGGTTGTTTATGCCCAGTTAGGTAATAAAGTCAAAAACCTAATGCAACTAGAAACTTCTAAATCTTTAACTATAGAAAATACTAACGATAAGAAAGCTCAAACACCATTCCGTGTTCCTAACAATAGCCTTTCGGAGCCATCTGATGACCCATTTGCAATATCTGTGCGAATTGCAAACCTTGCTTCTGCATCTGGTAAAACAGCCACAAGTTCAACTCAGTGGTTAGAGATAGCTGCTAAGTGGCAACGGGCTTCAGATTTAATGGGCACGGTGCCACAAAAACACAGCCGTTATCAGGAAGCCAAGATTCGTACTCAACTTTATAAGAAATACAGCGAGGCGGCGCAGAAAGAAGCAGATAAAAGTAAATCTTAGTTTTTTGTTATGAGAAAACTTCGACTACTGAGTGGGCACAATTCAGTAGACAATGATTTTTACTTAAAATCTATTATCACATATTGTATACATCATGACTGGTGGCTCAGAATTTCGATTTTTGTACCAAATACTGTTGGGGACAATTAGAAAAAATCGACCTTATTGTGTTGTGTTGTCAGTACAGGGCTATTTCGTTCTAGACATAAACCGCCCAGAACTAAAGTTCGGTGGCTTATAGCTAAAGTCCGTTAAAACGGACTATAATCTTTTCTCAGTCGTCTTCAGACGACTTTCGCTATTAGACTCAGAATTTATTCTGAGGCGGGCTAAATGAGAATGAAATAGCCCTGGTTGTCAATAAGGTCGATTTAATCAAGCTGATTGATTCGTAGAGTCAATCTAAAATCCAAAATCTGTATGTCCTCTAACTCAGGAGTTCTCCTGTTTCTTGCAGGGAGTGCAAGCGGTGGTAAATACCTTCGTGACGCAAGAGTTCCTCGTGGCTACCCACTTCTACAATCTTTCCTTGCTCCAGAACCACAATTTTATCGGCTTCCCGCACTGTACTTAAACGGTGAGCAATAACAATCGTGGTGCAAGTACCCTGAATCGAGCGCATCGCTAGCTGAATTGAACGCTCAGACTCATAATCTAAACTAGAGGTGGCTTCGTCAAAAATCAGTACATCTGGTTCTACTAACAACGCCCTAGCAATTCCTAACCGTTGTCTTTGTCCTCCAGATAACCTGACACCTCGTTCTCCCACGACGGTGTAATAACCTTTGGGTAAATGCTCTACTACTTCATCGACTCTGGCAATTCTACAGGCTTCTTGAACCTGCTCCAAAGTGGCATTTGGTCTGCCGTAGGTGAGGTTATCCAATATAGTACCGTTAAAAACGTCTACTTCTTGGTGAACGATCGCTAATCTCCGTCTATACTTACCCACATCCAAAGTCCGAATATCTTGACCATCAATCAGAATTTGACCTGATTGAGGTTCAAAATATCGCAACAGCAATTTCACTAAAGTAGACTTACCAGAACCAGAACGCCCCACTAATGCCACTGTTTGGTATGGTTCAATCAACAAGTTAATATCTTGCAAAACTTGACGGTTGGCATCATATCCAAAACTGAGGTGCGACAACTCAACTTTTCCAGTAAATTTATAAGGTGATTCTGTCTGGTTGCTCTCTTCTAAAAGACTAGCTGAATCAGATGTAGTTGGCTCTTGCAGAAATTCGTGAAACCGCAGCATGGGAGAATAACGACGGGCAAAAACTTCTGCCAAGTTACTAATAGGTTCTAATTCGGCATAAGCCATGCTAGAAAGAGTTAATGTCATGACAAAGTGACCGAGAGAAATTCTCCCATTTACTGTTGCTGCTAAAGTCAAACCCAGAATTGTAAACACACAAAACTGAATTACAGTTCTTTGCCAAGTACCCAGCTTTGTATAACCTTTGTGGATGCGATAATCAAGCACCATTAGTTCACGAGCTAAACGTTGCTTTTGCCGTTTCAGTTCCCTTGCTTCTGTAGCAAATGCTTTTACCGTTTTGATATTGGTGATTAATTCAGAAGTGCGGCTTTCGGTGTCCTCTCCATATTTATCCAGACGAGTTTCGTACCTAATTAGCTGTTGTAAACCCTTCAAGCTGAAGCTGAGAATAATTACAAAGGAAATTAGATATAAAATTGCAATCCGCCACTCAATGAACAAGATAAACACAAAAATCCCCAGCACACGAGCCAGTTTAGGAATCAACTGTCCAGCAACTTCAGGATAACTAAAAGTGTGGTTAGAAATACCTCTAGCTACTCTTCCGGCAATACGTCCAGGGTTATTTTCATCATAAAATTCTAGTGGGAGAGTAAGAATTTTAGCGATCGCTGTTTCGTTTTTCTCTCGACGCGATCTGAAAGCTATATCCCAATGAAACCAATTGGTTAACCAAGGTTGTGTTGGCGCTCTCACTACGGTGACAACGAAAATTAAGCCCAGTAATACACCCAAAGATAGAGTTTTATTAACTGGGTAATTGGTAATGTCCGAAAAACTTGCGATCGCACTTTGAAGTGGTTTATCCAAAGGTTGATCAGACAAAACGTTTAAAATCTGCCCGATCGCGTAAGGTACAGCTAAATCAATAATTTCGTAAATGCTAGAGGCTGTAATACTAAAAACACTCTGCTTCCAGTAAGGGCGAAAGTAATTGACAATATCTTGAAATTTGGCCATGATGCACACCGTCCAAGAGCGCGATCGTAAACTTGGAATATATATAATACAATCGTATTACAAAGTAGTCAAGGGCTATAGATTTAAATCACTCCTTTGGAGTACTAGGCATTTGTGCGGGGACAAATTCTAGATGATAGCGATAGAGAGCAACCGGTCGAGAACCAGCTTTAAAGTAATCTGGATCTTGGGGTGAAAGATAGACAGCAGTAACTTGATCTGCTTCAATCGCCGGATTAGCTGTTAGAAGTTTATGATAAGCGGTGGTAGATTCTACAGAGTTTAAATAAGGGCGTGAACCCCCTTTGAATAGTTGTTGAAATACTTCTGTAGTGATGAATTTGCCATCAGGGGTAGTTTCTGTAGCCCGTGCAGTCACAATAGAAACTAATTGGCGACTGCTACGCAAGAACGTAATCTGACGATTAGGTGAATCTGGATCTACTTTAGTTGATAACACTGCTTCATCCCCTAAATAAGCCCGTGCCAAATTCAAACTATTAAACGCTCTATCTGCTACTAAAATTGGGGATTTTTTATTTATCTGAGGTAATATCTTTAACCCAGTAATAGATGGTTGCTCTTTGACAAATCTTACTACAAAACTCACAGGCTGATTTAATTGTCGGCGATTACCTTCAAACCCTGGCGTTATGATATCTGGTGCTAAAGGCGCAACTAAATCTACTAAAGTACTCGTAATTTGCCAAGAACCAGCCATCCATTCAGGGTATACCAAATCACCCGAAGCCGGTTGCACTGAAGTTAATTTTTCCCACTGGGGAAAATTTGCTAACCGTTCAGACAACTCTCCAGCAACAGCATCGCCACTCCACAGGAGGAATGAAGCAACCAAGCAAAAACTCCAAATTGTTCTCGTTGTAAGCATCAGTAGCTTTATGTTTAAGGTTTATTATTTATTAAATAAAAAATATCTACATCCTAATAATATACTTAAGTTATAGCGTTTCCTGATCATATAAAGTACATCATAGCCCCCTCCTCGCTTGCGGGGAGGGGGTTGGGGGTGGGCTTCTTGTATCTCACTAAACCGATAACCGCTATATTGCTTATTATTCTGCTAGATAATGAAACATTCATATTTAATATATAGCAATTGATTAGAATTTTTCTAGCTTGGAAATCAATGCAACCTGAGATTAGTAACATAATTAAAACTTTGATATAGGAATCATCTTTGATTTTTGAACAAAATTATGTTGTATTGTAGGGTGTATTAGAACGCCGAGAGTACGGCATCATTATCGAGGGTTTGATGCCGTACTTTTGGCGATAACACAAAGCCAAGTCGCTCAAGTCGGGAAACCCGCCCACGCGAATGGCTCCCCTACGTAACTTTTGGTGAAATCAAATCGTAATCCTATATAAAAAAACATAATTTTTTTAATTTAATGCTCTTGTTTTATCTAAATAAAATAACTGGTAATTGAAGATTCAGCTTTCCCAATTACCAATTATCAATATTAAATCTCTGCTGGTAACGGTTCCCAAATTTCCCCATACTTCTCTTTTAAAGTCTCCCAAGCTTCTACCTGACCTGGTTCATATTCTCCCGGTTTACCCCATTGCAAAAATAAGCTTAAAGCAGACTCATGTTTATCATCTAAAAACCGAATAGCATAGGTTGTAAAATTGCCTCTCTTCGCTTCACCCGTTTCAAATTTCACCTGAATAATTTTGTCCATATTCAAATGAAATTCAAAGCCTTCAGTGTGCATATTCGCATATTTACCCTTTGGTAATTCTGCATAAAATAGCTTTTCAACCTTCCCCCGTGCTTCTAATACAGCCGCGCTACTAGTAACAATTAGACGCAAAGTTCCAAGAGTCTCACAAGCTGCTAAAAATTCTTTCAACGTAGTACTCATAAATTATTATCCTTTGTTATTTGTACTTTGTCCTTTGTCATTTATTAGTTTTTTACTAATGACCAATGACTATTTTTCGTATTGTTCATAAGCAGCGACAATGCGCTGAACTAGAGGATGCCGCACGACATCTTTTTGAGAAAATTCGCAAAAGGCAATGCCTTCAACGTGTTTTAGAATTTGTAAAGCTACTCCTAAACCCGATTGTTGGTGAAGTGGTAAATCAGTTTGTGTCATGTCGCCTGTAATTACCATCCGCGAACGGAAACCCAAACGAGTCAAAACCATTTTCATTTGAGCAGGTGTAGTATTTTGAGCTTCATCGACAATTATAAAGGCGTTATTGAGGGTGCGTCCCCGCATGTAAGCGAGGGGTGCGACTTCAATCACACCGCGTTCCATTAAGCTAGGTATTTTTTCTGGGTCGATGAATTCATAGATAGCATCGTAAAGTGGGCGAAGATAGGGGTTAACTTTCTGCTGCAAGTCTCCAGGCAAAAAACCGAGTTTTTCACCGGCTTCGACGGCAGGGCGAGTTAAAATTAGCTTTTCAACTTGGTTGGCAAGGAGTGCTTGCACGGCGACAACAACGGCGAGATAAGTCTTACCAGTACCAGCAGGCCCAATTCCAAAAGTGAGATCGCGTCTACGAAGTGCGTCGATATATTGACGCTGGCGGAAGGTTTTGGCGCGGACTTCTTCCCCCCGACGATTTTTGGCAAGGACATCTCGCTGTAAATCTTGCAGTTCTCCTTGCCGATCGCTATCTATGGCTTGACGAGCTGTTAAAATATCGGCACTGGAGATAGTATTGCCTTTAATCCAGAGGTCTTCAAGCGATCGCACTAATCGAGAAGCCAGATCAATTTGCCCTTCGGTACCAGAAATCAGTAATTCCTGTCCGCGTAACACTAAAATGGCTCCTGTTTGCCGAGATAGGATTTTTAGATTTTCTTCTCCATCTCCTCCAAGAGCGATCGCACTGGGAATATTCGGCAGCTGAATTGTTAAGGCACCTGCCATAGTATTTTTTAATTGGTGAGGATCTGTGTTTGACAAAGGTTAATGTTTTTTCGCCATTGGCGAAATTACGCTTTTATTACTTACATTTTGTTTGGAAAAATCTTGCAACAAATGAATCGACTGTAGGGGCATACAGTTGTATGCCCCTATCGGTGAAGAGTTCAAAAAAAGATCCAAAAATCTTTTTGCTACCTTCCATCTTTACAAAAATTCTGAGCGGTTGTAGTTACCTCCGCTCAGACTTGCTCTCTAGTTTTAATCTAGCGGAGGCGGGGTTTAACAATGGGTTTGGGGCCATCATTTCCACGCGGTTCTCTCCTAGTCGGCGGTGGCGATCGCTCTTCTGTCTCTTCATCAAAAGACATACCCTCGCGTTCCGGCGTAGTGCTGCCGTAGATATCCAGGTATACTGATTGCCCAGTAGCGGCTGCCGCTGCGGCAATTACTGTACGAATCGCCTGAATATTGCGTCCCCCTCGACCAAACACTTTCCCTTTATCCGTACTTTCAAAGGCGATGCGAATCCAAGCCCGGTTGAGGGCCTGAGAAATTTCACAATCGACGCTTAAAGTCTCTGGAGATTCCAAAAACGGCTGCACTAAAAACCGAACCAGCTCAACATAGTTGGGACTAGCTGTTGGGGATATTGTTCCGGAATTATGATGCGGCTGTAGCTGTGGCACTGACCTGTTCAAAAACATTGGCTTTTACTAAAATGCGACGGACGGTGTCAGTGGGTTGAGCGCCTTGTTGTAGTCGCTTGACGATGCCGGGAATGTCTAGTCGCACTTCATCTGTTCTGGGGTTGTAGAATCCCAACTCTTCTAGGGGACGGCCATCGCGGCGAGCGAGGTTGTTAATAGCGACAATGCGGTAACTTGCTTCCCGCTTTTTACCGAATCGCTTCAAGCGCAGTTTGATCATGGTTGAAGAATCATTCTCCTAATTGGTAAGTATGCCGAAATGCTAATTTTAGCACTCGTCTAGCATTTGGTGCTATTAGTCATTAGTCATTTGTCATTTGTCATTAGCAAATTACCAATGCCCAATGCCCAATGCCCAATGCCCAATGCCCAATGACTAAAGATTACCGAAGCCTTTTTTCTTTTTATCTTTGGTTTTTTTCTTTTTCGTGGCTGGGGCACCACTATCATAACCTCGCCATCCTGGGGCTGGGGGACGATTGCCTGCGCCTGCGAAGGCGTTGCCCATGCCGCCACCCCCGAATATTCCCGGCATTCCAGGGAAGCCACCTTGACCCATTTGCTGCATGAGCGATCGCATTTTTTGGAAATCACCCACCAGTTTAGTCACATCGGATTCTCTATAGCCGCAGCCAGAAGCAATTCGCCGCCGCCGACTGGGAGAACTGGCTAATAAATCGGGGTCGTGGCGTTCTTGGCGAGTCATGGAGTTAATCATCGCCTCACAGCGCTTAAGCTGGGTTTCTCCCTGCTTAAGCTGATCGTCTGATAGCTTGTTCATCCCTGGGATCATCTTGATGAAACCACCCAGAGATCCCATATTTTTCAGCATCCGCAACTGCTTGAGAAAGTCAGTAAAGTCAAACTTCGCTGACAGGATTTTCTCCTGCATTTTTTCAGCATCTGCTAAATCAAACTCTTCCTGGGCTTTTTCTACCAGGGTTAGCACATCGCCCATTCCCAAAATTCGGGATGCCATGCGATCGGGATAAAACGGTTGCAGTGCCTCGACTTTTTCACCCACGCCCACAAATTTAATCGGCGCTCCCGAAATCTTTCGCACTGAAAGCGCTGCACCACCACGGCTATCACCATCCATCTTGGTGAGAATCGCCCCAGTAATTCCGATCTGCTCATGGAAGGTGCGGGTCAGATTAGCTGCCTCTTGACCAGTCATCGCGTCCACCACCAACAGAGTCTCATGGGGTTGGACAGTTGCTTTGATGCGGGCTAATTCCGCCATCATATCTTCGTCAATTTGCAGGCGACCAGCAGTATCAATAATTACTGTGTTTACACCTTCTGCCCTAGCGCGTTCTACACCCTGTCGAGCAATTTCTACTGGATCTGCATCGCTTCCTAGTTCAAATACTGGTACGTCAATTTGCTTACCCAACGTCACCAACTGGTCGATCGCTGCTGGGCGATATACGTCTGTTGCCACTAACAAACAACTACGATCTAATTTTCTCAAATGTAAGGCTAACTTAGCCGTAGCTGTGGTTTTACCAGTACCTTGCAACCCAGCCATTAGCACAATAGTAGGCTGTTCCTGAGCTTCTGCGATGGGAACATTTTCTTCTCCCATCACCTGCACCAGTTCATCGTGAACAATTTTGATGAACTGTTGGTCAGGTCGCACGCCGGTAATCACCTCGGCTCCCTGTGCTTTGGCTTCGACATCGCTAATAAAATCTTTGACTACCTGGAGGTTAACATCTGCTTCCAACAAGGCGCGGCGCACTTCGCGCAATGCATCTTGAATGTTGGATTGAGAAATTTTGTCCTGTCCCCGCAGTTTTTTCCAGGCGGATTCTAAACGGTCAGATAATGCATCAAACATAATGTAATTACAGGTAGTTCGCCAATGGAGAATTCTAAACCGCCGATGAATGCGATTCCGAATTTCCCCTAAAGTTTAAACGTGCTATTTACCAGCTTAGTAGTTTTCACCGCGACTGTAGCAACCAGATACCTACCTTTATAGAAGATTGAGCTTAAAGTACAATGAGGGTAAGAAGGGCTATTGTACAGCGAGAACCTGCATCACATATCGCTATGACTAGCAACACACTGCTTCAACCCACAGAAATCATCCACCTATCGGGTATCAGGTGGCAAACCTATGAAAACTTACTAACTGAACTTAGTGCTAGTCGCCGCCTCCGGCTTACTTACAATCGAGGTACTTTAGAAATCATGGTTCCTTCACCCAAAAACCTGATTTGTCGTAGCGGTAATTCATGAATTACCGCTACTTCAGAAATTTTTTGCGTAAGTCCTGATACAGTAGAATTCAGAACTCAGAATTCCGAATTCTGGCTCCTGACTCCTGAATTATTTTTATTAAAAATTGCTGTAATCACCCTTTTATGATTGAGTTGTTGCTGGTTTTGAACGCTGTTGTTGATAAAATCGGACAACTTTTTGCACATATTCAGCAGTGAAACCTTTGTTGCAGCCTGTATAGCTACCAGTCATCCACCAACAAGCTGCGCCGCGCACAGATGCAATTTCATTATTATTAGTGGCGCGGAACTGGTTGGTTAACTCACGGCGCGTAATACAGGATACAACTTGGCGAGCGATCGCAGGACTGTTTTCAAACTGCGTTGGTGTCAGTTCTCGTTTGAGACAAGTTTTTGTCCAGCCTTTGAGGGTTTCTGGTTTAACTTGCCATTCGCTATAAAGTCCATCGTTGGGATTTTTTGTCTGCGGTGCAGCTTGTCGCAATGCCTCTACCATCGCCGCAACTTGGGTATCAGAAATCGGCTGCTGTGCTTGAGCTAATAATGGTAATAGTCCGAAGGTGACAATAACTCCGTTGAGTAGTAATCCTATGGTTTTTTTTCTCATAAGTTAACATCTTATGCTTTTACGCTGTCAATTAGCAAGGCATGATGCACAGATTAGGAACCTACTAAATTTTCAATAGTATCGGCATCATTCGGTAATGCGGCTGTTAAAACTTCGCTACCTTCTGCGGTAACTAAAACATCATCTTCGATGCGGATTCCGCGCACATCAGCAAATTCAGATAAACGCTGCCAATTCACGATATTCTGATATTTTGAGCGAACATTGGCATCATTTAAAATTGCTGGTACTTGATAAAAGCCAGGTTCAATCGTGACTAACATTCCTGGACGCAAAGGACGATTTAAACGGAGGTAGCCTAAGCCAAAGCGATCGCTCCTAGAACGTCCCTCTTCATACCCTGCTAAATCACCCAAATCTTCCATATCATGGACATCTAAACCCAGTAGATGACCGATACCATGAGGGAAAAACAGCGCGTGGGCATCCATCTCTACTAAATCTTGGGGATTTCCTTGTAAAATGCCTAACTCTACTAAACCTTCAGCTATAACCGTGGCAGCTAGCAAATGAATATCCCCATACTCTACACCAGGGTGTATTTTGGCAATGCAAGCATCATGGGCTGCTAATACAACATTATAAATATCTCTCTGGGTAGATGAAAACTTACCAGAAACTGGCCATGTGCGAGTGACATCACCTGCCCAACCCATATCAGTTTCAGCGCCAACATCGGCAAGTAATAAGTCACCTGGTTGTAGGGGATGGTGATACTGTTCGTTATGCAAAACTTCACCGTGAACAGTGACAATACTGTTGTAGGAAGTTGTCATATTGTGGGCAATAATTACTCCTTCCATCGCTGCACGAACTTCTGCTTCTAGCTTGGCTTTAGGTGTTGCTGCCATACCAGCTTTGTGCGCCTCAACAGTGACAGCAGCTGCTTTTCGCAACTGGATTAATGCAGCTTCATCGTGGGTAAGGCGGAGAGAAACGATCGCTTTAGCTAACTCCAAGTCAATTCCTTGGGGAGGACTTTGTGGTAAAACCCATCTATTTAATAGCTGCGATTGTTGCGTCCAAGTAGCTGCATCTTGGACAGCAAGTGTGGCGGCATCTTCTACCCAAGACTCTAATTCTGCCATTGGCCGAGCCACATCCGCCCCAATTTTCTGAGCTATTTCCTCGCGCGTTGGCGTTTCTCCATGCCAAAGGGCGCTGCTGGGTGATGGATCGTCGATGAATAGTTCTAGCTTGCCCGCTTCTAAGCGAATTGCCGCATTTGATAATGGCAGTCCGGCAAAATAGAGAAAATGACTGCTAGCGCGAAATGGAAAGGAATTTGCTAGAAAGTTGCGCGGACTGTTGCTACCTGACCAGAGAAGTACGGGAAAATTAATGAGGTTGGCTAGTTGTTGTCGGCGGAGGCGTAAAGTATCGATTAGGGAAGTAGAAGTTTGTTGGATCAGCATAAATGGAAACTCAAAAAAAGGATAAAAGTAGGACTTACGCACTGTACAAAAGAATCATGTTGTGTATCAACGTAAATACGTCGTTTCAGATTTTTATGAATCATTTTTTGATGTTAAATAGACCCGCGCTGTAGGGGCAATTCATGAATTGCCCCTACGACAGATGTGGTTTTTCACCGAAAAATTGGGTTTAAAACCCCGTCCTTCTAGCACGGCTTTACAGGAGATCCAGAAGTTTGATCGTATGCACTGTGGATAAACCTCGTGGTAAATAGTACAATGGTTTTGGTCGTTGACCCACCCGTGACAATGGAGACATAAAGCCTAACACCAAAGCTTGCCAGAACTCTGGCAACGGCGAGGAAAAATTGGTAGACCGGGAAAAGCTTTCCTAGGCAATGGTAAACATCCTTGAAAGACATAAACTAAATAAGCTTTTTGACTGTTTGTTAGAAAAACCGCTATCCTCTTGCGGGGCTAGTCTGTGGAGCGAACGTAAGACCAAATCTCCTTGAGAGTGGAGGCAGTTGCTATGAAGCAGAAAAATCAAGAAGTGATTCTTGGAATCACCGTTGCTTTAGCTCGGTGAGCATGTCAACAGGTACTGTATATCGCGGTTATAGCAATCCTAAATGAGTCGTGGAAATCTCCGATTCCTCTCTGCGTTCTCTGCGCCTCTGCGGTTAATTTATTTTTACAAATGATTTAGGACTGCTATATCGTTTGAATGTAACACGCGCTTTACTAGCACAGATGTGCTACCCTACAAATGATCTGCCGCCTCATAATAATGGTAACTAGAGGCATAAATATAATGCTGTCTAATTTTCAAGGTGACTCTAATGGGACAAACCTTTACTCAGGTTGATGCTTTTACCAATAGACCTTTTGCAGGTAATCCTGCTGCTGTCTGTGTTTTGCCTACTCCCCAAGACGAACGTTGGATGCAGAATGTAGCGCAGGAGATGAATTTATCTGAGACGGCTTTTCTAGTTAGACAGGATGATGGCTTCAATCTGCGTTGGTTTACGCCCAAGGTGGAAGTACCGCTTTGTGGTCATGCAACTTTAGCTAGTGCCCATGTACTTTGGTCAGAAGGACATTTGTCACCGAATGAAGTTGCGCGTTTCTACACCAAAAGTGGAGTGCTGATTGCTAAGTTGCAAGGTGAGTGGATTGAGTTAGATTTTCCTGTGAATCACTCACGAGTAATCGTCAAGTTTCCAGAACTCAAGACTGCTTTGGGTGTACCATACAGATTTGTCTTGCAGAATTCACTAGGTTATTTAGTGGAATTAGAATCGGAAGATTTAGTGCGGCAAATGCAGCCTAATTTTCAACTACTAAAAACCTTACCAATTGGTAAAGTTATAGTTACCAGCTTGACTAATGCTGATTCAGATTATGATTTTATCTCTCGCTTCTTTGCACCAGAGGTAGGTATTAATGAAGATCCGGTGACTGGTTCAGCCCATTGTTGCCTTGCTGCTTTCTGGCGCGATCGCTTGCATAAAAATGAGTTATTGGCTTATCAGGCATCCAGTCGCGGTGGGGTGGTGAAGGTGTATTATGACGGAGGCGATCGCGTCTTTCTGAGCGGACAAGCGGTAACTGTTATGCGAGGTGAGTTAATTACCGCATAAACCTTAGGGAGCGAGGCGATCGCGTCTTTCTCGCTGAACAAGCAATAACTGTTATGCGAGACGACTGTCACAATATTTAAAGAAGCCTATATTTAGTTTCAAAAATGTCTACTAAAAATACAAATAATCGAAGTTCTATCACATCTACTGACTGGCCAATTGAGCAATTACCTGGACTGAATCACGAGGAACAATCTCAACTGCAACATTGTGGAATTACTAGCACAGTAGCACTAGTCAAAGAAGGGAAAACTCTAGAGGAAAGACTAGCGTTAGCAAATAAACTCCAGATTCATCTTCAGTATGTAAATAAATGGATGGCTTTAGCTGACTTGGCGCGTATTCCCAGTGTAGGCATACAATATTGTGGTTTATTGCTCCATGCAGGTATTGGTTCTGTAGCACAGTTGGCTCAGACTCCCACTCACAGATTGCACCAACAAATTATGCGCTTGCAGGTAGCAACAATGCAGCGACGAGATTTGTGTCCACCAATTGAGCTAGTACAACAGTGGAGCAAGCAAGCGCAAGCAATCATTAGTTAAAAGTTAGGAGTGAAAAGTTAAAATTCATAATTCATAACTCCTAAGTAAGTGGGTCAAATTAAATATAAAACCTCACCCTGCCTCCGGCTTCCCTCTCCTTAACAAGGAGAGGGATTGAGGGTGAGGTTTGATATAGATGTTTAATTACGCCTACCTACTTAACTCATAACTCATAATTTATAACTCTTCACTCTTTGGCTAAAACACCATTAAGGAAGATATCAGCAAGTCCTTCTGCCATTTCCTGCATTTGTTGGGGCGAGGCATCAGGTTCCATGAGGGTGTTGTTGGAAAAACCTGCGATCGCAAACATTCCTAAAAAAACTTTGGCTACCAGCTTGGCGTCCATTTTGCGATAAATGCCTTTATCCATCGCTGTTTGAAAGAATGCTTCGCCCACGTCGGTCATTTTGGTAATGACTTCTAATTGAATGCGATCGCGCAAATCGGGGTGAAACTGCACCTCCATAAAACAAACGCGCATTAAATCGGCATTTTTTTGGAAGTTCCACATCCGGCGACGCATCACCTGAGCTACGGCTTTATAGCTGCCCATTTCACTTAATTCTGTCAGCAAATCTGTGAGAATCTCCACCCATCCACTCGTCGCTACTTCCACCAAAATTGCCTTTTTATTGGGAAAATGACGAAATAGAGTCCCTTCGGCTACACTTGCCGCCTGTGCTAAATCGCGGGTGGTTGTACCGTCAAATCCCTGAGCGGCGAACAACCGTTGTGCTGCCTGTAAAATCCGGGTGCGTGTCTGAGCCTCTGAGGGTGGGGAAGAATTAAAAACTCGCATAACAGTTATGGTGAGATTTGCGGAACAGGATTTGTAGCATTATTGTCTAACATCAAGTAAAAAAGCTCAACAAGCTTAATACAAGATTAACGTCTTTTTGCTAAGTACCTAGTTTTTTAGGTAGTGTAACTTTATCTTAACTTTTGCTTATGAACCAGATGAGTCGGTCAATTTCAGATTTTAGATTGGGGATTTTGGATTGGTCAGATAAGGTATCTGTCATATTGCGGCGGTTGTTTGTCGCTTTGTTGGCTTTGATCATTCTCTGGTGGGGATTGCTGCCAGAAATCGCTCTGGCTCAAACTCAGACGGCACCTCCTCCCCAAAGAGTGCTGCAACCTACTAAAACTCAAACTCCACCAGTTCAAAGTTCGATCCAACCTTATCTGGATCGAGTTATCAAGGAGTTAACGGAGTTTCGCCTCGACAATGGTCTAAAATTCATTGTCTTGGAACGACATCAAGCGCCTGTGGTTTCTTTTCTTACATACGCGAATGTCGGTGGTGTGGATGAGCCAGATGGTAAAACTGGTGTAGCTCACTTTCTGGAACATTTGGCGTTTAAAGGCACAACGCGCATTGGTACAGAAGACTACAAGGCAGAAAAACCTCTATTAGAAACCTTAGAACGGTTGGATGGCCAAATTAAAACAGCGAAAGCCGATGGCAAAAAAGATGAGGTTGCTCGGTTAGAAGCTGAGTTTAAGCGAGTGGAAGCGCAAGCAGCCAAGCTTGTTAAGCAAAACGAATTGGGGCAAATTGTCGAACAAGCGGGAGGTGTAGGTTTAAATGCCAATACTTCAACCGAAGCTACCCGTTATTTGTACAGCTTTCCTGCTAATAAGCTGGAACTTTGGATGTCGCTGGAATCGGAACGATTTCTCGATCCTGTAATTCGTCGTGAGTTTTATAAAGAGAAAGATGTAATTTTAGAGGAGCGACGGATGCGGGTGGAAAATTCACCCATTGGACAAATGGTGGAGAAATTTATTGATACTGCTTACAAAGTTCATCCCTACAGACGTCCGGTGATTGGTTATGACGAAGATATCCGCAATCTGACACCAGAAGATGTCCAAAAGTTTTTTGATACTCACTACGTACCAAGTAATTTAACCATTGCCATTGTCGGAGATGTTAACTCAGCTGAGGTAAAAAAACTGGCGCAAACTTATTTTGGCCGCTATCTGGCAAGAACCAAAGCTGTTGAAAAAATCCCGGTGGAACCGCCACAACAACAAACACGAGAAGTTACTTTACAGCTACCTTCTCAACCCTGGTATTTAGAAGGTTATCATCGTCCGGCAATTACCCATCCAGATAATGCAGTCTATGAAATCATTGGCAGTTTATTAAGTGATGGGCGCACGTCGCGGTTGTATAAGTCTTTGGTAGAAAAGCAACGCTTGGCGCTAAATGCCCAAGGTTTTAGTGGATTTCCTGGAGATAAGTACCCAAACCTGATGTTATTTTATGCTCTCACGGCTCCTGGCCATACGGTTGATGAGTTGGCGGTGGCTTTGCGCCAAGAAATTGACAAATTAAAAACTGAGCCTGTAGCGACGGTTGATTTGGAACGGGTGAAAACCCAAGCACGGGCGAGTTTGTTACGTACTCTCGATTCAAATATGGGGATGGCTCAACAATTGTTGGAATATGAGGTGAAAACTGGCTCTTGGCGGAATTTGTTTAAGCAGTTGGATGATATTTCGGCGGTGACAACGGCTGATATTGTGCGGGTGGCTAAGGAGACGTTTACGCCGGAAAATCGCACGATTGGTAAGTTGTTGTCGAAAGAAGCTTAAGAGAAACGAACCGCAGAGGCGCAGAGGGCGCAGAGGAAGAGAGATATGCAGAGGTATAAGGTGAAGGGTAAAAAATTCAAAATTCAAAATGGGAAAGGGTTAATTTATGCTTTGGTTGGTGTTTTTGCGTGTTTACTTTTAACTTGTAATTTTTCTCTGGCGGCGACGGCTGAGGCAAAGCATTATACTGAATTGCAATTGCCAGCGCTACCTGAGATTAAGTTACCCAAGTATGAGCGGTTTGTTCTCCAAAATGGCTTGGTTGTCTATTTGATGGAGGATCACGAATTGCCGTTGGTGAATGGGACGGCATTTGTGCGGACAGGAAATCGCTTGGAACCATTGGAAAAAGTCGGGTTAGCTGGTTTTACAGGCGCGGTAATGCGAACTGGAGGAACTAAGCAGCATTCGCCTGATGAACTCAACGAGATATTGGAACAACGCGCGGCATCTGTGGAAGTTAGTATTGGTGAAGCTTCTGGTAGTGCTAGCTTTGACGCACTTAGTGAAGATTTAGAAACGGTGTTTGGGCTGTTTGCCGAGGTGCTGCGATCGCCAGTATTCGCTCAAGAAAAGCTAGACTTGGCTAAGACACAAGCTAAAGGTGGTATTGCTCGTCGCAATGACGATCCAGATAGTATTGCTAGTCGAGAATTTAAGAAATTGATCTATGGGAAAGATAGTCCATACGCTCGCACAATAGAGTATGCAACGGTAGATAAAGTTGAGCGTGAGGATTTGCTCAAGTTTTATCAGCAATATTTCCACCCCAATAATATGATTTTAGGGATTGTGGGGGATTTTGACACCAAGAAAATGCGATCGCTTGTTCAAGCTAAGTTTGGCGACTGGAACCGCAACCCAGGTATTGCTAAACCCAAATTACCAAATGTTTCGCCAGCTAACACAGGTGGAGTATTTTTTGTCAATCAGCCACAACTGACGCAAAGTAGTGTGCTTATCGGCCATTTAGGTGGACGGTTTGACAATCCTGATTATCCGGCGCTGGATGTAATGAATGGGGTGTTAAGTGGATTTGGTGGACGCTTATTTAATGAAGTGCGATCGCGTCAAGGTTTAGCTTACTCTGTTTATGGCGAGTGGAGTCCCCGTTTCGACTATCCTGGCATGTTTATTGCTGGTGGACAAACGCGATCGGATGCTACCGTCCAGTTTGTCAAAGCCTTACAAGATGAAATTAAGCGCCTTCAAACTCAAAGAGTAACAGCAAAAGAACTCGCTTTTGCCAAAGAGTCTACACTCAACTCCTTTGTATTCAACTTTCAAGACCCCAGCCAAACCTTATCACGGTTGATGCGATACGAATATTACGGCTATCCTGCTGATTTTCTCTTTCGTTATCAAAAAGCCGTCGCCGCCACCACAGCAGCTGATGTGCAACGAGTAGCACGAGAATACCTCAAGCCAGAAAAGATAGTGACTCTAGTGGTGGGGAATCAAACCGCTATTCAACCGCCATTGACGCAGCTAGCAACAAAGGTGACAGTAATAGATGTAACGATTCCTGGTTCGCAGCCACAGGTGAAAAATTAATCACATCAAATAATTTCCTTCATTATCGGGAAATGACTGACGACAAATTGTAGTAAGCAGTAGAAACTAAATCAGGAACCAAAGCCTCTGGAGTTTCCAGGGGTTTTTTCTTTAAATTACGCTTTTCTAGGAGCGATCGCCCCATACACTTCAATAAAGGGGTTTATAGCGTTTCCCGACCTAGTGATGTACACCCGTAGGGGCACGGCACTGCCGTGCCCCTACACCAGGCGATATAATGTTGTACCGCACCTGAACCGCTATATTAAGCAGGCGAGATCCGACAACAAGCTGCTGCGTGTCCAAGCATCCGACAATCTAGCGATGAAGCAGCAAACAATTGTCGCCTTAACTGGAGTAAGCTAAATTTAGGTTGAAGCTACTGGGAGTGAAGATGATGTTGTTAGAATTCAAGCGCATCCATGTTCCACCAGGACAAAGAGTGTTACTGCAAGATGTAACCTGGCAGGAATTGGAAACAATTCTAGAGGATTTAGGAGAGCATCGTGCTGCACGAATTGCTTATGACAGGGGAATACTGGAGATTATGGCACCACTGCCAGAACATGAATATGACAAAGAAATTATTGGTGATTTAGTCAAAGCGCTTCTGGAAGAGCTAAATACTGAGTTTATCAGCCTTGGTTCTACCACTTTCAAAAACCAAGCAATGGCTCAAGGTATAGAACCTGACCAGTGTTTCTATATAAAAAATGAATCCAAGATTCGTGGCAAAAAGCGACTAGATTTAACAGTAGATCCACCTCCAGATTTAGCTCTAGAAGTTGATATTACTTCTCGCACTCATCCTAATATCTATGAAGCTTTAAAAGTACCTGAGCTTTGGCGTTTTGATAAAGGAAAGCTCCAAATTAATGTTCTGCAAGACGGGCATTATGTAGAGTCTCAGCAAAGCCTAAATTTTCCTAAATTTAAACTAATTGAAACGATTCCCCAATATCTAGAGCAAAGTACAACAGCAGGCAGAAATGCAACGCTCAAGGCTTTTCGTCTTTGGGTACGAAAGCAGATACAACAGCAATGACTGAATAATTCGTAATTAATTTTGGGTACAGAGCCAATACGGTTCAGTTAAGGGAAGAGACGCGATAAATCGCCGTTTTTACAATAATCAGTCCTTTGTAGAGACGGCGATTTATCGCGTCTTTATGATATATAATTTTCATTAAAAAACCTTATCTGAAGCGTATTAAAAAGCCTACTACTCAAGATGTAATTAGCATTAGAGGCGCACAGCTACCTGTACGCCCCTAATCACCTGTATTTCACTTAGTAATGATTCAGGTTAATGCCAGCTTCTTTTGCCATTGCTTCTAACCCATTAATTTGTAGGGTTTTGATTGCTTTGGTAGATAGCTTTAACTTCACCCAGCGATTTCCGGCTTCCCACCAAACACGCTTGCTTTGCAGATTGACGTGCTGAAGGCGTTTAGTACGGCGGTGGGAGTGGGAAACAGCAAAGGCGTTATTTGCCTTCTTACCAGTTAGTTCACAGCGACGGGACATAGCAAGTATCTCCAGATTGTTATTTTAATACAGCCTTTCCATTTTAGGTCTTAGGCAACAGAAGTGGAGAAGGGAGTGGGGAGTTAGGAGTTAGGAGTTATAAGAATTCTTCCCCAATGCCCCATGCCCCATGCCCCATGCCCCATGCCCCATGCCCAATGCCCCATGCCCAATGCCCAATGCCCTACTCAGTACTCAATACTCGTGAATCAGCACTAACTGAGTCACGCAGTGCAAGGACTGTGAAAGCCACCAAAGTACCCAGCAAAGCAGCTCCTATAGCTTGGTGAGAGACGGTGAGAGGCTCGACTTGGAGATGTAATTTGAAAGTGGCGAATCCCAACAAGATTTGTAAGGCCAACAAACCACCAGCTATATTTGCCAGTCGCCGCAAGGCTGGATGTAGCGCTGGTGTACGCCAACAGATAAATACCATTGCCAAGGTTGTTACTGTTGGCGGCACCAAACCAGCAATATGGCTGTACATTACAGTACAAAGTTGAGAACCGCCGAGGCATTGGTGTAGCGCCCAGCGAGAGCCTACCAAAGCACCTAGCAGACTTTGCAGGTAAACCAGAACAGCAGCAGTTAAACCTACCCAAGGCAACTTACCAACGGTTCCATTCCCCTGATAGGGAGTGAGTGCCGTACCGATAATCAGGAGGGTGCTAAAAAATAACAGTGCCGTTCCTAAGTGAGCGGTAACGATATCAAACCGCAACAGTTCGGTAACGGTGAGTCCGCCCAAGATGCCTTGAAAGACGATTAAAAATAGGGCGAATGTGGATGCCCAAGGCAGCCATCTGGGTAAGAAACGACGATGCCACCAGGATAAGCCGAAGAGTGCGATCGCGCTTACACCAATTAAAGCTGCATCCAATCTGTGAAACCACTCCAAAAACACTTGGAGGTTCATTTGCTTGGCTGGCACCAGTTCGCCATAGCATAAGGGCCAGTCTGGGCAAGCAAGTCCAGCATTCATCACGCGGGTGGCGCTGCCT
>Ga0209490_10000712_pt1 | contig 33036 bp, 22 predicted proteins | sample MAT06_FD_187209 | JGI IMG/M metagenome (GOLD analysis project Ga0209490, IMG submission 187209) | Freshwater microbial communities from Lake Fryxell liftoff mats and glacier meltwater in Antarctica - MAT-06 (SPAdes) (version 2) | ecosystem: Environmental > Aquatic > Freshwater > Ice > Liftoff...
GCTCTCCCTGCCTGAGGGGCGCGCCGTGGCCGCGGTATTGGCGGCGCTGCTGCCGATGATGCAGGCCGGCGCCATCATAGCCGATACCTCGACGCTCGACCCGATCGCGGCGCGTGGTTTTGCCGCGAGCTGCGCGGCCCATGGGGTGGCCTATCTCGACGCGCCGGTCTCCGGCGGGCCGGCGGGTGCGGCGGCAGGGAGCCTCACCATGATGCTCGGCGGCGAGGCCGCAGCGCTGGAGAGTGCCCGCCCGGCGCTGGCCTTGCTCGCCAGCCGGATCATCCATGTCGGCGAGAGTGGCGCGGGGCAGGTGGCGAAGCTGGTGAACAACCTGCTCGTCGCCACCCACCTGGCCGTGGCCGGAGAGGCGCTGCGCCTGGGCGAGCGGGCCGGCGTGAGCGCGGCGGCGCTGCTCGCCGTCATCAACGCCGCCTCCGGCCGTTCGGCGGCTACCGAGGTGAATTTCCCGCGCTGGATTCTGTCCGGCGGCTTCGATTCGGGCTTTACGGCGGGGTTGATGCGCAAAGATGCGCGGCTCGCCTTGGGGTTGGCGGAGGCCGTGGGCGCGCCGCTCGAGGCCTGCGCCGCTGCCGTCGCGCTGTGGGAGCGCAGCGCGGTGGCCGATGCGGCGGATTTCAACCGCGTCGCCGCCGCCATCTATATGGGAAGCCCCAAGTGAACGCCTTCGCCGCGCGCGCCACGCTGGAACAAGGCATCGCGCGCCTGCTCGGCGGGCAGGTCGGCAGCGTGATCGAGGGTGAGATTGTGGCCGGGCAGGGCGCGGCCATCGCGCTCGCCGACCCCACCACCGGCGCGAAGCTGCTCACCTATGCCGATGCCAGCGCATCCGTGGCGCGCCTGGCGGCGGAAGGCGCGGCGAGGGCGCAGCGCGCCTGGATTGCGCTGTCCGCCGCCGAGCGTGGCCGCCGGCTCTGGGCGCTCGGCGCCGCGATCCGGGCCGAGGCCGAGGCGCTGGCGCTGGTCGAATGCGCCAATACCGGCAAGCCGCTGCGTGATTGCCGGGGCGAGGTGCTCGGGGTTTGCGAAATGGCCGAATACTGGGCCGGGTGGTGCGACAAGATCGAAGGGCGGACCATCCCCGTGCCGTCAGGCCATCTGGTCTATGTGCGGCGCGAGCCGATGGGCGTGGTGTTGGCGATCACGCCCTGGAACGCGCCGCTGTTCACCTGCGGCTGGAATGTGCTGCCGGCGCTGGCGGCGGGCAATGCGGTGGTGTTGAAACCCAGCGAATACACGCCGCTCACCTCGCTCGTCTTCGCGCGCCTCGCGGTGCAGGCGGGGCTGCCGCCGGGGCTGGTGCAGGTGGTGGCGGGGCTGGGGACGAGCTCGGGCGAGGCGCTGCTCGCCGCACCCGAGGTGGCGATGGTGACCTTCGTCGGCGGCGCGGTGAGCGGGGCGCGCATCGCCGCCGCCTGTGCCGCGCGGATGATCCCCTGCGTGCTGGAACTCGGCGGCAAATCCGCCAACATCGTCTTCGCCGATGCCGACCTGCCAGCCGCCTTGCAGGGCGCGCAGCAGGCGATCTTCGCCGGCAGCGGGCAGAGCTGCGTCGCGGGCTCGCGCCTGCTGGTGCAGCGCAGCGTGCATGACCGTTTCGTGGAACAACTGGCGGCAGCGTCCCGGAAAATCCGGCTCGGCGATCCGCTGGATCCGGCGACGGAGGCCGGGCCGGTCTGCACTGCGCGGCAATTCGCGCATATCGAGGCGCTGCTCGCCGCCGGTGTGGCGGAAGGTGCTGCGCTGCTCGCCGCGCCGCGCGATCCGGCGCTGCCAAAGGGCGGCTATTGGGTGCCGCCCAGCATCCTCGCCGGCCTGCCGAACAGCGCCCGCCTGGCACAGGAGGAGGTCTTCGGCCCCGTGGTCGCCGCCATCCCCTTCGACACGGAGGCGGAGGCCATCGCGCTGGCCAACGCCACGCCCTATGGCTTGGCCGGCGCGGTCTGGACGCGCGATGGCGGGCGGGCGCATCGCGTGGCGGGGGCGGTGCGCGCCGGCACTTTCTGGGTGAATGGCTATCGCACCATCCATGTCAGCGCGCCCTTTGGCGGCTTTGGCGCCAGCGGGCATGGCCGCTCCTCGGGGATCGAGGCCCTCAACGCCTATACGCAATCCAAGGCCGTGTGGGTGGAAACCGCCGACAACCCCGTGCTCGGTTTTGGGTATAGGCCAGACGCCCCTTGAGTGTGACGCCGCGGCTCAGCTAGCCTCCCGCCACGCCCTTCTGGAGACAGCCAAAATGCTTCGTCGCGACCTGCTGGCCGGTGCCGCGCTTGCCGCCACCTCCGCCGCCCTGCCGCGCTTCGCCATCGCCCAGCCGGCGGCCGCGCGCACGCTGAAATACGTGCCGCATGCGAACCTGCCCAACATCGACCCCTTCACCAACACCGCCTTCGTGGCGCGTGACCACGCCTTCCTGGTCTATGACCAGCTCTACGGGATGGACGATCAGTTTCGAATCCAGCCGCAGATGGTCGAAGGCCATGTGGTGGAGAATGACGGCCTGCTGTGGCGTTTCACGCTGCGCGAGGGGCTGAAGTTCCACGACGGCACGCCGGTCCGCGGGCGCGACTGCGTTGCCTCCATCCGCCGCTGGGGCCGCCGCGACGCCTTCGGCCAGGAGTTGATGGCGCGTGTCGCGCAGATGGACGAAGTCAGCGACCGGGTGTTCTCGATCCGCCTGAACCGGCCCTTCCCGAAGATGATCGAGGCCTTCTCGAAGGTCACGACAAGCTGCCTGTTCATCATGCCCGAGCGGCTCGGCAATGTGGACCCCTTCACCAACATCACCGAGGCCGTGGGCAGCGGGCCCTTCCGCTTCGTCGCCAATGAATGGGTGCCGGGTTCGCGCCTCGCCTATGTGCGCAACACGGATTACGTGCCGCTGCCCTCGGGCACGACCTCGATGACGGCGGGGCCGAAGGTGGCGCATTTCGACCGGGTCGAGTGGCACATCATGTCCGACCATGCGACGGCGGCGGCGGCGCTCCAGGCGGGCGAGATCGACTGGTGGGAACAGCCCACGGCGGATCTGTTCCCGCTGTTCATGCGTGGCGCGGCCGCGCGCAACATCGCGGTGGACATCATCAACGGTTCGGGCCTGATCGGCATCTTCCGCCCGAACCACACCACCGCGCCCTTCAACAACCCCGCGGTGCGCCGCGCCGTGCTGACCGCCATCAACCAGATCGACTTCATGACCGCGGTGATCGGCCTGTCGGGCATCGATGGCCGGCCCGATCTGCGGCGCGAGGGCATCGGCTATTTCGCCCCTGAATCGCCCTCGGCGTCCAATGTCGGGCTTGACCGACTGAAGAAAAGCATCGACGCCGCGCGCGCCGAGATCCAGGCGGCGGGGGGTATGGGCCAGCGCCTTGTGCTGCTCAACGCGACCGACCTGTCCTCGATCAACGCCGCGACGCTGGTTGGTGCCGATCTGTTCCGTCGCATGGGCTTCAACGTCGATCTGGTCAGCACCGATTGGGGCACGATGGTGGCCCGGCGCGCGAGCAGGAACCCGCTCGAGCAGGGGGGCTGGTCCGGCTTTTTCACCTTCTGGTCCGGCGTCGATCACTGGAACCCGGCGAGCCATGCCTCGATCCGCGGGCATGGCGACAATGCCTGGCCGGGCTGGCCGACCATTCCGGCCATGGAGGCGCAGCGCAACGCCTGGTTCGAGGCGCCGAACGAGGCTGCCGCCCTGGCGGCAACGACCGAGATGCAGCGCATCGCCTTCGACGAAGTGCCCTACGTGCCTACCGGCATGTACTACCAGCCGACGGCCTTTCGCCGCAACCTGACCGGCATGCTGAAGGGCCAGCCGCCGCTGTTTTGGAACATCCGGCGCGGGTGAACCGGTTCTGGGCGCCGGGCCTTGCAAGGCTCGGCGCTTTGCGGTTGATGCGTGGCGGGGCGAGGCCGCGAAGGTCACGCCGGACATCAGGGAGTGAAGCTCATGTTGCGACGCCATTTGATGGCCGGCGCGGGGGCCGCATGGGCCGCCGCCACGCTGGGCGGCCCGGCGCTCGGGCAAGGGACGGCGGCCGCCTCGCGGCTGCTGAAATTCATCCCGCAGGCCGACCTTGCGGTGCTCGACCCGATCCTGACCACGGCCTACGTCACGCGCCACCACGGCTACATGATCTGGGATACGCTCTACGGCTTCGATGCGGACTACAAGGCGCAGCCGCAGATGGTCGAAGGCCATACCGTCGAGGATGACGGCAAGCGCGTGACCATGAAGCTGCGCGACGGCCTGAAGTGGCATGATGGCGAGGCCGTGCGCGCGCGCGACTGCGTGGCCTCCATCCGCCGCTGGGCGGCACGCGATGCGCTCGGCCAGGTGCTGCTCAGCGTCACCGACGAGCTTTCGGCGCCGGACGACAAGACCATCCTGTTCCGCCTGAAGCGGCCCTTCCCGCTGATGTTCGAGGCGCTCGGCAAGCCCTCCACCCCCGTCGCCTTCATGATGCCCGAGCGCCTGGCGAGCCAGGACCCCAATGCGCCGCTGCGGGGCGACATGATCGGCAGCGGTCCCTTCCGGTTCATCGCCAATGAACGCGTGCCGGGTGCGCGCGTGGTCTATTCGCGCTTCGAAGGCTATGTGCCGCGCGCGGAGGGGCAGCCGAGCTGGACCGCCGGCCCGAAGCGCGTGCATTTCGACCGCGTCGAGTGGCATGTGATGCCCGACCCGGCCACCGCCTCCGCCGCGCTGCAAAATGGCGAGATGGATTGGTGGGAACAGCCGACCGGCGATCTTCAGCCGGTGCTGCGCCGCAACCGCAACGTGGTGCTGGAGATTCCTGATCCCACCGGCCTGATGGCGATCTGCCGCTTCAACCATCTGCATGCGCCGTTCAACAACCCCGCGATCCGCCGCGCGCTGCTCGGCGCGGTGAACCAGGCGGATTACATGACGGCGGTGATCGGCACCGATCGCAGCCTGTGGCGGGAGGAGGTCGGCTTCTTCCCGCCGGGCACGCCGCTCGCCTCCGATGCCGGGCTCGGCGCGCTGACCAGCCCGCGCGACTTGGACAAGGTGAAGCGCGACCTTGCCGCCGCCGGCTACAACGGCGAGCGCATCGTGGTGATGGCGGCGTCGGACTTCCCGAGTCTCAATGCGCTCGCGCAGGTCGGCAACGACATGTTGCGCCGTGCGGGGATGAATGTGGACTACGTCTCGACCGATTGGGGCACCGTCGTGCAGCGCCGCGCGAGCCGCGAGCCAGGCGATCGCGGTGGCTGGAACGTGTTCTTCACCTTCTGGGCGGGCGTGGACATGTTCAACCCCGGCGTGCATCAGAGCCTGCGCGGGCACGGCAATGCCGCCTGGTTCGGCTGGCCCACGATTCCGCGGCTCGAGGAACTGCGCCAGGCTTGGTTCGACGCGCCCGACCTCGCGGGCCAGCAGACGTTGGCAAGGCAGATCCAGGAAGTGGCCTTCCAGGAAGTGCCCTACCTGCCGCTTGGCCAGTATTTCCAGGCGACGGCCTATCGCCGCGGCATCACGGGCGTGCTGAAGGGCCTGCCGCTGTTCTGGAACGTGCAGCGCGGCTGATCGGCGCCCGTCCCTGCGGCAATGACAAGGGCGTCGGCGGAATCGTCGGCGCCCTTCCTGCTTGCGGGATGTCGCATCCCCTGTTCTCATCGATTCCGGGATGCTGATGGGGAGACGGGTGATGGATCGCAGGGCTCTGCTGACCGCTGGTGCCGGCATGGGGGCGGCCGCATCGCTGGCGCGCGTCGCCATCGCACAGCCCGCGCAGAATCGCGTGCTGAGGATGGTGCCGCAGGCGAACCTCACCAGCCTCGACCCTATCTGGACCACCGCGAACATCACCCGCAACCACGGGCACATGATCTACGACACGCTCTACGGCATGGACGCGCAGTTCGTGCCGCAGCCGCAGATGGCGGCCGGGCATGTGCTCGACGATGGCGGCAGGATCGTCAGCATCCGGCTGCGAGAGGGGCTGAAATTCCACGATGGCGAGGCGGTGCGAGCGCAGGATGTGGTGCCGAGCCTGCAGCGCTGGATGCGCCGCAACCCGTTCGGCCAGAAGCTCGCCAGCCTGACCGATTCGCTGGAAGCAGTGGACGACAAAACCCTGCGCTTCCGCCTCAAGCGGCCCTTCCCGATGCTGTTCGCGGCCCTCGCGCAGGTCTCGAACAGCCCTGCTTTCATCATGCCCGCGCGGGTCGCCGCGACTGACGCCTTCACGCAGATGCGCGAGCCCATCGGCAGCGGGCCGTTCCGGTTCAAGGCCGATGAGTTCAATTCCGGCAGCCTCGTGGTGTACACGAAGAACGCCGATTACGTGCCCGTCCAGGCCGGCACGCCGAGCCTGACGGCCGGCCCGAAGGTGGCCCATTTCGATCGCGTCGAGTGGCACATCATCACCGATGCCGCGACCGCCGCGGCGGCCATCCAGACCGGCGAGATCGACTGGTACGAGCAGCCGCCGCCGGAGATCCAGCAGCTGCTGCGCCGCAACCGCAACGTGAGGATCGAGGCGATCGACCCGCTGCCGCTTTGCGGCATCCTGCGCTTCAATCATTTGCATCCGCCGTTCGACAACAAGGCGCTGCGCCAAGCGATCCTGCCCGCGATCAGCCAGCAGGATTTCATGCAGGCCGTCGTCGGCACCGACCCGGCCATCTACAACGCCAGTTGCGGGATCTTCACGCCGGGCACGCCGCTGGCAAATGACGCGGCGATGGGCGCGCTCAGCGGCCCGCGGAGCATCGATCGCGCCAAGGAACTGATGCGCGCCGCCGGCTACACCAACCAGCCGATGCGCCTGATCGGCCCCACCGACATCCTCGCCCCTGCCGCCATGACGCAAGTCGGCGCCGATCTGGCGCGGCGGCTTGGCTTCAACGCCGACATCGTGCTGACCGATTGGGGCACCACCGTGCAGCGCCGCACCTCGCGCGAGCCGGTGCAGCGCGGTGGCTGGAGCATGCTGTTCACCGCCTTTGCCTCCTTCGACTTCGCCAACCCCGCCGCGCACTTCCCGCTGCGCGGCAATGGCACGGATGCCTGGTTCGGCTGGCCGACCGCGCCGAGGCTCGAGGAACTGCGCGACGCCTGGTTCGAGGCGCCGGACATCGCGGCCGAACAGCGCCTGGCGCGCGAGCTGCAGACCGAGGCCATGGAGGAATTGCCCTATGTGCCGGTCGGCGCCTACCTTTCCATGACGGCGCTACGCGCGAACCTTGGGGGGCGCGTGCCGGGTCTCGCGCTGTACTGGGGCATTCGGCGCGGCTGAAACTGAACCTCTGGAGCGGGAGACGACCATGATCGGCAGGCGCGGGATTCTGGCGGCAGGGGCAGGGTTGGGAGCCGGGGCGGTGATGGCGCCCAATGTGGTGGGCGCGCAGGGTGGGGCGGCGCGCATGTTGCGCGTCATACCGCAGGCGAACCTCACCTCGCTCGATCCGGTCTGGACGACGGCGGTGGTCACCCGCAACAACGCCTTCATGATCTACGACCAGCTCTGCGCGCAGGATGCGGCAGGTGAGATCAGGCCGCAGATGGCGCAGGGCTGGAGCGTCGCGGATGACCGCCTCGCCTGGACCTTCACGTTGCGCGACGGGCTGTTCTTCCATGATGGCGAAAGGGTTCTCGCCAAGGATGCCGTCGCCTCCATCAAGCGCTGGGCGCGGCGCGATCCGTTCATGCAGGTGCTCTGGCCAAGCGTGGCGGAGGTCGAGGCGCTGGATGATCGTCGCTTCCGCTTCCGCCTGCACCGCCCCGTGCCGCTGCTCACCATGGCGCTCGGCCAGACGCAGTTCCCCTGCTTCGTGATGCCCGAGCGCATCGCCAGTATCGACGCCTTCACGCAGATCCGCGAGGCGATCGGCAGCGGTCCTTTCCGCTTCGTGCCAGGCGAGTGGAACCCGGGCCAGCGCGCCGTCTGGGCGAAGAACGAGCGTTACGTGCCGCGGCAGGAACCGGTGGATGGTCTCGCCGGTGGCCGCGCGCCGCGCATCGACCGCATCGAATGGACGATCATCACCGACCCCGCGACGAGCGCGAATGCGATGACGCAGGGTGAGCAGGATTATTGGGAATACCCGCTGCATGACCTGCTGCCGCTGCTGCGCCGGTCACGCGAGATGGTGGTGCAGCAGCGGCTGCTCGACGGCACCTACGGCATCGCGCGCTTCAATACGCTGCAGGCGCCATTCAACAACCCTGCAATCCGTCGTGCCGTCGCCATGGCCGTCGATCAGCGCGACTACCTGCGCGCTGTCGCGGGCAACGAGCAGGCGGGTTGGGGGGTCTGCGAAGGTGTCTTCACCTGCGACACGCCATTGGCGAATGAGGCGGGCAGCGAGATCCTCAAGACCCGCAGCATCGAACGCGCGCGCGCGGCGCTGCGCGAGGCCGGCTACAATGGCGAGAAGGTGGTGCTGATCACGCCGGGCGACTATCCTCAGATCAACGCGCTGAGCCTTGTCACCGCCGATATCCTCACGCGGATGGGCATGAACCTCGAGGTGATCTCCACCGACTGGGGCACGCTGGTGCAGCGCCGCGCGAGCAAGGAGCCGGTGGAGCGCGGTGGCTGGAGCATCATCCACACCACCTCCTCCGGCCAGTCGCTGGCGCTGCCGGTGTTCCATCTGTTCCTGCGCGCCAATGGTGCGAATGCCTGGTTCGGCTGGCCCGATGACCCCGAGATCGAGCGTCTGCGCGGCGCCTGGGTCGAGACCGGGGACCCGGCGGAGAGCCGCCGCATCGCCGAGGCGCTGAACCGCCGTGCGATGGAGTTCATGCACTACCTGCCGCTGGGCTACTACTGGCAGCCGAGTGCCTGGCGCCGCAACGTCACCGGCGTGTTCCGCGCGCCGGCGACCGTGTTCTGGAACATCGGGAAGGCCTGAACAAGGCGCCCTGCCGGCGTGGCACGACATGTGCTTCCAGCTGGGCGTGGTCGGGGCGCGGGCGGCATGAAAAGGCCTGCCTGCTGGCGCGCCGCTCAGGGATAAGGCATCCTGCCCAATACTGGGGCGTCTGGGACAAGAAGGGGTATTTGGATCATGGATCGCAGGACTTTCCTGAAAAGCGGTGCAGTCGTTGGCGCCGGCCTGGCGGCGGGCGGCGTTTCCGCGCCGGCCTACAGCCAGGCGGCGAACCGCACGCTGCGCTTCGTGCCGCAGGCGAATCTGGCGAATTTCGACCCGATCTGGGGCACGCAGTATGTCGTGCGCAACGCCGCGGTGCTGGTCTGGGACACGCTCTACGGCTTCGACGAAAAGCTCGAGCCGCAGCGGCAGATGGTGGAAGGCGAGACGGTTTCCACCGACGGCCTGACCTGGACCTTCAAGCTGCGCAGCGGGCTGCGCTTCCACGACAATACGCCGGTGCTGGCGAAGGACGTGGCGGCCTCGATCACCCGCTGGATGCCGCGCGACCCGATGGGCCAGTTGCTGCGCGCGATCAACCAGGAACTCGTCGCGGTCGATGATACGACCTTGCGCTGGGTGCTGAAGCTGCCCTTCCCGAAGATGAAGATGGCGCTTGGCAAGAATGCGACTCCGATGTGCTTCATCATGCCCGAGCGCATCGCCACGCGGTTCGACAGCTTCACACAGATCAATGAGTTCGTCGGCTCCGGCCCGATGCGCATCGTGCTCAATGAATGGGTGCCCGGTGCCAGGGCCGTGTTTGCGCGCCATGAGGGCTACGTGCCGCGCGACGAGCCCGCGAGCTGGCTCGCCGGCGGCAAGCGGATGCTGGTCGATCGGGTCGAATGGATCATCATGCCTGACCCGGCGACGGCCTCCGCCGCGCTGCAGAATGGCGAGATCGACTGGTGGGAGAACCCCATCACCGATCTGGTGCCGGTACTGCGCCGCAACCGCAACATCGCGGTCGATATCGCGGACCCGCTCGGCAACATCGGCTCCTTTCGCATGAACCACCTGCACAAGCCCTTCAACGACGTGCGCATCCGCCGTGCGGTACTCACGGCGATGAGCCAGGAAGACTACATGACCGCCCTGGTCGGCAATGATCGGGCGCTGTGGAGCCCGCTGCCTGGGTTCTTCACGCCGAACACGCCGCTCTACACCGAGGAAGGCGGCGATATCCTCAAGGGTCCGCGCAACATGGATGCGGCCAAGCGTTTGCTGGCAGAAGGCGGCTACAACAATGAACCTGTCACTTGCGTCGTCGCGCAGGACCAGCCGATCACGAAGGCGATGGGCGATGTCACGGCGGATTTGCTGCGCCGCATGGGCATGAATGTCGATTTCGTCGCGACCGATTGGGGTACGACCGGCCAGCGCCGTGCGATGAGGAACCCTCCCGGCCAGGGCGGCTGGAGCATGTTCCACACCTGGCACGCCGGCGCCGATGCCATCAACCCGGTGCTCTACAACGCGGTGCGTGCGAACGGCGACGGGGCGTGGTTCGGTTGGCCCAACATTCCCTCGCTGGAAGCCGAGGTACCGAACTGGCTCGCGGCGTCCAACCTCGCCGAGGAGCGTGCGGCGATCGGGCGCCTCAACCGCGCCGCGATGGACAACGTGGTTTATGCGCCGACCGGCTTCTTCCTGAGCTACCAGGCTTGGCGTCGCAACGTCTCGGGAATCGTGAAGGGGCCGATTCCCTTCCCCTGGGGCGTCAGCAAGACCTGATCCGAAGGAAACAACACCCGGATGTTCGCTTACTTCGTAAGACGCGTGCTCGCCACCATCCCCGTCATGGCGGTGGTGGCGCTGTTCGTCTTCTCGCTGCTTTATCTCGCCCCGGGCGATCCCGCGGCGATCATCGCGGGGGACCAGGCGACGCCGGCCGATGTGGAGCGCATCCGGGCCAGCCTCGGCCTTGACCGCCCCTACCTTGTGCGGTTTTCGGCCTGGGTGTGGGACATCCTGAACGGCAATCTGGGTGTGTCGATCTTCACCAACCTGCCGGTCAGCACCATGATCGCGCAGCGGATCGAGCCGACCCTGTCGCTGATGGTCGTCACGCTGATCCTCGCCGTCTCCCTCGCCGTGCCGATGGGCGTGATGGCGGCGTGGAAGCAGGGCACGACGATCGACCGCGCGGTGATGGGTTTTGCCGTTCTTGGCTTCTCCGTCCCGGTCTTCGTGGTCGGTTATGTCCTGGCCTACATCTTCGCGCTCGAGCTCGATTGGCTGCCCGTTCAGGGCTACACGCCTTTCTCACGCGGCTTCTGGCCGTGGCTCCAGAACCTGATCCTGCCGGCCATCGCGCTCGGCAGCGTCTATATCGCGCTGATCGCGCGCATCACCCGCGCGACAATGCTGGAAGTGCTGCAACAGGACTACATCCGCACCGCCAAGGCGAAGGGCGTGGGGCAGAGTTCCATCCTGTTCGTGCACGCGCTGAAGAATGCGGCGGTGCCGATCATCACCGTCATCGGCATCGGCATCGCGCTGCTGATCGGCGGCGCGGTGGTCACGGAAAGCGTCTTCGCCATTCCGGGCCTCGGCCGCCTGACGGTGGACGCCATCCTGCGGCGCGACTACCCGGTCATCCAGGGCGTCGTGCTGCTGTTCAGCTTCGCCTATGTGCTGGTCAACCTGGCGATCGACCTGGCCTACACGCTATTCGACCCGAGGATCCGGTATTGAGCACGGCAACACTTCCGCAAGCCGCCGTCCTGCCCGCGGGCATCAACGCGGCGCCGCCGATGGGCGACATCATGCCGCCGGTGCGCGCACGCGGGGGTTTCCTGGGCTTCCTGCGCCGAAACCCAACGATCGCGTTCGGTGGCTCTCTGGTGCTGGCGATGATCTTCATGGCGGTCTTCGCGCCGCTGCTGACCAGTGTGGATCCCACGGCGCTCGCCCCGGCGCTGCGCACGCGTGAGCCCTCGGCCCAGTTCTGGTTCGGCAGCGACATGCTGGGCCGCGACATCTATTCGCGCGTGCTCTATGGCGCGCGCGTGTCGCTGCTGGTGGGCTTCTCGGTGGCGATCCTGGCGAGCCTGGCGGGGCTGACCATCGGCCTCATCTCCGGTTTCATCCGCGTCGCCGACAGCATCATCATGCGGATCATGGACGGCATGATGTCGATTCCGCCGATCCTGCTGGCGATCGCGCTGATGGCCCTCACACGCGGGTCGGTACAGAACGTCATCATCGCCATCACCATCGCGGAAATCCCGCGCGTGTCGCGCCTGGTGCGCGGCGTGGTGCTCAGCCTGCGCGAGCAGCCCTACGTGGATGCCGCCGTCGCCGCGGGCACGCGCACGCCGCGCATCATCATCCGCCACATCCTGCCCAACACGCTGGCACCCCTCACGGTGCAGGCCACCTACATCTGCGCCAGTGCGATGATCACCGAAGCCATCCTGAGCTTCATCGGCGCCGGCACGCCGCCCATCATCCCCTCCTGGGGCAACATCATGGCCGAGGGCCGTGCGCTGTGGCAGGTGAAGCCCTACATCGTGTTTTTTCCGGCCATCTTCCTGTCCATCACCGTGCTGGCCGTGAACCTGCTCGGCGACGGTCTGCGCGACGCGCTCGATCCGCGCATGGCCAAAAGGCTCTGAACCTATGGCACTCCTCGAAGTCGAGAACCTGCAGACGCATTTCCGCACGCCGGACGGCATCAACCGCGCAGTCGATGGTGTCTCCTTCCACGTCGATGCCGGCGAGACACTGGCGATCGTGGGCGAGTCCGGCTGCGGCAAATCCGTCACCGCCATGTCGATCCTGCGGCTGATTCCCGAACCCCCTGGAAAGATCGCCGGCGCCATCCGCTTCAACGGCAAGAACCTGCTGGAAGCCACAGAACGCGAGATGCGCGGCATCCGCGGCAACGAGATCAGCATGATCTTTCAGGAGCCGATGACGAGTCTCAACCCGGTGCTCAATGTCGGCCGCCAGATCGGCGAGACGCTGCGCCTGCACCAGGGCCTGTCGAGGAGCGAGGCCGAGGAACGCGCCATCGACATGCTCAACCTCGTGGGCATCCCCGAGGCGCGGCGCCGCGTGCGCGAATACCCGCACCAGCTTTCGGGCGGCATGCGCCAGCGCGTGATGATCGCCATCGCACTGGCCTGCAATCCGAAGCTGCTGATCGCCGATGAGCCGACCACCGCCCTCGACGTCACGATCCAGGCGCAGATCCTCGACCTGATGCGCGACCTCAAGCACCGCGTCGGCGCGGCCATCGTGCTGATCACGCATGATCTCGGCGTCGTTGCCGAAGTCGCCGAGCGCGTGGTTGTGATGTACGCTGGCAAGAAGGTGGAGGAGGCGCCGGTCAATGCGCTGTTCCGCAACCCGCGCCATCCCTACACGCAAGGGCTGCTCGGCTCCGTGCCGAAGCTCGGCTCCTCGCTGACGGGGGAGCAGACGCGGCTGGCCGAGATTCCCGGGCTGGTGCCGAGCCTCAAGCGCAAGATCGATGGCTGCGTCTTCGCTTCGCGCTGCCAGTACACGACCGACCTGTGCCGCACCGTGGCACCCGCCCTGGAACTCAAGGCCGAGGGGCACGTCGCGGCCTGCCACTACGCCGCGCGTGAGGGAGCCCTTGCGGCATGAGCAAGCCGATTCTCGAAGTCAACGACCTCAAGAAGCACTTCCCGGTCCGCGGCGGCTTCTTCGGTGGCATCACCGGGAAGGTCTATGCGGTCGATGGCATTTCCTTCTCCATCGCCAAGGGCGAGACTCTCGCGCTGGTGGGGGAATCCGGCTGCGGCAAATCGACCGTGGGCAAGGCGCTGCTGCGGCTGTTCCCGCTGACCGGCGGCCAGGTTGTCCTGGACGGCGCGCGGATCGACGACATGCCGGCTGGCACGCTCCGCCCGCTGCGGCGCAAGATGCAGGTGGTGTTCCAGGACCCCTACAGCAGCCTCAACCCGCGCATGCGGGTGCGCGACATTCTGGCCGAGCCGATCCGCAATTTCGGCCTCGCGAAGAATGCCGCCGACCTCGATGGGCGGCTCGGGTTGCTGATGGACAAGGTGCGGCTGCCGCGCGATGCGGTGAATCGCTGGCCGCATGAGTTCTCGGGCGGCCAGCGCCAGCGCATCGGCATCGCCCGCGCCTTGGCCGGCGAGCCCGATCTGATCATCTGCGACGAGGCGGTCAGCGCACTCGACGTTTCGGTGAAGGCGCAGATCGTCAATCTGTTGCAGGACCTTCAGGCCGAGCTCGGCCTGGCGCTGCTGTTCATCAGCCATGACCTCGCCATCGTCGAGCACATGACGCATCGCGTGGCGGTGATGTATCTCGGCAAGATCGTCGAAGTCGCGCCGAAGCGCAGCCTGTTCGCCGCGCCGAAGCATCCCTACACCGAAGCGTTGCTCTCCGCCGTGCCGCAGCCCATGCCCGGCACGCAGCGTGACCGCATCATCCTCAAGGGTGACGTGCCAAGCCCGATCAACCCGCCCAAGGGCTGCCGTTTCCACACCCGCTGCCCCTACGCCTTCGACCGCTGCCGGGTGGAGGAGCCGCTGCTGAAGCCCATCGTCGACACGCTGGGGGAGGGGCATGTTGCCGCGTGTCATTTGCATGACGGTGACCCGGCCGCCAATCCGCTTTCGGGGGCCAAGGGGGCGCAGCTGCTCGCCGTCGGGTGAGGCGAAGCTTGCATGAGCCCGCTTGACGCCCGACGGGCGCGGGGCGAGGCTTGCGCCCATGGGATGGGCCCCCAGTTCGAGCCTGACAATCGACACACGGGGAGATTCGCAATGCCGCAGGTCACACTGACGGTGAACGGCACAAAGCAGACGGTCGAGGTCGAGACGCGCACGCTGCTCGTCGATCTGCTGCGCGAACAGCTGCGCCTGACGGGCACGCATGTCGGCTGCGACACCAGCCAGTGCGGTGCCTGCGTGGTGGATATGGGCGGTGACAGCGTGAAGGCCTGCACCATCCTTGCCGTCCAGTGCGAGGGCGCGAGCATCACCACCATCGAGGGGCTGGCAGCGGCCGACGGCACGCTCCACCCGATGCAGGAGGCCTTCCGCGAATACCATGCGCTGCAATGCGGCTTCTGCACGCCGGGCATGGTGATGTCGGCGATCGATCTGGTAAACAAGAACCCGGGCGGCCTGACCGAGAAGGAAATCCGCGAGGGTCTCGAAGGCAATCTCTGCCGTTGCACGGGCTACCACAACATCGTGAAGGCCATCGCCGCGGCTTGCGATGTCATGCAGGGCCGCCGCACGGAGATCGCCAGCGCTGCCGAGTAACCAGCCTGCGGTTGGGCGCTCTGCGCCAGCGCCCCGAGAGAGGGCGCGGCGCGGCGGGCCAACCTGTTGCACGTCAACGGGGAGGAAGAACGATGAATGTGGTGCAGCCCTTCGAGGGCATCGGCGCGAGCGTTCGCCGCAAGGAAGATTTCCGGTTCCTGCAAGGCCATGGCCACTTCACGGATGACATCAACCGTCCGGGCCAGACCCATGCGGTGATGCTGCGCAGCCCGCATGCGCATGCCGTGATCAACGCCATCGACACGGCGGCGGCCAAGGCAATGCCGGGGGTGAAGGCAATCTTCGTCGGCACCGACATGGCGGCCGAGAACATCGGCGGCATTCCCTGCGGCTGGCAGATCCACAACAAGGACGGCTCGCCGATGGCCGAGCCGATGCACCCGGCGCTGGCCCTGGGCAAGGTGCGGCACGTGGGCGATCCGGTCGCGGTGGTGATCGCCGAGACGCGTGCCCAGGCCCGCGACGCGGCCGAGGCCATCTTGGTGGACTACACGCCCATGCCGGGCGTGTCGCAGACCGAAGCCGCGATCCGGCCTGGCGCGCCGCAGGTGCATGACGCGGCACCTGGCAACATTTGCTACGACTGGCACATCGGTGACCGCGCCGCGATGGAAGCCGCCTTCGCCGGTGCGGCGCGCGTGGTGAAGTTCGAGACCACGAACAACCGCCTGGTGCCGAATGCGATGGAGCCGCGCGCCGCGATCGGCGAGTTCGATCCCCATTCGGGCGACTACACGCTCTATACCACCAGCCAGAATCCGCATGTCATTCGGCTGTTGATGGGCGCCTTCGTGCTGCACATCCCCGAAAGCAAGCTGCGCGTCGTGGCCCCCGATGTCGGCGGTGGCTTCGGCAGCAAGATCTACCACTACGCCGAGGAAGCGATCGTCACCTGGGCGGCGGCCAAGGTGAAGCGCCCGATCAAATGGGTTGCCGAGCGCAGCGAGAGCTTCATGTCGGACGCACATGGCCGCGACCACGTCTCCACCGCCGAATTGGCGCTGGATGCGAGCGGCAAGATCCTCGGCCTCAAGGTGCATACGCTGGCCAATATGGGCGCCTATCTCTCCACCTTCGCGCCCTGCGTGCCGACCTACCTCTACGCCACGCTGCTTTCGGGCGTTTACTCCACGCCGGTGATCTATGCCGAGGTGAAGGCGGTGTTCACCAACACGGTTCCGGTCGATGCCTATCGCGGCGCCGGTCGGCCTGAGGCGACCTATCTGCTGGAACGGCTGATGGATGTGGCGGCGCGGGAGGCTGGGCTCGACAAGGTGGAGTTCCGCCGGCGCAACTTCATCCGCCCCGACCAATTCCCCTACCAGACGCCGGTCGCGCTTCAATATGATAGTGGCAACTACCACGCGACGCTGGACCAGGCGTTGGTCGCCTCCGGCTGGGGGGATTTCGAATCCCGCCGCGCCGAGTCCAAGGTACGCGGCAAGCTGCGTGGCATCGGCATCTCCACCTATGTCGAAGCCTGTGGCATCGCGCCTTCTGCCGTGGTGGGCAGCCTCGGGGCGCGGGCGGGGCTGTACGAGGTCGGCACCATTCGCGTGCACCCGACCGGCAGCGTCACGGTGCTGACCGGTGCGCATAGCCACGGGCAGGGTCATGAGACGACGTTCGCGCAGCTCGTCGCCGACAAGCTCGGCGTGCCGATCGCCAATGTGGACATCGTGCATGGCGACACGGCGAAGGTGCCTTTCGGCATGGGCACCTACGGCAGCCGTTCGCTCGCCGTCGGCGGCTCGGCCATGGACAAGGCGATGGACAAGATCGTCGCCAAGGGCAAGCGTATCGCCGCACACCTGATGGAAGCCTCGGTCGAGGATGTGGAGTTCGAGCGCGGCACTTTCCGCGTCGCCGGCACCGACAAGACCAAGACTCTGACCGACATCAGCCTCGCAGCCTACGTGCCGCACAATTACCCGATCGATGAAATCGAGCCCGGGTTGGAGGAGACCGCGTTCTACGACCCGAAGAACTTCACCTACCCAGGCGGGTGCCACATCTGCGAGGTCGAGATCGACCCCGAGACCGGCAAGGTCGCCGTGCTGAACTTCACGGCCGTCGATGATGTCGGCCGGGTGATCAATCCGATGATCGTCGAGGGCCAGGTGCAGGGCGGCGTCGCCCAGGGCATTGGCCAGGCGCTCCTGGAGGCTGCGATCTACGATGCGGAAGGCCAGCTGATCTCGGGTTCGATGATGGACTACACCATGCCGCGCGCCGATGATCTGCCGATGGTCAGCGTCGCCACCCACACCACGCTGTGCACGCACAACCCGCTCGGCGTGAAGGGCTGTGGCGAGGTCGGCGCCATCGGCTCGCCGCCCGCGGTCATGAATGCGGTGGTAGACGCGCTCACGGCCTATGGCGTACGCCATGTCGAAATGCCGGCGACGCCTGACAAGATCTGGAACATCATCCACGGCCATCGTATGGCGGCCGAGTAAAAGGCTACCGTCCGATCGGCAGAGGGCCGCAGGGCCTGGAGCCGTGAATCGGCTGGTTTCGCGAAGTGAAAGGAAATTGCTCCATGTATGAATTCGCCTATCACAAACCTTCTTCTGTCGCCGATGCAGTCAAGCTCCTCGCTGCGGATCCCGATGCACGGCCGATCTCGGGTGGCATGACACTGCTGCCCGCCCTCAAGCTGCGCCTCAACAAGCCGAGCATGCTGGTCGATCTGTCCGGTATCGCGGAGCTGCGCGGCGTGAAGCGTGAGGGCAACACCTTCGTCATCGGCGCGCTGACCAGGCACCACGAGGTCGCGACCTCGGCCGAAATCAAGGCGGCGATCCCGGCGCTGGCGGCAATGGCGCATACCATCGGTGACACGCAGGTGCGCAATCGCGGCACGATGGGTGGCTCGGTCGCGAACAACGACCCGAGCGCCGACTACCCCGCCGCGCTGCTGGCGCTGGGCGCCACCATCAAGACCGATCGCCGTACGATCAGCGCCGATGACTTCTTCAACGGCATGTTCACGACGGCGCTCGAGCTGGGCGAGATCGTGACCGCGGTGCATATCCCGGTGCCGACCAAGGCGGGCTATGCGAAGATGAAAAACCCGGCCAGCCGCTACTCCATGGCCGGCGTCTTCGTGGCGAACGGTCCGGCCGGCGTGCGCGTTGCGGTCAATGGCGCCGGCAACAACGGCGTGTTCCGTGAAGCTGCGATGGAAAAGGCACTGGCCGCCAATTGGTCACCCGAATCGCTCGCCGGCATCACGCTCGACGCTGGCGACATGAACGGCGACATCCACGGCAGCGCCGAATATCGCGCGCATCTGGTGACGGTGATGGCGAAGCGCGCCGTGGTGGATGCAGGCTGACACCACAAAGCTGACCAAGGAGGAGTTGGTGGCGCGCTTCGAGCGCGTCACCGATGGGTTTCCCAACCTTCTGGTCCCGAACGCACAGAATGCCGAGCGCCGGCTGATCGTCACCTTCGCGACCCACAACAACGGCGCGAGATATGCCTCGGTCCACGCCATCCATCGCCGCATGACGGCCGATATCCTCGCCTTCCGCGACCCTTCGAACAGCTATTACCTGCACGAGGATGGCGGTGCTCGATTCGGGGCCGTGCTGCGGGCGCTGGTCGCGGGCTACCAGCCGTCGCGCATCCTGTTTTTCGGCTCCTCCATGGCGGGCTATGCGGCACTGCATTGGGCGCTGCAACTGGGGGCAAGCTGCGTTGTCTCGAACCCGCAGGTCAACCTCGATGCCACGGCGCCGCTCGCCTGGCCGACGCTGCGCAACAATATCCTGCGCATTCCCCATCGCCTCAACCTCGATGAGCTGCCACCGGGTCCGCCGCGAGCCGTGCTGACGGTGCTGCACAGCCGGCACCCGATGGACCTTGAGAACATGTGCCATCTGTTCGCGCTCTGGCTCTCGCGGCCCGGCCTGGCGCTCAATCTGGAACAGTCGGATGAGACTGAGCACGCCTATCTGATCCGCGACTTCCCGCATTTCCGCCGCCTCCTGGAGGCGACCTTCATGCAGCGCCTGCAGATGGAGGCGGCGAAGCCCGCGCCCGCCTGAGGCGATCGTCACCGGTGAGGGGAGCCTCACGGCTCCCCTTTGTGGTCAGGCGAACAGCGCGTTCACCTGGGCGGAGGACATTGTGCCGATCTGCGTGGTGGTGAAGCCCGCCACTTGCGTCTCGTTCAGTGCCGCGATGTCGGTCGATTCCAGCGCGGTGATCTGCGTCGTACTGAGCGAGGCAAGCTGCGTCGTCGTCAGCCCCTCCATCTGCCGAGTGGTCAACGCGGTGATCGAGGTACTGGTGATGGCGGCCACCTGGGTCGTGCTCAGCGCGCCGAGCTGCGTTCCCGTAAGCCCGACGAACTGGGCCGTGGTCAGGACGGCGAGCCCCGTGGTGCTCAGCCCCACAACCTGCGCCGAGGTCAGCCCGCCGAGCTGAGTGGAGTTCAACCCGCCGATCTGCGTCGTTGTCAGCACGGCGATGTCGGTTGTCTCCAGCCCCTTGATCTGGGCCGAGCTGATCGCACCCATCTGAGTGCTGGTCAGCGCGCCGATTTGCGTCGTGGTCAGTGATGCAAGCTGCGCGCTGCCGAGCCCGCCGATTTGCGTCGAGGCCAATGCGCCTACCTGGGTGGTGGTCAGCGAGGCCATCTGCGTGGTGGTCAGCGTGGCCGTCTGTGTGCTGGTCAGCGCTGTAAGCTGCGTGGTGGTCAGCGCTGTCGCCTGGGTCGTGGTCAGCGCGGCGAGTTGTGTGCTGGCGAGGCTGCGGATCTGCGTGGCCGTGAGCACCGCGAGGTCCGTCGTCTCCAACGCCACCGCCTGGGTGGAGGTCAGCGCGCCGAGCTGCGTTGCCGTCAGCCCCGCGACCTGAGTCGTGGTCAGCGCGACAAGGTCGGTGGTCTCCATGCCCTTGATCTGGGCGCTGCCGATGGCGCCGATCTGCGTGCTGGTCAGCGCGCCGATCTGCGTGGTGGTGAGTGCTGCGAGTTGCGCGCTGGTGACGGCCGCGACCTGGTTGGTGGCCAGCGCGGCCACCTGCGTGGTGGTCAGCGCGGCGGCCTGCGTCGTGGTGAGTGCTGCAATCTGCGTGCTGACCAGCCCGCGGATCTGCGTGGTGGTGAGCACGGCGAGGTCGGTGGTCTCGATCGCCGCGGCCTGCGTGCTGGTCAGCGCGCCGAGCTGTGCGGTGGTGAGGCCGGCGAATTGCGTCGTGGTCAGCGCGGCAAGGTCGGTGGTCTCCATGCCCTTGATCTGCGAGCTGCCGATGGCGCCGATCTGCGTCGAGGTCAGCGCGCCGATCTGCGTGGTCGTGAGCGCCGCCACTTGCGCGCTGGTCAGCCCGGCCACCTGCGTGGTGCCGAGTGCGGCGACCTGAGTGGTGGTCAGCGCGGCCGCCTGTGTGGTGGTCAGCAGGCCGAACTGCGTGCTGGTCAGCGCATTGATCTGCGTGGTTGTCAGCGCGGTGGCCTGGGTCGTGGACAGCGCCGAGAGCTGTGTCGAGACCAAGGCGCGAACCTGCGTGGTTGTCAGCGCGGCGAGGTCAGTGGTCTCCATCGCTGCGGCCTGGGTGGAGGTCAGCGAGGTGAGCTGCGCGGTGGTCAGGCCGGCGATCTGCGTGGTGGTGAGTGCGGCGAGGTCGGTGGTCTCCAGCCCACGGATTTGCGTGCTGCCGATGGCGCCGATCTGCGTGGTGGTCAGCACACCGACCTGCGTGGTGGTCAGCGCCGCCACCTGGCCGCTCGAAAGCCCGGCCATCTGCGTCGTGCCGAGGCCGCCGATCTGCGTCGTGGTCAGCACCGCGATTTGGGTGGTGGTCAACGCATTGGCCTGCGCGCTGGTCAGCGCCCCCATCTGCAAACTGGTCAGCGCGCCGAGCTGCGTGGTGCTGAGCCCGCCAAGCTGCGTGCTGGCCAAGCCGCGCACCTGGGTCGTGGTGAGCACGGCAAGGTCAGTCGTCTCCAGCGCGCCCGCCTGGGTGCTGGTGAGCGCGCCGAGCTGCGTGCTGGTCAGGCCGCCGATCTGCGTGGTGGTGAGGGCGGCGAGGTCCGTCGTCTCGATGCCGCGAATCTGAGTGGTGGTGAGAGCCGCCATCTGCGTGCTGGTCAGCGCGCCCACCTGCGTGGTGGTCAGCGCGGCCACTTGCGTGCTGGTCAGCGATGCCACCTGATTGGTCGCCAGAGCGGCCACCTGGGTCGTGGTCAGTGCGCCGGTCTGCGTTGTGGTCAGCGCCGCAATCTGCGTGCTGGCGAGGCCCCGGATCTGTGATGTGGTCAGGGCGGCGAGGTCGCTCGTCTCCAGCGCGGCGGCCTGGGTCGAGACCAGGGCGCTGAGCTGCGCCGTGGTCAGGCCGGCGACCTGCGTCGTGGTCAGCGCGGCGAGGTCGGTCGTATCCAGCCCGCGGATCTGCGAGCTGCCGATGGCGCCGATCTGCGTGCCGGTGAGCGCGCCGATCTGCGTGCTGGTCAGCGACGTTACCTGCCCGCTGGTCAGCCCAGCCACCTGCGTGGTGCCAAGCGCGGCGACTTGCGTCGTGGTCAGCGCCGCTACCTGCGTGGTCAGCAGCCCGGCCATCTGCGTGGAGGTCAGGGCGCCGAGTTGCGTCGTGGTCAGCGCGGTGGCCTGGGTCGTGGACAGCGCGGCAAGCTGCGTCGAAACCAAGCCGCGAATCTGCGTGGTTGTCAGCACCGCAAGGTCGGTCGTCTCGAGCGCCGCGGCCTGCGTGCTGGTCAGCGACGAAAGCTGGGACGTGGTGAGGCCGGCGATCTGCGTCGTCGTCAAGGCGGCGATATCGGTGCTTTCGAGCCCCCTGATCTGGCTGCTGCGGATGGCGCCGACCTGCGTGCTGGTCAGGGCGGAAACCTGCGTCGTGGTCAGCGCGGCCAGCTGCGTGCTGTTCAGGCCGCTGACCTGGGTGGTGCCGAAGCCACCCACCTGCGTCGTCGTCAAGGCGGCCACCTGCGTCGTGCTGAGCACCCCGGCTTGCGTGCTGGTCAGGCCGCCCATCTGCGTGCTGGTCAGCGCGCCGAACTGCGTCGTGCTGAGCGCGCCGAGCTGCGTGCTGGCCAGGCCACGGATCTGTGCCGTGGAGAGCACGGCAAGGTCCGTCGTTTCCAGCGCGGCGGCCTGCGTGCTCAACAACGCCCCGAGCTGCGCCGAGGTCAGCGCGCCCATCTGCGTCGTGGTGAGAGCCGCGATCTGTGTGGTCGCGATTGTTCGCACCTGGGCCGTCGTCAGTGCCGCGACCGTGGTTGTGGTCAGCTGCCCGATCTGGGTAGTCGTCAATCCGGCGAACACCGTCATCGCCACACTCCCGGCTGGCACAGTAAGCCGCGCGAGGGAGCAGCAATCCCTTGCTTTTGCAGGCGCGGCTGCTTCGGGGCGGACATTTTGTCATCCCGGGCGTAACCGCAGGATAGGGCACGAACCTTTCCAGCCGATGAATCGCCCGACGTCCTTGGCTGGTAACCATCCGTTCAGACCCGCGCCGCCATCTTACGCCTTGTCGCAGCGCGCCAGGATGGAAGCATGCAGGATCTCAGCGTGGCCGAACTGTTCGGCGCGGCCCACGGCCTAAGCAATGCCGGGCAGGCACCGCGCGCCGCGGCGCTGTACCGCGACTGGCTCGACCAGCACCCGGGCGACCCGCTCGCCCATGCCGTGCTGTTCAACTATGGCGTGCTGCTCAGCGGACTCGATGACCTTGCCGGTGCCGCCAATGCCTTCGCCGAGGCCATCCGCCGCAACGCGACCTTCCTGCCGCCCTTCATCAACCTCGGCGTGGTGTATGAACGCCTCGGCGCCATCGCGCCTGCACTGAGCCATTGGGCTCAGGTCACCGGCACCCTCGCGCAGGTCTCGGGCGACAGCCTCGGCTACAAGATCACGGCCCTGAAGCACATCGCGCGCTTGCTGGAAGCCAGCCGCCTGCATGCGGAAGCCGAAGCGCATCTGCGCCAGATCATCGAACTAGCCCCCGCTACGCGCGACGTGGTGCAGCACTGGATCAGCCTGCGCCAACGGCAATGCTGCTGGCCATTGCTGGAGCCGGTCGGCGGGCTCGATGAGGCCGCGCTGCTGCGCGCCATGGCGCCGCTCAGCCTTGCCACTTATGCGGATGATCCGATGCTGGCGCTGGCGCATGCCGCAGCTTACTCGCGTGCGGAATTCGGCATCCCGGCCGAGTTTCGCACCACGCAGGATTTCGCTGCGCGCCGGACGGCGCAGGGCGGGCGGTTGCGCATCGGCTATCTCTCGTCGGATTTGCGTTCCCACGCCATCGGTCACCTGACCGCCGACATGTTTCGCCTGCATGATCGCGGCGCCGTCGAGATCTTCATCTACTACAACGGCATCCCGCAGGAGGATCCGGTGAAGGCGCGCATCCGTGGCAGCGTCGAGCATTGGGCGGACATCACGCCGCTCGACGACGATGCCGCGCTGGCGCGCATGCTCGCGGATGGCATCGACATCCTGGTGGACGTCAACGGCCACACGCGCGGCGCCCGCACGAAGCTGCTGGCACGCAGACCCGCACCGATCATCGTCAACTGGCTGGGTTATGCCGGCACGATGGGCACGCCCTTTCACCACTACATCCTGGCGGACGACATCATCATCCCGCCCGGCAGCGAGGCCTTCTGCTCCGAGACCGTGCTGCGCCTGCCTTGCTATCAGCCGAACGACCGGCACCGGGAGGTCGCGCCCCCTGCCACGCGCAGCGCACTCGGCCTGCCGGAGGACGCGGTGGTATTCTGCAGCTTCAACGGCACGCAGAAGATCACGCCGCAAGTCTTCTCACGCTGGATGGAGGTGCTGCGCGGCGTGCCCGGCAGCGTGCTCTGGCTGCTGATGAGCAGCGATGCCGTGGACGTGCGCCTGCGCGCGCGCGCCGAGGCCGCCGGCGTTGATCCGGCGCGGATCAGCTTCGCGCCGATGGCCGGCAATGCCGAGCATGTCGCGCGCTATGCCGCCGCCGACCTGTTCCTCGACACGTCGCCCTACGGTGCGCACACCACTGCCTCCGACGCGCTGTGGATGGGCACGCCGGTGCTGACGCTGCCGGGGCGCACCTTCGCCTCGCGCGTCTGTGCGAGCCTCGTCATTGCGGCCGGCGTGCCGGAGCTGGTCTGCGCCACACCCGAGGCCTATGTCGCGCAGGCCATCGAGCTCGGCCTCGACGTGCCGCGGCTGCGTGCCTATCGCGAGCGCCTGCTGGCGCTGCGGGAGAACGCCACCCTGTTCGACACGCGCCTGTTCGTGCGTGAGATCGAGCTTCTGTATCAATGCATGTGGGAGGACTTTATCGCGGATCGCCTGCCACGCCCGGACCTGACCAACCTCGACGCCTATCTCGATGTCGGCATCGCCTTGCGGGAGGCCGCACCGCTCGCCGATCCCGCCGCTTCCTGGCAGGCCGGCCTGACCGCGCGCGATGCCTTCGCGCCTCTCGCGCCCGATCGTCGCTTTTGGGGTGCGCAATGAACGCGATCCTTCCGCAGGCGGCGCTGGACCGCGGCTGGCTGCTCGGCCTGCTCAACAGCGCCGCCTGGCCGGCCGCGCTGCCCCCGGCCGAGGAGACACGGCGCCAGCGCGCCTTGGCCAACCTGCCACTCGAAGCGCTGCTGCCGCCGCTCGAACGCGCGTCGCGAGAGGGCAGGCGTGGGCTCTCCATCGCCGCCTACCAGGCCTGGCTCGGCGCCAATCCGGGCCATCCGCAGGCGCTCGCGGCGTGGTTCAACCTCGGCGTTGAGCTGGCCCAGGCCAACGAGCCCTTGCAGGCCGTGATCTGCTACCGCAATGCGCTGGCGCTGAAGGCCGATTTCCATGACGCCGCCGTCAATCTCGGCCTGGCACTGGAAGCGGCGGGGCAGGTGGAGGCCGCCCTGGTCGCCTGGCAGCAGGCGCTTCAGCCGGAGGCGACGCGCCAGCAATTGTTCAACCACCGCGGTCGGCTGCTGGAACAGAATGGCCGCTTCGCCGAGGCCGAGCAGGCGCTGCGCCATAGCCTGCTCGGCGCATCGAACCAGCCGGATGTGTTGCAACACTGGACGCATCTGCGCCAGAAGATTTGCGCCTGGCCCATCCATGCCGACGATATTCCGGGCCTGACGCGTGCGCAGGCCGTGCTGCATTCCGGCCCGCTCGGCGCGCTCGCGCTGCATGACGACATCGACTTGCAGCGACGCATCGTCGCGACCTGGCTGGAGCGCAAGGTGCCGGCCGCGCCGCGACGCCTCGCCCCCGAGCGCGGCTATCGGCATGGCCGCTTGCGCCTGGGCTACCTCTCGTCGGATTTCTGCCGCCACGCAATGAGCTTTCTGATCGCGGAGGTACTGGAACGGCACGACCGCGACCGCTTCGAGATCTTCGGCTACTGCTCCTCGCCCGAGGATGGCAGCGAAATTCGCACGCGCGTCATCGCGGCACTCGACCACCATGTGCGGATCGGCGCGATGGATGACGCGACCGCCGCGCAGCGCATCCGCGATGATGAGATCGACATCCTCATCGACCTCAACGGCCTGACGCGTGGTGCACGGCTTGGCGTGCTGCGCTGGAAGCCGGCGCCGGTTCAGGCCACCTATCTCGGCTATATCGGCAGCGTGCCGCTGCCGGAGCTCGACTATCTCATCTGCGACGAGATCGCCGTGCCGCCCGACGTCGCGCCGCTCTACGCACCCAAGCCGCTGCCCTTGGCTGGCCTCTACCAGGCCAATGACAGCCGCATGCCGTTGCTGCCCTGCCTGACCCGCACCGAGGAAGGCCTGCCCGAAGGCGGCTTCGTCTTCTGCTGCTTCGCCAATTTCTACAAGATCACCGAGCCGATGTTCGCAGACTGGATGGCGATCCTGCGCGCCGTGCCCGGCAGCGTGCTCTGGCTCGCCGAGGATGGACATGGCGGCAGCGCCAATTTGCGCGCGCGGGCCGAGGTGCTCGGCATCGAGCCTTCGCGCCTCGTGCTCGGCCCGCGCGTGGAGCCGGCGCGCTACCTGGCACGGCTCCGCCTCGCCGATCTTTTCCTCGACACCACGCCGTATAATTCCGGCACGGTGGCGAGCGATGCGCTGCGCATGGGCCTGCCGCTGCTGACGCTCTCCGGCCTTGCCTTCGCTGCGCGCATGGCGACCAGCCTGCTCACCGCCATCGGCCTCATCGATGGCATCACGGCAACGCGCGAGGACTACGTCGCGCGCGCCATCGCGCTTGCCACCGATCCCGCACGCCAGGCCGCCGCGCGCGCCGTGCTGGCGGGCGATGCCTGGGCTCGGACACTGGGCGATACCGTTGGTTTTACGCGCCGCCTGGAAGCAGCGCTCGAGAGCGTGCGCCTCAACCCGTGACGCCACCGCGATAGGCGGTGGCCCAGAGCGCGTAGCTGCCATCGCGCATCACGCGCACGATCGGGAAGCCGGCGCCGCGCAGCGCCGCCTCCAACGTGCGCGCCGTGAAGCCGCCACGATGGCCCATGAAGGCATTGCCGCGCGCCAGCGAAGCACCATGGCCATAGAGCATGTCGAGCGGCGAGATCGGCCCCATCGGCGACATGTAGGCGGGCTCCGCCAGGCGGTCGGCGGCGACGAGTTCGGCGATCTGTTGCAGGTCCGGCATGGTCATCAGTGCGAAGCCGTCCGGCTTCAGCACGCGCCGGAACTCCGCCAGCGCCAGCGGCACCTCATGCGGGAACAGATGTTCGAGGTTGTGGGAGGACCATACCGCATCGACGGAACAGCCTGGCACCGCGGCCATGTCGGTGATTGAGGCCACGACATCGGGCGCGACGTCCGGGTCGATGTCGAGCCGCAGCTCCTGCCACTCGCCGGCCGCGAAGAAATGTGTCGGCAACTTATCAGGCGAGGGCGCGCCGCAGCCGACATGCAGCACGCGGCGTGTCGTGGTGAGGGTTGGGGTGGTGGGGGTTGGGAGCAGGGCATCCATGCGTCGGCTTTTCCAGACGGGGGCGAAAGCATCTTCCCCTGAAAGGATGAAGGCATTCTGCACGCCCGGCATTTACCACCTGTTCAGCCGATCCGGGTCTCATCGCGCCTCTGCCCCCGCATCCGGAGAAAAGCCCGATGAGTCATGTGTCCGAGGTCGTGATCGCCCCCGATGATCCCCGTGTGCGCCTGGTGCGCGCCACGCTGGCGGAGGCGCTGGGCGCGCCGATCGACCGCAGCCAGGGCATCTACACCGTCGATGGCATGTCCGGCGCGCGCTATCGGTACTTCATCAACACCCTGATCCGCAGGCTCGGCCCGGTGGGCTATCTCGAGGTCGGCAGTTGGATGGGCTCAACGCTCTGCGCCGCCATCCACGACAACGCCGTGCGCGCCGTCGCCATCGACAATTGGAGCCAGTTCGGTGGCCCGCGTGACGCCTTCCTCGGCAACCTCGCACGCTTCCGCACGCCGCAGGTTGAGGTGGAGGTGATCGAGAATGATTTCCGTGCCGTGCCCTTCGCAAAGCTCGCCGAGCGCCACGCACCCTTCGAGGTCTATCTGTTCGACGGCCCGCATGAGGAGCAGGACCAGCATGACGGCCTGGTACAGGCGCTGCCTGCGCTGACCGAGGAGTTCGTCTTCATTTGCGACGACTGGAACTGGTGGCAGGTGCGCGCCGGAACGCACCGGGCCATCGTGCAGGGTGGCCTCTCGATGCTCTATGGCGCGGAAATCCGCACGACGCTCGACAACACCCATGCCGCTGTCGCCTTCAAGGAAAGCGATTGGCACAACGGCTATTTCATCGGCGTTCTGTGCAAGCCCTTGCGCAGCGCGGCGATGTCGTTGCGCGCCGCCGCCTGATCAGGGCTCGCGCAGGCTCTCCTGCAGCCCGCGCAGCAGCGGGTTGAGGAAATAGCCCAGCACGCTGCGCTCGCCGACCTTGATCTCGGCGAGCAGCGTCATGCCCGGGATGAGCGCCGTGCCGGGCGGAAGGCGCGGCGTGGCGCCGCCGAGGACCTCCACCTGCCCGCGATGCACCGCACCACTCTGCGGGCCGCCGGCGGCCTCGGCACCCATCGGCAGAGTCGGGTTGTAGCTGTCGCGGCTGACGGCCCGCAGGCGACCTGCCAGCGCACCGTGACGCTGGAAGGGAAAGGCATCCACCTTCAGCACCACCGCCTCGCCCAGGCGGAGCTGGCCGATATCGGCGGAGCGCAGCGTGATCTCGGCGATCAGCGGCGCCGCGGCCGGCACCAGCGTGATCAGCGGCTCGGCCTCGCGCAGCACGGAGCCGGCGGAGCGCCGCGCCACTTCCAGCACCACGCCATCGACCGGCGCGACGAGGGTGGTCAGCGCCTCCATCCGCAGCGCCTTGGCCAGCGATTCCTCGACGCGCACCAGCTCGCCGCGCAGCCGCACGGCGTCCTCCAGCAGCAGTCGCTGCCAATCATCCGCGAAACCCTGCTGCTCGGCACGGCGAGCGGCAAGGCTGTGGCCGAGTTCCTCGCGCCGCGCGCGCGCCTGGTCGAGCTGCCGCTCCGCCTCCAGCCGCTGCGTGCGGGCGGCAAGCAGGTTGAGGCGTGAGCCGATCTGGCCTTCCAGCAACCGCGCGCGCAGCGCCTCCACCTCCCGCGCGATGGTGGCTTGTTCGGCGAGCGTCCCCTGCTGCGCCTCGATGGCGAGAAGCCCCGTTTCCAGCGCGCGGATCTCCTCGGCGAAGCCGCGCAGGCGGGAGGCCTGCAGGGCCTGGCGCTGGTGCTGCAGCATGGCCTGAAGCGCCGTATCGGCATCGATCGCCGGCGCCGGCGACGCGCCCGCACGCTCCGTCTCGATGCGGCCGAGCTGTGCGCGCAGCGAGCGTGCCTGGGCCGTCAGCGCCTGGCGATCTGCCTCGGTGAAGGTGGGGTCAAGCCGCGCCAGCACATCGCCCTGCCGCACCGCCTGGCCCGGGCGCACCAGCAATTCGCGCAGCACCGCGCGTTCCATCGGTTGCAGCACGACTGGCGGCGCATCGGGCATCAATCGCCCGCTGCCGGTGACCACCACATCGACGCGGGCGAAGCCTGCCCCCACCACCAGCAGCAGCACCAGCAATGCCAGCAACCAATGCCCGCTGCCGAGCAGCCGCGATGGCGGCTCGGCAAGCAGCGCCTCCAGATCGTCCTGGAAGGCGATGGCCTCCCGCGCCACCGGGCGCGGCATGGCGGGGGGAGTGCGGCGACGCATGCTCATCGCAGATGCTGCGTCTGCTGCTGCCAGAGATGGCGGTAGATGTCGCAGCGCTCGAGCAACGCGGCATGCGGCGCGCAGTCGATGAGGCGGCCTTGCTCCAGCACGAGGATCGCATCCGCGCGCACCAGCGAGGACAGCCGGTGGGAGACGATGACCATGGTCCGGCCGCGCGCGATCTCGGCCAGGTTCTGCTGGATGATCGCCTCGCTGTCCGGGTCGAGTGCGCTGGTCGCCTCATCGAAGACCAGCAGGCGTGGGCGTGTCAGCAGGGCGCGCGCGATGGCGAGGCGCTGGCGCTGGCCGCCGGAGAAGTTGCTAGCACCCTCCTCCACCATCGTATCGTAGGACAGCGGCAGGCGATCGATGAATTCCTGCGCCCCGGCCAGGCGCGCCACCTCGATGATCTCCTCCAGCGGCGCCTCGGGGCGGGTGGCCGCGATGTTGTCGCGGATGGTGCCGCGGAAAAGCAGATTGTCCTGCAAGACCACGCCGATGCCGCGGCGCAAGTGGTTGAGATCGATATGTCGGATGTCCACGCCATCGAAATGGATCAGCCCCGATTGCGGCGCATGGATCGCCTGGATCAGCCGCGTGATCGTCGTCTTGCCGGAGCCGGAACGCCCGACCACGCCGATCACCTGCCCGGGCTCGACCGTGAAGGAGACCTGATCGAGCGCCGGCGTCGCCGCGCCGGGATAGCGGAAGGTCACCTGGTCGAACTGCATCTGCCCGCTGATCGGCGGGCGCGCCATGCGGGCCGCACTGCCGCGTTCGGGGGCCGTGTTCATCACCGTGCCGAGCATGCGCACGGACAGCGCGGCCTCCTGGTACTCGTTGATCAGCGCCACGATCTGCACCAGCGGCCCCGTGACGCGACCCGACAGCATGGTGAAGGCGACCAGCGCGCCGAGGCTCAGCGCGCCTTCGAACACCAAGACGGCGCCCAGCGCGAGCACGCTGATCTGCATCAGCTTCTCCAGCACCCCGGTGGCGACGCTGCCACTGGCGCCGATGTGCCCAACCGCGGCGTGCTGGCGGATGGCGGCGGCCAGTTTCTGATCCCAGGCCTTCTGGCGCGCCGGTTCCAGCACGAGCGACTTCACGGCGCGCATGTTGTGGAGTGTCTCGACCAGATGCGCCTGGCGCGCGCCTTCGGTCTCATACAACCGGTTCAGCCGCGTGCGGAAGGTTGGCACCATGGCGCCGATCACCAGCGCGATCGCCAGCGAAAAGCCCAGTACCACCGTCGTCAGCAGGCCGCTGTAGAGTGCGAGGAACACCAGCAGGAAGGGCAGCAGCACCGCATCCAGCATGGTCTGGAACAGTCGGCCAGTGAGGAAGTGGCGCAGCTTCTCTGTCTGTTGCATATGCCGAACGAGAACACCCGCGGCGTGGCTCTCGAAAAAGGCGAGAGGCAGGGAGAGCAGGTGTTGAAAGGTCCGGGCGCCGAGCCGCGCATCGATCTTGTTGCTCGCCAGCAGCATGCATTGCTGGCGCACATAGCTGAACAGCCCGTCGAAGATCGTCAGCAGGACGAAGACGCCGACCACGACGTAGAGCGTTTGCCAGGCCTGATGTGTGATGACCTTGTCGATCAGCACCTGGAACAACAGCGGGATGCTGAAGCCGATCAGGTTCGCCACCAGCGCCGCGATCGCCACGCCGGCAAAGAAGCGGCGATGGCGGAAAATCTCGGGCAGGAACCAGCGCAAACCGAAGGGTTGGTTCTCATCGCTGAGCGCATGCACGCGCCGCACGAGAATGAGGGTGCCCGACCACTCGGCAAGGAACGCGTCGCGCGCCAGCAACTGCACGCCCTCCTGCTCGCTCGCCGGGTCGAGTACCGCGGCGATGGGTGCGCCATCGGCGCCTTCCAGCGTGTGGATCAGGATGAACCAGCTGCCATCGCGGCGCACCGCCAGCGCCGGATAGGCGGTGCCCAGGGCGGCAGCCTTCTCCCATCCCGCCTGGCGCAGCGCCTGGCCCTTGAGCCCTGCTTCCTTGAGGGCGCGCAGCACCGCCGGCACCATGTCCGCATGGCCGATCTGCGGCAGCTCGTCCGGGGCGAGCTGCAGGCCGTGATGCATCGCGACCAGGAACACGCAGCGCAACGCCGTGAGCTCTGGCGCCAACCTCTTGTCGGCCACTGTCATGGGGCGAACCTAGCGCGGCCTTTCTTGCCCGCTGGTGAATCGCGTGGCTTAGCTGGCAGCACTGCGGCCATTGGCGCCGCCATCGAGCACGCGCAGCAGCGTCGGCTCGGGCATGCGCAGGCCGAGCTCCTCGGCGAAAAAGGCGATGGTGCGGCGCAGCCCCTGCTCCAGCTTGATCGTGGGCCGCCAGCCCAGGAGATCGCGCGCGCGCGAAATATCAGGGCAGCGCTGCATCGGGTCGTCCTGCGGCAGCGGCCGATGCTGAAAGCCGGCGCGAGAGCCGGTGAGGCGAGAGACCTCCTGCGCCAATTCGCGGATGGTGAATTCATCGGGGTTGCCGAGGTTGATCGGCCCGGTCACGCCATCGGGCGCCCGCATCAGCCGCAGGATGCCCTCCACCAGGTCATCGACATAGCAGAAGGAGCGTGTCTGCTGCCCATCGCCATAGAGCGTGATGGCTTGTCCCCGCAGCGCCTGGACGATGAAGTTGGAGACGACGCGCCCGTCATTCGGGTGCATGCGTGGCCCATAGGTGTTGAAGATGCGCGCGACGCGGATGTTGACGCCATCCTGCCTGTGGTAGTCGAAGAACAACGTCTCGGCGCAACGCTTGCCTTCGTCGTAGCAGGCGCGGATGCCGATGGGGTTGACGTTGCCGCGGTATTCCTCGCGCTGCGGGTGTACCGCGGGGTCGCCATAGACTTCCGAAGTCGAGGCCTGGAAAATCCGCGCGTCCAGCCGCTTTGCGAGGTCGAGCAGGTTGATCGCGCCATGCACCGAGGTGCGCACGGTCTGCACCGGATTGTGCTGATAGTGGATCGGCGAGGCCGGGCAGGCGAGATTGTAGATCTCATCGACTTCGAGCTGTATTGGCACCGTCACGTCATGGCGCAGCACCTCGAAATGCGGGTGGCCCAGCAGGTGCCTGATATTGTCGCGCGAGCCGGTGAAGAAATTGTCGAGGCAGATCACCTCCTCACCCTCGGCGAGCAGGCGCTCGCAGAGGTGTGAGCCGAGAAAGCCGGCGCCACCGGCGACGAGATTGCGTATGCGCGCGCGCTTCATGCGGTTTCTCCGCTGCGGTCAGATTTTCAAGTACAACCTGCCGCAGGGTAGCTTTAGGAAGCGTAAACGCGAGTTTCAGCGCCGCTCGTAGATCAGGCGCGCGCGGATGGTGCCGGGCAGGGCGCGGAGTTCGGCGAGAATCGCCTCGGCATCGTCGCGCGCCTCCACGCTCTCGACCACCACGTAGCCGAGTTCGGACTCCGTCTGGTAATACTGCGCCGCGATGTTGAGGCCGCGCCGGCCGAAGCTCTCATTGATACGGGAGAGGATGCCGGGAGCGTCGCGATGCAGATGTGTCCAGCGCGCGCCGGTCGGGCGCGGCGGAAGCTGCACCTGCGGCAGATTCACGCTGCCCGGCGTGGTGCCGGTATCGCTGTAATCCACCAGCTTGCGCGCCACCTCCTGCCCGATGCGATCCTGC
>Ga0209490_10000713_pt1 | contig 33031 bp, 16 predicted proteins | sample MAT06_FD_187209 | JGI IMG/M metagenome (GOLD analysis project Ga0209490, IMG submission 187209) | Freshwater microbial communities from Lake Fryxell liftoff mats and glacier meltwater in Antarctica - MAT-06 (SPAdes) (version 2) | ecosystem: Environmental > Aquatic > Freshwater > Ice > Liftoff...
TGGGCTGGTACACAGCGTGCACGCCACGGCAGCCAACGAAAGCGATGTCGCTCACACGCATGAGGTGCTGCATGGAGAAGAGCAGCGCGTTCACCTGGACGCGGGCTACACCGGCGTTGACAAGCGCGCCGAGATCACCCAGGCGCAAGCCGAAGGCGACATCCGCTCGGACATCGAGTGGCACGTGGCGACCAAGCGTGGGCTTATCAAGGCAATGCCCGAAGGCGCGCTCAAGGAGCTCACCGTGATGCTGGAGCGCAAGAAGGCGCAGATTCGGTCTCGCGTGGAACACCCGTTCCACGTCGTGAAGAACTTGTTCCACTACAAGAAGGTCAGTTACCGCGGTCTTTTCAAGAACGGGGCCAGGCTGTTCACCCAATTCGCGCTGGCCAATCTGGTGCTGGCCAAGCGCGCACTACTGGATGAGGCGCGACAAGGGATTGGTGCGTCCTGAGAGGGCCAGTTGGCCCGAAACGGGCCAAATCGATGCCAATTCTTCTGTCGATCGACACCAATCCTCGGAAATCTCTCGCATTGCGGAACGGATTCGCGATTTGGCCCCGGCTATTGCTGGATGAGCCTTTTGTTCAGCATTTCCTTAGAGAGAACTCCTAGGCCGGATGTTCAAGACGCCACGTTTGGTGCGAATTTTTCTACACGGTGAGACGAACGCGACGTCCTGGTTTCATCGGGTAGGTCGATCGCGGCCGCCTCGTTCAAGCGCATGAAGATGGACTGATCGGCGACCGCAAGAGGTACGAAGCAGCCGTCAAGATGCAGGGCGAGGTTCCGGCGGATGAGTGAACGCTGCTCAAGGCTGTCGTCGTAAGGCTCGCTCACGACGAGCCGTCTCGCCTCTGGCGCGCTGAGGTACTCGATGGGTCTACACCCCGGAAGCCCTCGAGTGTCCACGAGGCAGAACACGCCCGCATACTTGCGAATACGCAGCTCCGGGGGCTGCCGGCCGGCCCACAACGCCTGCCACGCCCCGACCGCCAGGTTGAACGCCCGCATCAGGTCCGGCGCTTCGCTGGCGGCGCAACGGTAGGTGCCGGTAAAGTGATAGGCCACCTTCTCGACCGCCGCGCCGGCGGGCAGAAAGTCGCGATATCCGGCAAACGGACGCAGGTCGCTGATGCCGAACTTGTCGGCCTGGTCGAAGTACGGGCTGAAGCGGTCGAAGGCTAACGGGAAAAACCCGCCGGGAGGCTCGAGATGGTGAAGCAGGGGAAGAATCGCCAGCATCTGCTCATACCAAGCGGGGCGATCACCGGGGAATCCCCAGAGCAGCGACCACGTCAGGGTGATCTGCACCCCCCGAGCGTCGCGCAGGAGCGCGACGTTTTGCCGCGCAGTGGTCCCCTTTCGCATGACGGTCAACAATTCCGATGACAGCGATTCGATCCCTGGCTGGATGACGTGGATACCGGCACGTTTCAAGAGCACGAGCCGCTCCCGCGGCAGGTTCGCCTTCTGCTCGTAGAAGATATTCAGGCCAGGCAACTCAGCGGCAAGCCTCGGAACCACGGTCGAGAAGTAGTTGTGCGGCATGATGTTGTCGGCCATCTCGATGGTGGCCGGGCGATATCTCGCGGTCAACGCACGCAGTTCGTCGATCACCCGGTCGGGCGATCGGCTCCGGAACACCATGCCTTCGCCGTTCAGCCCACAAAACGTACAGTGGTGCTTCTGTCCCCACCAGCAGCCACGGCTTGTTTCATAGGGCAAGGATGCCTTTCCCACCGCCACATCGTCCGCGCGGCTCAGAGACGCTGCGCGCTGCTCGAAGTAGTCGTCGTAGTCCAGGGTCGGGATGGCGTCCATGTCGTTGCACGGCTTTCCCTGGACGATCCGCCCGGCGGGCGGCTTGCCATGGGCCATCCCACGCAGAAACTCGGGAAACGTGAGCTCGCTCTCGCCGGAAAAGACGTAGTCGATGAACGGCGCGACATTCCGGATGCCCTCCGCCATCTCGCCCTCGCAGTTCGCGCCGCCGATGATCGTCGTCACGCCAACCGCGTGCCGCCGGACAGCGCCGAGCAACGCGATGGCCGGTGCGGTTTGCTGGAAGGTCGTCGTCGCCCCGATTACCGATATGCCCAAGCCGGCAATGTACTTGCCCACCGTCTCGACCCACGCAGGGACCTGAGCCTCCGTCTGCAAGGCCTCGAGTCGGTAGGCCTCTGCATACGGCAGAGCTTCGTTTTGGTAGATCTCCGATGCAACGCTGTTGCCGTAGATTCGCGAGGGCGAGAACATGTCGGCGTGCTCGCCCAGCGGCTGGACGCCATAGGCGGCCCGGGCGAAGAGGCGCTCCCCCAGAAACGTGCCCATCGTGGCCTCCGCCAGGCTCGCGCAGCGCGGGAGACCGATGTGCGCCGCGAACAGCAGGTTGGCGTAGAACACTCGCACGCGGAACCCCGCCGCTCGCGCGCATGCCTGCATGACGTGCGCGCCGAGCGACGGATACCGCAGCTCTAAGAACGGCGGCACCACGATGAGCACGTCACACGTCCGCGACGTTAGCTCTCGGGGCTCAGCCCACAGATTCTGATTCATGTGGATTTCTCCTCGGCCCGCATGCCGGCTCCGATCAAATCGCGATCTTCTTGCAGGCTCGAGCGCAAGAGACACGCGCGCTTCACGACTTACCACGTCAGCCTATATGGCTCACGCACTCGCATTCAGACGACTTTGCTGAGACAGTAAACAGGGACGACGCCTGGCACGACAGTCCCCAGCACGCGCCCGGCGATGCCCTGCGCCATGTAGCCGTCCTGGTCCACTGCCTTTTGCAGCTCGAGCAGCAACGTTGTGAACAAGGTGTCGTTGTGCGCCACGCTCTCGAGCCGGTACAGCGACGTTAGACCTGGCCCGGCCGCCGGTGCCACATAGCACAGTATCAAGTCGAAAACATAGCGCTTCTGGGCCAGTGCGGCATAGGCCTCCACTTGCGACGACGTGTAGAGAAACCGACCGTCCGAATGCGACAACCGCACCAGCGGAAGTGCACCGGAGATTGGCAGGGCGAACCCAGAGAACGCAATGCCGTCGTTTTGATACCCCTGATCCGTCAACTTGGTGGCCAGCTCGATCAGCGAGGTCGTGTAGAAGTGGCTTTTCTCCACGCGGTGTGGATAGAGTTCGGCCAACTTCGCCATTCCGCCCGCGCTGACATTAGCATCCTCTTCCCGCACTCTGCTGCCTACGGCCGGGTGCTCCCCCAAGCGTGAGCGCAGGAGTTTTTGGGCGCTCGTTCCCGATGGCTCAAACGCTTTGGGCTCGCGCGCGACTGTCTCGCCCCCAGCATCCACCGCGGCAGCTGTTGGGCGGTCCCCCGGCATCACCGCAACCTGCCATACGGCTCCGGTGTCTGGATCCGCCCCGTACACGGTACCGGTGACCGTGTCAGCAGAATAGACGTACCCGGTCGAAGGATCCGCTGCATAACTCGCGCCGGTCGTCAGATCGGTCGCGTACACGCCTCCGGTCGCGTCAGCAACGTACAGCATCCCGGTGCTCGCGTCGGCGGCGAAAGTCGTGCCGGAGACCTGCTCGGTCGAGTAGAAGCCACCCAGCAAATCGGCCGCGTACACCATGCCTGTCGTGTGGTCGGCGGCGTACGTCATCCCGGTGCTCGGGTCGTGGGAATAGACCCCGCCCATCGGGTCGACGGCATACGAAACGCCTGTGGTCGGGTCAACGGCATACGTCACGCCTGTGGTCGGATCGACAGCACAAGTGATCCCGGTCGCCGGACCAAACGAGGACGCGACTGATGTCGCTGGATCTGCCTGCTTCATATCTGGTCTCCTTTTTGTCTGTCCCAAACCCTTGCTTACCGCTTACCTTCGCGGGGGCTCACGCCGGCATCAACCTTCTTGCCTCTACTGAGATCCGCGTAGGTTCCGTCGAAAGTGCGTGGGACATTCCAGCTGCGCCTCGCCACGCTTTGGACCGGCGTCGGTTCCCGCGACACTCGGGCTCCGGGGGGCGGGTCTCCGCCGCAGCCGGCTGGAAACCCGCATGGATGCTCACTTATCGGCCTGCCAAGCCGCACCGTCGACCGCCGGCACGCCCTTGGCCGCCATCTTTGTCGCTGCTCTTTCACGCAGCTCGCGGGATCAACTTGGCCCCGACTTCAACCGCTCGAAACTCAACAGAGCCGCCTTCTTCCTACTATGCTCCTTCGGCCACCCTGCCGCACCACATTTAGATGATCGAGATGTGGAGAATCAGTGAGCAGCAAGCCCGTAGCGTCCAAAAGAGAGCGCGCGAAGTTTGCGGCTTGACACCAGCGCTCAACGCAGGTCGGCCCGACTCCCCAGCAGCGTGGATTGGGTGGAGGAAGGCGCACTCAGAGCCACCCGGCTGGCACGGTGACGCAAGCTTTAAGCACAGGGGGCGGGCCTTGACAACATCGAGCCGTCTTTGCGTCGGTCGGGGCGGCTGGGAAGGGCCAACACGCTCCTAGCTCGAGAACGGACCGCGGAGATAAGGCAACGGTACGGTCGCGCCAACAGCGCCCGACTCGTCGATCACCAGCGCGGCGCCCAGGCCGGTGTCTACAGTACCGCTGCGCTTCAAGCCGAGGCCCGCGCTTCGAAGCCGCTTCAGCGTTGCAGCAGGGATGCGCGGATCGATCCAGTTGCGGCGCAGGTCGGGTACCGCCCAGCCTGCTTCCTTGCGGGGCGGAAAGGTGCCGAAACGCGGCGCCGACAACGCCTGCGGCAAAGGCAGGTTCTTGTCGACGAGATTGACCAGGATCTGAAATGCGGCCTCGACCGCCGAGTTGGAGATCGTTCCAACGCTAATGTGCGGCTGGCCTGCGCGGAGCGCGAGGTGGATCGACAGCGGGCTGAGCCGACGCTGGCCTGGCTCCGTGTTCCACGGGATCCGCCCCGCCGTCGACAACGCCAGCCCGTCGACGAAGAGACCGTCGCCCCAGGGATCGGATTGGGCGGTGATCGTGCCGCTGGCGATGTTGCCCGCGGTGTCGCGCGTGATGATGTGATAGCTGTGCGAGCCACTGGCCCTTCTCGGCGCGGAGCGTGGCGCGCCCTCGTCGCCGCTGAGCCGGCGCTCCATGTCCTCGGTGATGCGCGAGAGCGGCGTGTCGAAGACAAGCTCCTCGGCCCAGGTGCTGTGAGCAACGCGAAGCATCTGTTCAAGCTCGGGCGGCGCGGCCTGGTCGCCCTGCTCCAGCGCCTTCAGCGCAAACAGTGTCCACAGGCCGCCATAACTCGGCCCGGAGGCCGAGTGAATCACATGGTCCCGATGGCGCATGGACCAGGGCGTCGCCCACTCGACACGGTAGTTGTGCAGGTCGGAGAGATCGAGGCAACCACCCCGGCGGCGCACAAGCTCTAGGAAACGCTGCCCGAACTCACCGCCATAAACATGCGCCCGCCCGTGCTGCGACAGTCCGCGCAAAAAACCGGCCACTTCGGGCAGGCGCAAGCTGTCGCCGCGTTGCAAAGGCCGCCTGTGTCGGAAGTGGGTGGCCCAACCATATGGACTTCGCTTCAAGATGTGGGCTCTCTCAGCGATGCTGAGCGCCATCAGGTGCACAACTGGAAAACCCTCGTCGGCCAGGCTTATCGCCGGCTCCAACAGCTCCGGCAGCTCGAACTTGGCATGGGTCGAAGCGAGCTCGACGAGCCCGGCGGGCATTCCCGGGACCAGTACCGCCTTGCCGGCGGGTTCTCCTGGGTTCCAAAGCGCTTCGGGCTTCAGCGGTGTGTTGAAGTCAGCGTCGAGGTAGGCGACGGTTCCTTCATCAGCGCGATAGACCAGCACGCCCATTGATCCGGCCAAGCTGCTCGCGCCCTCTGCCAGCACGTTTTCGGCGGCGGCCGTGGCCACGAAGGCGTCAAAGGCATTGCCCCCCCGTCGCAATACGGACAGGCCGATCTCGCGGGCGATTGGATGGTAGGCGACGACGATGCCCTGCTGGCCTTCGTGCAGCACTTCAACGGGTTGTTCGAAAGCCTCGTTCAGCACCCGTTGCGGCGGCCTCGCAAGCCAGGCCTTGATACCGCGGCCCAGCTGCGCGGCTAGATCGAGCAGGCCATCAACGGCCATCTTGCCCAAGGTCATCGCCGAGCAGGCGGCCGAGCATGGCATCGACTTCGGCGTCGGACAGGCCGGTGATGTCGAGCTGCGGTTTCTGGCGCGGGCCGGCTGGCAGCACCGGTTGGGCCAATCGCCTGCCAGCGCCCATGGCCCGCAGCTCCGCGACGGCTTCGCTGAAGGCCCTGATCGTGGGTCGCTCAAACATCAGCCGCAGCGCGATGTCAACATCGAAGAGATCACCGAGCCGGGACACCACTTGGATCGCCATCAACGAGTGCCCCCCCACATTGAAGAAGTTGGCGTCGATGCCGAACCCGGAGATGCCCAGCACCTCGGTCCACACGGCCTCGATCTGCGATTGCAGCGGCGTTTCGGGCGGTGTCGCCACGGTGTTCGCCTGCCGCGCCGTCTGGCTCGGCGCCGGCAGCGCCTGGCGGTCGAGCTTGCCGTTGGCGGTCAGCGGCAAGGCGTCGATCCAGACAAAGCGTGTCGGAATCATGTACTCGGGCAGCTTCGCGCGCAGGTGCTGGCGCAGCGCCTCGGTGAGCCGCTCCGGCGTGCCCAGCGGCGACACGGCGTTGGCATAACTGCTCCACGGCCGCGTTTGTGCGCTGGCCGTGTCCCAGCTCCACCAGGTGGCCCCGGCGCCGGGCTCCCGCGGCACGCACAGCAGGTCCACGCTCTGCGGCTCGCCGCTGGCCGCCCCGCTCAGCTGGATGTCGTATTGCAGCGCCTCAGCGAGCCCCCAGATCGCCTCGGGCTCGATGCCCTCAAGGCCGCCGGTCAGCTCGAGCCGGGACACCGGCAGCGCCGCTTCGGCACGCTCGATCGCTTCGAGTTCGCGCCAGGCCTTGACCAGCCGCGCGCTGGGCATGCCGCGCACGGCCAGCGGCAGCCGCTCGCCGAGCCGCTCGCGCAGCGCCTGTGGGCTGCCGATGGCCGACCACGGCTCTTGCCGTACCGCCGGGCACGCGCGCACCCTGTCCCGGCCCCACAGCACGGCGTCGTAGCGGAACCGCGTGAGCTCGTTGTCGTGATGGCCTCGCTTGAGCTCGATCGTGATGCCGCCGCACGCCTCCAACTCCTGCCCCATGGCCTCGAAGAACGCGGGCTCGACAACCAGTTCCTGCTCCTGGTGCAGGCGCCGCGCGATGCGCTCGCGCAACTCGCCCACGCTGGTCGATGCCGCGCCCCGGGCCAGTTCGATGCCGGCGTGCAGCAGACGCAGCAGCCCGAGGTGACGAACGTCGCCGATGAAAACAGCGCCCTGCGGGCCGACCGCGCGCATCGCGCCGCGCAGCACGGCAACAAGATAGTCGATGTCCGGAAAGTACTGGACCACCGAATTGAGCACCACGGCATCAAAGCTCGCCGGCTCGATGCCGGAGAAGTCGTCAGCCGCGCGTTGCCACAGCTCAACGTGCTCCCAGCCGCGCTCTTGCACGGTCTGCCCCAGGGGCTCAAGGGCCTGGGCAGCGAAGTCGCTGCCGACGTAGCGTTGGCAATGGCCGGCCAGTCGCAGCAGCAGCAAGCCGGTGCCACAACCGATCTCGAGCACCCGAGCGGCTCCCAGCCTCGCGATCCGCTCCACCGTGGCGTCGACCTGCTCGCGCATCTCCTGCGCTGCCAGCGGCTCGCCGCTGTAGCTGCTGTTCCAGCCCACGATGTCGAAGTCCCGCTCTCGCGCTCCCGCCCCAGTTCCATACAGCTGCTCGTAGATGCTGCGCCAGGCGTCAACTCGCGGGTCCACGAACGCACGCGCGGGCGCGACCGGCGGCTGAGCCATCGCCCGATACAGCGCTGTGTGTCCACAGCGCGACTCATCGCGGCGCGACTCGTAGGCGAAGCGACGCGGATTGGCCTTGACCGAAATCTGGCCGCGCACGATGTAGTCGGGTGTCATCGTCCCCGGCTCGAGCGTGCGCGAGCAGACCGCCTTGATGGTCTCGCCTGCGCGCATCACGACCGGCTCACCGAACACCGGCAGGAACACCGGGAGCCAGCTGCATTCGGAACCCAGCACATCGATCACCTGCTCGGGGCCCACAAAAAGGGTCACCCACGCGAGCAGACCATCGACGCGGCAGTCGCGATCGACCATCAGTTCGATGTCGTTCGACGCCTCGCGGGGGACGATGCCGCCGAAGTGCAGGTCCTCGAACACGGCGGCCTCTGAAACGATGCTGCGTGCCGGCAAGTTCTTCGCGCAAAGGCGGATGTCGAAGCGGCGGCCCAGGCTGGCAAAGATGCGCTCGGCATAGTGGCGCGGAATCTCGCTAAAGGCGGGCGCACGTTGCAGTTCATCGGGCAGCGACACCGCGGCGATCCGCGTCACACAGCGCTGCGGGATCATTTCCCCGCCGGGCCGAAGGAAGCGGCGCGCATCGTTGAGGATATCTATCACGCCCTCGGAAGAACCGATGGTGCCGATCAGTTCGGACACACAGACATCCACCCCCTCGGGCAATGAGATTTCGCGAGAGTCGCCGCGCAGCAGCACGATGCGATCGCCCAGTGCGGCGTCTTCGATGAGGCGGCAGGCACGCCGGTAGGCGTCATCCAGCATCTCGATGGCATAAACACGGCGCGCGCCCGCCTCGACGCAGAGCCGGGCGAGCGCTAGGTCCGCACCCGTACCGACGTCCACCACGGTCTTGCCACGCACGCTGCGCTCGATCGCTGCCCTGTAGGCACGGATCCGCACCCGGTCCGCCGTCATGGCGTGGTAAAGCAGCTCGTCGTAGATGAAGTACTCACCGACAGACGGCCAGAATTCCGGGGCGCCGAGAGCGGGCACCACATAGGCGGCGAGCTCAGCCTGCCCCCGGTCTTGACGCAGCACAACGGCGCAGGAGCGCACGACGCTGCTCGTCGCCATCGCGGTCTCGACGTCGCCTAGCTCGATGCGGTAGCCCCGGATCTTCACCTGATCATCGACGCGCCCGAGAAACTCGATCGTGCCGTCTTCGAGGATGCGGCAGCGATCCCCCGTGCGATAGAGCCGTACGGCGCCACCGGCCGCCTGCGGGACGTGAACGAATTTCTCTTCCGTGAGTACGGGCTGCCCGAGATACCCCCGCCCCAGGCACTCGCCGCCGAGACAGAGCTCACCCGGCAATCCGGCCGGCAGCAGATTCAAGTGGCGGTCGACCACACGCGCTGTGTAGGGCGTGCCAGGCCAGCCGATCGGCACCAGATCGACCGGGTTGCCACGCTCAGCGCGCCAGAAGGTCGCGCTGATCGTCGCTTCGGTGGGACCGTAAAGGTTCGCGAACTCGACCGTCATCTGGCTGAGCAGCCGGCTGAGCAGCTCAGCCGGCATCGGTTCGCCACCGCAAATGACGCGGCGCAGGTGCTGGCTGTCGCGAAACGCCGGCTGCTCGAGCAGTGCCGCGAGCATCGATGGCACGCAGTCGAGCGCCGTGACGTGGCGATTGCGGATCATCGCCGCCAACGCCGCGATGTCGGTCGGCCCGTCTTCGCTGAGCACGACGATGCGGGCCCCGGCAAGCAAGGGGCATATCATCTCCAGGATCGAGACGTCGAAGCCCACCGCGTACTTCATTGGCACGCAGTCGTCAGCTCGCAAGGGGAACTCGGTCTGCATCCAGCGCAGATGACGGCTGATGGCGCCGTGCTCCACCATGACGCCCTTCGGCACGCCGGTGGAGCCTGAGGTGTAGATCACGTAAGCTAGGTTCTCCGGGCCGCCGCGCACGGCACCGGCCGGCCCTGGCGCTGCGTCGAAGGTGATGTCCTCCCAGCAAAGGCACTCATGCCCAGCTGCCCGCAGGCGTGCAGACTGGATACGGTTCGCGAGCACGATGCGCGGCCGCGCATCGTCGAGCAGGAAGCGCGCGCGCTCTTCGGGCAGGTTCGGATCGAGTGGCATGTAGGCGGCGCCGAGACGCCAGACCGCTAGCACGCCCAGGATCATTTCGATCGAGCGACCCAAGCTGAGGGCCACGATGGTCTCCGCTTGGACATCGTGCTCCTCCAGGACAGCGGCAAGTGCCCGCACCCGCTCGCCGAGCTGGGCATAGGTGAGCGTATGCCCATCGCAGTCCACCGCCACGCGGTCTGGGTGATCGCGGATCACACGCTCCACCGCCTCCACCAAGTGCACAAAATCGGCCTGCTCGGCAGGCCGGACCCGCTCGTGGGTCAGGAGCCGGACCTCGTCGGCCCCCAACATGGGCGCCCGTGAAAGCCGCAATGCCGCGTTGTCGACAAAGGCTTCGAGCAGGTTCATGTAGTGCCCGGCCATGCGCTCGATGTAGCGCCGGCTGTACAGCTCGGTGCTGTATTCAATGCGGGCCAGGATGCCTTCGGGTGCGTCGATCAGGTCGAACGCCAGATCCAGGCTCGCCGTGCCTTTGTCGACGTGGATCGTCTCCAAACGGGCCGGTGCCGGGGCGCCGGCGGTGGTTCCGGTGAAGTACTGGAACGAGACCTGGAACAGCGGATTGCGGCCCATCGTGCGCTCGGGACGCAAGCGCTCGACCAGCACCTCAAAGGGCAGATCCTGGTTGGCGTCAGCATCGAGCACGACCTGACGGGTGCGCCGCAAGAGCTCGGCAAAATCCGGATCGCCCGAGACGTCGGTGCGCAACACCAGCGAATTGACGAAGAAGCCAATCAGTGCCTCAAGCTCGAGGCGGTTGCGCCCGGCGACGGGCTCGCCAACGACGATGTCGTCTTGACCGGTGTAGCGGTGCAACAAGGCGTTAAACGCGGCCAGCAGCGTCACGAAAAGCGTGGTGCCCTGGGCCTGCGAAGAATTGCGCGCCTTGCTGACCAACGAAGCTGGGAGGGCCACGTGCAAGGTCTCGCCTTCGAAGCCCTGCACCGGAGGCCGCATGAACTCGGTCGGCATGTTCAGCATCGGCAAGTTTGCCAGCCGTGACATCCAGAACTCCAGTTGCGGCTGCAACTGGCCGTCGGTGAGGCACCGGTTCTGCCACCATGCGAAGTCAGCGTACTGGATCTCGAGCTCAGGCAATGGCGACGGTGCGCCGCGCAGGTAGGCGCTGTAGATGACCTGCAGTTCCTTGACCAGCACCCCCATCGACCAGCCGTCGGCGACGATGTGGTGCAGGTTCACCAGCACCACGTGGCTATCGGCGCCCAGCCACAGCACGCTGGCGCGCAGCAGCACATCGCGGCTGAGGTCAAACGGTCGCTGCGCGTCGGCAGTCGCCAGCCGCACGACCTCGCTCTGTCTGGTGATCTCGTCAAGCCCGCGGAGGTCCACCACTTCGAACGGCAGATGAAACGCGGGCCCGACCACCTGCACCGGCCGGCCAGCCGCCTCGGCGAAGGTCGTGCGTAGCACGGCGTGGCGGCGCACAACTTCATCGAAGGTGCGCGACAGCACCGCGGTATCGAGCGGCGCACGAATCCGCGTAGCGATCGGCACGTTGTAGAAGGGGCTGTTCGGCACGAGGCGGTCGAGGAACCAGAGCCGCTGCTGCGCGAAGGACAAGGGCGGCGGTTCGCTGCCAGGCGGCCGGCGGCCGATCGGGCGCGAGCGCGCACGCTGCGGCAGCCGCCCAGCGGCCAGCGCTGCAGCGAGCCGGCGTCGCTTCTCGTCCAGGCGTCGCGCGCCGCTCTCGCTCACGGCTGAACCGGCTGCGCTGCTTCGATCGCCGCAGCGAGCCCGGCAACCGTGGGGTCGTCGAAAAAGCTGCGCATCGAGAGGTCGACTTGGAAGTGACGCCGCACGCGCGACAACAAGCGGGTGGCCGCCAGCGAATGACCGCCCAGCCGGAAGAAGTTGTCGGCGCGGCCGACATCCCGCGCATCCAGCAGCTCTTCCCACAGCTTGGCGAGCTTCTGTTCGGTCGGCGTCCGCGGCGGTGCGTTGCCCGCATCGCCGGAGCGCGCCGTTGCAGCGCGCGCGGCGAGTGCCTCGCGATCGAGCTTGCCCACGGAGGTAACGGGCAGGCGCTCGAGCAGCTCGATGTGCTCCGGCTTCATGTGCGAAGGAAGCTGCGTGACCAGGAAGCGCGCCACCTCCTCAACCTCGAGGCGCCCGCCCGCGGCCGCTTCAACAAACGCAAGCAGGTGACGGCTCTCGCCTTCGGTCACGACCACGGCCGCGCACGACACCGCCGGATGGCGCTCGAGCGCGGCCTCGACTTCGGCGAGCTCGATGCGATAGCCGTTCAGCTTGACCTGGCGGTCACGACGCCCGATGAAGAGCAGGTTGCCGTCTTCCCGGCGTTCGACGATGTCACCGGTGCGGTACAGACGGGCACCCGGGCGGCTGACAAACCGGTCCTTGATGAACCGCTGCGCGGTCAGCTCGGGTCGTTGCCAGTAGCCCTGCGCGACACCCATGCCACCCAGGTGCAGCTCGCCGGGGATGCCGATCGGGACCAGCTGGCCATTTGCGTCAAGCACATAGGCGGTGGTGTTCGTCAAGGGTCGCCCGATGGGCACGCTGGCACCCAGGTCGTCCGGATCGACGATTTCGAAAGCGGTGGCGAACGTCGTGCACTCGGTGGGGCCGTACATGTTGAAGAGGCGCGTGCGCGGCAAGGCCTTCCAGGCCGCTCGCGCAGTGGCCAACGGCATCGCTTCGCCGCCGGTGAGCAGCACCGAGACGCCGCGCAACTCGTTCGGGCAGGCTTCGATCAGCTGTCTGAAGAGACCCGTCGTCAAAAACGCGGTGTCGACCCGCTGCTCCCGGATGAAGCGACCGAGCGACTCCATCGTCGGCAGGCCCGGCGGGTGGACCACCAGCAGCCCGCCATTCAACAAGGGCCCCCAGATCTCGAAGGTCGACGCGTCGAAGGAGAAGGGCGCGAACTGCAGCACCTTCCTGGCCGGCCCCAGCCCGAGCGAGTGCGTGCCCGTCACCGTGCGCAGGACGTTGCGGTGGCTGACCGCCACGCCTTTGGGCAGCCCGGTCGTTCCCGAGGTGTAGATCATGTAAGCCAGATCGTCCGGCGCTGCTTCGACGGCTGGCTGTTCCGGCTCGCTCGTGAGGTCGTCTATGGCCAGTGTGCGGACAGGCGCATCGAATGCCTGCATCAAGCCGCGCTGGCAGAGAACCACACGAGCGCCACTGTCCGCCACCATCCAGGCCAGGCGTTGTGCTGGATAGCCTGGATCGAGAGGCACATAGGCTGCGCCGACCCTGAGCACGGCGAGCAGCACCGCGGGCAGCTCGACACCACGATCGAAGAACACGCCGACCGGCTCGCCGTGCTTGACGCCGTTGTGCTGCAGCAGGTTCGCGATGCGCCTGGACTGCTCGGCAAGCTGCCGATACGTCTGCGTGGAGTCCCCGCATGCCACGGCCAACATGTCGGCATGGACCTTAGCGATGCGATCGAACACCTGCGGCACGCTGCTTTCGGCCGCGAAGTCAGCGGCGGTGTCGTTGCCCTGCTCGAGCAACTGCGAGGCTTCGGCGGCGTCGAACAGCGGCAGTTGTGAGAGCCGTTGCTCAGGATCAACCGCGATGCCTTCGAGCAGGCGAAGGTAGTGTCGAACCAGCCGCTCCATACGCGCGGACTCGAACAGGTCGATGTTGTATTCGACATGGCCCCGCACATCGGTGCTGGTGCGGATCAGTTCCAGGTTGAGATCGAACTTGCAGATGCCAGTGGCCAGCGGCACGAAAGGCAGCAGCGTCTCACGCTGCAGGCCATCAGCATGAGGCGCCTGAAAGAGCTGGAAGGCGAACTGGAACAGCGGATTGCGGCTCTTGTCGCGCGGCGGATTGAGTTCCTGAAGGATCTGCTCGAAGGAGAGCTCCTGATGGGCGAGCGCGGCCCATGTTGTCTCTTTGGTGCGCCTCAGGACCTCGAGGAATGGCGGATCGCCGCCCAGATCGGTGCGCAGCAAGAGCGTGTTGACAAAAAAGCCGATCAGCGGCTCAAGCTCGGACCGACTTCGCCCCGCGATCGGGCTGCCCACCCGCAGGTCGTCCGCTCCGGTGTAGCGGTGCAGCAGACAGTAGAACGCGCCGAGCAGCAGCATGAAGAGGGTTGCGCCCTCGCGTTTGCAAACCTGAAGCAGCGCGCCAACCAGCGGGCCTTCGATGGACAGCGGCTCGCGCGCCCCGTGGAAGGTGAACTCGGCCGGCCGGGGCCGGTCGGCTGGCAATTCCAGCAGCGGCAGCTCGGCTAGCTGCTGCCGCCAGTAGGCCACTTGCTTCGGCAAGGCACCCGACTGGCGCTGCCAGAGCGCGAAGTCTCCGTACTGCAAGGCCAGTTCCGGCAACGCGGACGGCTCGCCCCGCAGGAAGCCCCAGTACAGGACCGACAGCTCGACGGTCATAACCCCCATCGACCAGCCATCACAAACCAGGTGATGCAAGGTCAGGGCAAGGATGTGATCGTCCTCGGCGAGGCGGTACAGGGTCGCGCGCAGCAGCGGAGGCTGGGTGATGTCGAACGGCATGCGTGCGTCGTTGGCGGCCTGGCGCAGCGCTTCGCCTGCGCGCTCGAAGACCGGAAGCTGGCGAAGGTCTCGTACCGGCAGTTCCAGCGCCAATTCCGCGGCGACCTGCTGCACGGGCTCTTCGTCCACCGTGGGAAAACCGGTGCGCAGCACTTCGTGACGGCGCACGATCTCATTGAGCACGCGTTTCAGCACGCCGGCGTCGACCGCGTACCGCAGGCGCATGAAGTTCGATTCGTTGTAGGCGACGTTTCCCGGCTTGAGTCGATCGAGCAGCCACAGCCGCTGCTGCCCGTGGCTGAGCGGAATGCGTGCGCTCACCGGCCGGCGCTGTGGGCCGGCAGCGTGCTGGGCCCCGAGCAGCTGTTCCAGGACGGCGCGACGCTGCGCTGGCAGCTTCGCCAGCCGCTTGGCCATCGCGACCCGGTCTTCAGCGGGCGTGTTGGCCAAGGCTGGGACTCGCCTGCTGCTTGCGCAGCTTGAAGATGCGGTAAGTCCATCGGCCCGAGCGCATCTCCTCGTAAACCTGCGAACCCGGTGTGGCCAGGAAGTTCTGCATCAGGTTCTGGTCATTGCGCTGATCGAAGGCCTGCACCCGCGTTGCGGCGATCTCGTCGCATGAGAGGAGCACGTTGCGTGTGATGTCCCGGTCATCGACCAGGGCGAGGCCGAGGTGATCGAGGTAGGCCAGCGAGCTGGTGACCTGTTGCGCCGACAGCGCATCGGTGTAGAGGAAGTGGCCCCCCGGAGCGAGCACCCGGGCCACTTCGGCATAGAAGCGGTGAATGCTCGGATAGCTGTGCGAGGACTCGACGTTGGTGACGATGTCGAACCTTGCCGCCGCAAACGGCAGGTTCTCGGCGTCGCCTTCGTGAAACGACACCCGCTTGTCCTTGTGAGCCTGACGGCAGAACTCGATCGCCTTGGTCGAGAGGTCGAGCCCACTGACTCGCGCCGGTTGGAAGAACGTGGTCAGCGTGTGCACCGTGCCACCCCGCCCGCAGCCGACATCGAGGACCCGCTGACCGTCGACAGGGCAATCGCCAATCAGCTCGAGCACCAGCTTGACCGAGTTGCGGTTGATGTAGTGCTCCGGCAGGGTCACGACCGCGCGCTCCGGGGAACCGTCGGCGACGTACCCGTAATTGAGGAAGAAAGAGAACGGTCCGTACGGACTGTCCGCCAGCTGGGCACTCACGCCGTCGTAGAAGCGCTTGTAGCTGGCCTTCAGGGCGCCGGGTTCACTCGGCGAGCTGGCGTCCAGCACCAGGTGTTCGTCTGTGGGCGCGGCCTCGGACGCTGGTGCAGCAGCCGGCGCGGGCTTGGCACGGGTCTGCAGCAGGCGCTCCATGACGGCACGACGTTGCGGGCTCAGCCCCGACAGGCGGGCTTCGAGTTCAGACATGGCCACCTCATTTCGGTTCGGACAAGCCGGCTTCCGCCAGCATGGCCTCGACTTCTTCGTCCGACAGGTTTTCGACAAGATCCAGCATCTGTTCGAGTTGGTTGTCCAAGGCCACCGGAGCCGCACTGCGCTCGCCGGCCTTCTGCAAGTCGGTGCGAATGCTTTGCGCGAGCTGCGCCACGGTCGGCGCTTCGAACAGGCGTTGCACCGGGATGTCGATCTCGAACAACTCCCGCAGGCGCCCCAGGACCTGGATGGCGAGCAGCGAGTGGCCGCCCAGCTCGAAGAACTTGTCGTTGACGCCGATCGGCTCGACACCGAGGAAGTGCGTCCAGACCTCGGCGATCCGGGTCTCCATCTCGTCACGGGGCGACACGAAGGGTGAAGACAGCTCCGGTCGCGAGTGTGACGGCCCCGCCGCCTTTGATGACGGTCCCGAAACAGGCGCGCTGCCACGCGCCGCCGCAGGTGCCGTGGCGCCGACGGGCGCCAGGCTCTCGAGTCGCAGCCATTGGCTGATGCGGGGCCCCAGCGGGCTCGCCGCCACCACTACCCGTCGCAAGCCACTGGCCAGGATGCGGCGGAACGCCTCGGCACCATGGGCCGCGTCGATGGCCGGCGACGTCGACGGCCCCTCGAAGTGCCAGGCGTCCCAGTTGATGGTGATGGCAAGGGTGCCGGCCGAGTTCATTCGCTGCGCCTCGGCGTCTAGGAATGCGTTGGAGGCCGCATACGAAGCCAGCCCCAAGCCCCCCAGAACAGCCGACATCGAGGACAGCATCACCCAGAACTTCGGCGGCTGCTCGGCCATCGCGCTACCGAGCACGAGCAGCCCTTTGTCCTTGGCCCCGAAATGCAGCGCCGCTGAGGGGCCGTTGACTTTCTCCACGGGCCCAAAGGCGTCGGCCGCAAGGTGCGCCGCGCCATGGACAACACCATCGACCTTGCCCCACTGCTTGTTCACGGCGGCCAGCATCGTCCGCACCTGCGACGGCTTCGCCAGGTCGGCCGCCACGACCATGACTTCGGCCCCCAACGCTTCGAGTGCACGAACCTTGGCGATCTTCATGGCGACAGAGTCACCGGACGAGGCCGCCGGCCCCGACGCCCACTCGCTGCGCGGCGGCAAAGCCGTCCGGCCTACCAGCACCAGCTTGGCCTTCACCGTTCGCGCGATGGCTTCGGCAAGCACCAGCCCGATATTTCCGAGCCCACCGGTGATCAGGTAGACGCCACCGTCCTCGAACAAGGCCGGCGCCTGGCTCGCCGGAGCCAGCCGGACACTTTCGTAGCTTTCGACCCAGCGTCGACCGTTGCGATAGGCCACCACCGGATCGAAAGGGGCCGAGGCGAGCTCGTCGATCAGCGACTCCGCCAGCTTGGCCTGGGGTGAAACGATGTCCACCCAGCGGCACTTGAGGCCGGGGTATTCCTGCGAAATCACCTTGCAGGCCCCGGATACGGTTGCTTCGTACGACCTCAGCGCTTCGTCGCCCAGAACCGACTGCAGGCGCTCGGTGACAACGGCCATCTGCACGGCCCCGCTTCGGCCCACCTTCGCCAACGCCTGACCCAGCGCGACGACGCTGAGGTAGCTGCGCTGCTGTGCCTCGTCGAAAGCCGCCGTCGCTTTCAGGCCGCTCGGCGAAGCGTCGACGCTCCAGAGGTGGACGATGAAGCTCGGGCTCTCGCCGCGCGTCTGCAGGTCCGCCAGCATCGCGGCGAAGTCGGCCTGCTCCGCCGGGCGCAGGGCGTATCGACCCTTCTCGGCCTGATACGTGTCGGCGCGCACGGCGACGGTGGCCTTGGAACCACGATCTCGGAGAAGCTTCACGATGCTGTCGCCGATACCGGCGGCATCGGCCAGAACCAGCCAGTGCCCGGTGCCTTTGGAACCCATCGGGATAGGAGCCGTCACGGCAGAATTCCAGCTCGGCACCGAGAACCAGTCGTCCAGCGTCGCCGCCGGGGCAACGGGCACCGGCACGGACCCGGCCGCATCGAGCCGTGGTGCGGGCGTGCCGTAGGAGTCCGGCGTGCTCGGCAGCCCGACGGTATCGGGTTCAGTCTCGAGCGGCCCGAGCCAGAAGCGCCGGCGTTCGAACGGATAGGTCGGCAAAGGCACAGTGCGCCGACGCTCACCGGCATGCACACCGCGCCAGTCGACACGCACGCCATTCATCCAGACACTGCTCAGCGAACTGGATATCAGTACGTCAGCGGCGGTGGTGTCTTGCGCGACCGGGAGGGATGGGACCATGTGCTGCGCCGTTGCGCGCGAGCCTTGCATCCGGGCCAGCCCGCAGAGCGTCTGCCCTGGGCCGATCTCGATCAAGGCGAGGTCGGGAAACACCATCAGCTCCCGCAGGTTGTCGGCAAAGCGCACGGTCTGGCGCAGGTGGGCGGCCCAGTACTCGGGGCTGGTCGCCAGCTCCGGGGTCATCCACCCGCCCGTGAGGTTCGACAGCATCGCAATCTGCGGCGGGCGCAACTCGACGCGCTTCAGGCGTTCGACGAACTGCACGAGCATCGGATCCATCATGCTCGAATGAAAGGCGTGCGAGGTATGCAGGCGTGTGCAGGAGACGTTCTGCGCCGCGAGCAGCTGCTCGATGCGGGCGATTGCGGCGCTTTGCCCGGACAGCACGCACAAGCTCGGCGCGTTGACCGCTGCGAGCGACACGGAAGCATCGAGCCACGCGCCGAGCGCGGCCTCGGGCAGCGGCACCGCGAGCATGCTGCCGGGTTCCATGCTGCCCATCAGCCGGCCACGCATGGCGACGACGGCCAGCGCATCCTTCAGACTCATCACCCCGGCGATGCAGGCGGCGACGTATTCGCCGATGCTGTGGCCGAGCATGGCTTTGGGCTGACAGCCCCAGCGCATCCACAGCCGCGCCAGCGCGTACTCGGTCGTGAAGAGGGCCGGTTGCGTCATCGCCGTATCGCGCAGCTGCAGGGTCGCCTTCTCGCTGTCCCGAGGGGCATAGAGGATGTCGCGCAGGTCGAGGCCCAGCTCGCCCTTCAGCAACTCGCAGCATTCATCGATGTCGGCACGAAAGCCGGCTTCGCTGTCGTACAAACCTTGCCCCATGCCGACGTACTGCGTGCCCTGGCCGGAAAACATGAAAACGACGGGCCGCTCGACCAGTTCCGTGTAGCCGGTGCTGACGCGCACAGGGTCGCGGGTCTTCAAGGCACGCAGGAGTTCGTCGCGCTGCGCTATGTCGAAGACGACGCAGCGGCGGTGCGCAAACGCCTTGCGGCCCACCTGGCCCGTGTAAGCGACATCCGCGAGGTCGAGCTCGGGGTGCGCTTCGAGATGGGCCGCGAGGTTGTCGGTCATGCGCTCGAGCGCGCCTGCCGTTCGCGCCGACAGCACCAGCACCTGTGTCGCCGCACCCGGTGCCGACGACAGCAGCGTCGGGGCCTCTTCGAGCACCAGGTGCGCATTCGTGCCGCCGACCCCAAACGAGCTCACACCGGCCCGACGCGGCCCTTGTCGCAGGGGCCAATCGATCAGCGACGATGCGACAAAAAACGGGCTGTTGGCGAAGTCGATCTCAGGGTTGGGCTTTTCGTAGTGGAGGGTCCCCGGGATCTGCCCGTGCTTGACGGCGAGCACGCACTTGATCAGGCCGGACACACCGGCCGCGGAACTGAGGTGACCGACGTTGCTCTTCAACGAGCCGATCGCGCAGAACTGTCGCTTGGCCGTGCGCTCACGGAACGCCTTGGTCAACCCAGCCACCTCGATCGGATCGCCGAGCGCGGTGGCCGTTCCGTGCGCCTCGATGTAGCCGATGGTTTCCGGCTCGATGCCGGCCATCTGCTGCGCTGAACGAACGGCGCGAGCCTGCCCGTCGACGCTGGGCGCGGTGTAGCCGACCTTGCCGCTGCCGTCGTTGTTCAGCGCAAAGCCCCGGATGACAGCCTCGATGCGGTCGCCGTCGGCGATCGCATCGGCGAGCCGCTTCAGAAGCACGATGCCGAGTCCGTTGCCAACCACCGTGCCCTGCCCCTGCGCATCGAAGGCTCGGCAATGACCGTCGGGCGAGACGATGCCGCCCGGCTGGTACCAGTAGCCCTTTTTCTGAGGCACGCTGACGGCCACCCCGCCAGCCAGCGCCATGTCGCAATAGCCATGAACCAGGTTCTGACAGGCGACGCAAATCGTGACCAGCGAAGTCGAGCACGAAGTCTGCACGTTCAGGCTGGGCCCGCGCAGATTCAGCTTGTACGAGACCTGAGTGGCCAGGTAGTCCTTCTCGTTGCCGATGGCCATCATGCCGCCGTAGCCGTAAGCCGAGAGGTCGATGTTGTTGAAGATCTGGTAGAGGTAGCTGCTCTGGTCGGAGCCCGCGAACACGCCGATCAGGCCGGGGAAGCTCTCCGGGTCGCAGCCTGCGTCCTCCAGGCACTCCCAGGCGGATTCGAGGAAGAGCCTTTGCTGCGGATCAATGGTTTCAGCGTCTCGCGCGCTGAAGCCGAAGAAGCCCGCGTCGAACTGGTCGATCGCTTCGAGGACAGACCCGCGGTTCACGTAGCCCGGCACCGCGAGATAGCTCGGATCGATGCCCGCGGCCCGGATCTCGGCTTCGCTGAAGGTCGTGATCGTCTCGCGCCCTTCCCGCAGGTTGCGCCACAGCTCCTCGACCGTGGGGGCTCCCGGAAAGCGGCCCTTCATGCCGATGATCGCCACGCTGTCCAGCGCAGGGTCCCGTGAAGGTGGGTTCATGAACTGCTCCTCAGGTTGTCGACGCGGTGTCCTCGATGGCTGCCTGCACGGGGGGCCGCGGCCCGCGCTGCCCGGCGACGAAGGCGGCCAGATCGCTGACGGTTGGCAGCCGGTACAAGTCGACAAGGCTGAGCACCGTGCCGAACCGTTGTTTGAGCCTGCTGTGCACGCGAACGAGCAACAACGAGTGGCCGCCAAGATCGAAGAAGTTCTCGTTGATGCCCACCCGGTCCAGGCCGAGCACGTCTTGCCAGATCTGTGCGATCTCGCAGTCGACGTCGTTGCCCGGCGGTGTCGCCAAAGTGTTCGCCTGCCGCGCCGTCTGGCTCGGCGCCGGCAGCGCCTGGCGGTCGAGCTTGCCGTTGGCGGTCAGCGGCAAGGCGTCGATCCAGACAAAGCGTGTCGGAATCATGTACTCGGGCAGCTTCGCGCGCAGGTGCTGGCGCAGCGCCTCGGTGAGCCGCTCCGGCGTGCCCAGCGGCGACACGGCGTTGGCATAACTGCTCCACGGCCGCGTTTGTGCGCTGGCCGTGTCCCAGCTCCACCAGGTGGCCCCGGCGCCGGGCTCCCGCGGCACGCACAGCAGGTCCACGCTCTGCGGCTCGCCGCTGGCCGCCCCGCTCAGCTGGATGTCGTATTGCAGCGCCTCAGCGAGCCCCCAGATCGCCTCGGGCTCGATGCCCTCAAGGCCGCCGGTCAGCTCGAGCCGGGACACCGGCAGCGCCGCTTCGGCACGCTCGATCGCTTCGAGTTCGCGCCAGGCCTTGACCAGCCGCGCGCTGGGCATGCCGCGCACGGCCAGCGGCAGCCGCTCGCCGAGCCGCTCGCGCAGCGCCTGTGGGCTGCCGATGGCCGACCACGGCTCTTGCCGTACCGCCGGGCACGCGCGCACCCTGTCCCGGCCCCACAGCACGGCGTCGTAGCGGAACCGCGTGAGCTCGTTGTCGTGATGGCCTCGCTTGAGCTCGATCGTGATGCCGCCGCACGCCTCCAACTCCTGCCCCATGGCCTCGAAGAACGCGGGCTCGACAACCAGTTCCTGCTCCTGGTGCAGGCGCCGCGCGATGCGCTCGCGCAACTCGCCCACGCTGGTCGATGCCGCGCCCCGGGCCAGTTCGATGCCGGCGTGCAGCAGACGCAGCAGCCCGAGGTGACGAACGTCGCCGATGAAAACAGCGCCCTGCGGGCCGACCGCGCGCATCGCGCCGCGCAGCACGGCAACAAGATAGTCGATGTCCGGAAAGTACTGGACCACCGAATTGAGCACCACGGCATCAAAGCTCGCCGGCTCGATGCCGGAGAAGTCGTCAGCCGCGCGTTGCCACAGCTCAACGTGCTCCCAGCCGCGCTCTTGCACGGTCTGCCCCAGGGGCTCAAGGGCCTGGGCAGCGAAGTCGCTGCCGACGTAGCGTTGGCAATGGCCGGCCAGTCGCAGCAGCAGCAAGCCGGTGCCACAACCGATCTCGAGCACCCGAGCGGCTCCCAGCCTCGCGATCCGCTCCACCGTGGCGTCGACCTGCTCGCGCATCTCCTGCGCTGCCAGCGGCTCGCCGCTGTAGCTGCTGTTCCAGCCCACGATGTCGAAGTCCCGCTCTCGCGCTCCCGCCCCAGTTCCATACAGCTGCTCGTAGATGCTGCGCCAGGCGTCAACTCGCGTTGGGTCGGGCCGAGAGTCCGCCGGAGTCAGCATGGCGACGAGGCTGCTTTGCCCATCGACGCCTGCGTGCAAGGAGACGAGGCTCTTGCCCACTGCGGGATGCCCATCGAGCGCCGCTTCGATCTCGCTGGGTTCGACGCGGAAGCCGCGCAGCTTGATCTGCGCGTCGACCCGGCCATGGAACTCGAGGCTGCCGTCCCGGCGCTGCCGAACCCGATCGCCGCTGCGATACATGCGCGCCCCAGGTCGCGCGTCGAAGGGATCGACGATGAAGCGCTCGCGGGTCTGCTCCGAGTCGCCAAGGTAACCACGCGCGAGAGCGCTGCCCGCAATGAAAAGCTCGCCCTTGACGCCGACGGGAACCGGCCGGCGCGACCGGTCGAGCACGTAAGTGCGGACGTTCGCGATCGGCCAGCCCATCGTGGGTGCGCCGGGAGTGCCACAAACGACATCGCCTGCCGTTGCGACAACCGTGTTCTCGGTTGGCCCGTAGTGGTTGACAAACCGGAAAGGCAGTTTCCGGACCGGTGCGCTGCGCAGCTTGTCGCCTCCAGTCAGCAGCAGCCTGAACTCGGGCATCGAATGCGGCGCCGCCGTGACAAAGCTTTCGGCCACCGGTGTAGGCAGGAAGGCGATGCTTATGCGCTCCGTGGCGAACCAGGCTGCCAGACCTTCGGGCGAGATCCGGATACTGTCGTCCACGACGTGCAAGCTCGCGCCCACGCTGAGGTAGGGCCAGATCTCCCACACCGACGCATCGAAGCCGGGACTGGCGTAGAACGTCGCCCGATCGGCCAGCGTGGCGCGATAGGCTGCGATGTGCCAGTCGACCAGGTTGCAAAGACTGCCATGCGTCACCTCGACTCCGCGTGGCACACCGGTCGAGCCCGAGGTGAAGATCACGTAGACCAGCGATTGGGCGTCGACCCTGGCTGCGCCGCTGAAGCGTGCGCCTTCGGCGACTGCGGCTTCAACGTCGAGCGCGGGCACAAAAGCCGGGAGCTGGCTGCGGTAACGATCGCGGGTCAGGACCAAGGGCACCAGTGCGGCGCGGACCATGCCCGCCACGCGCTCAGCCGGCCCCGACACATCCAGCGGCACATAGGCGGCGCCGACCTTGAGAACCGCGAGCACCGCTGTGACGAGATCGATCGAGCGTTCGAGCAGGATCGCCACGAGACAACCGGGTCGGATGCCTTGACGCTCCAGTGCCGCCGCGAGGTGGTCGCTGCGGCGGTCGAGCTCTGCATAAGTCACGGACGTCGAGCCCTCGGCAACCGCCAAACGTTCTGGGTGCGAGCGTGCTGATGTGCAAAAGCGCTCGTGCACACAGCCTCGCCAGGGGTACTCTGCCGCGGTCTGGTTCCATTGCTCCACGACGGCACGCTCCTCCGAGCGTGACAGCAGGCGCAGATCCCCGATGCGCATGTCGGGCGTTTGGACCATGGCTGCCACCGTGGCCTGATAACGCCGGCACATCGCCTGCACCGTGGGCGCATCGAACAGGTCGACGCTGTACTCCATCTGGCCGCCAATGGCGTCGCCCTCGGGCCAGAGATCGCAGCGCAGATCGAACTTCGACGTCAGCAGTTCCATGTCGACGATTCGAAGCAGACCGTCCGCGTCACTCCGGGCCGTGCGGTTGAGGTACTGGAAGGTCACCTGGAACAGTGGATTGCGGCTGAGGTCGCGCTCCGGGTGCAGTTCTTCGACCAGTCGCTCGAACGGCAGGTCCTGATGCGCATACGCCGACAACGCAACCTCACGGACGCGTTGGAGCACCTCGCGAAAGCTGGGGTTGCCGGCGACCGAGGTGCGCAGCACCAGCGCGTTCACGAAAAACCCGATCAGCTTCTCCAGCTCAGGCCGGCAGCGATTGGCAACAGGTGAGCCAACGGCGATGTCGTCCTGGCCGGTGTGATGAGACAGCGTCACCTGAAAGGCCGCGAGCAGTGCCATGAAGGGTGTCACGCCTTCGCGTTCACACAGTTCCCGCAACGCCATCGCCACCGGCGGCGGGATGGCGATGCGCTCGCGCGCGCCGACGAAGCTTGGGATCTCCGGTCGGGGGCGATCGACGGGAAGATCGAGCGTCTGCAGGTCCTGGAGGCGGCTTTTCCAGTGCTCAAGCTGCTGCACCAGCCTCTCGCCTTGTAGCCAGTCGCGTTGCCAGATCGCGAAGTCGGTGTACTGGACCGAGAGCTCTGCCAGCGGCGACGGCCGCCCGCTCGCATAGGCTTCGTAGAGCGCGCCCAACTCCTCCACGAACACGCCCATTGACCAGCCGTCGCAGATGATGTGGTGCATCGTCAGCACGATGATCTGATCGGCGGGAGCCAGTTTCAGCACCACGATGCGAAGCAGCGGTCCCGTCGTGAGATCGAAGGGCGTGCGGGCCTGCTCGTGCGCACAAGCCGCAGCCGCGGCCTCGCGCTCCAACACCGGCAGGCCGGTGAAGTCGAGGACCGGTACTTCGACATGCAGGCTCGCCAGAACCCGCTGCTCGGGTTCACCGTCGCGGGAGACGAAACAGGTTCTCAACGCCTCATGGCGTCGCACGACCTCGTTCAGGCTTCGTTCCAGCAGCGCGACATCCAGCTGGAAGAGGCAGCGGACAGGGCTCGATTCGTTGTAGAAGGGATTGCCAGGAACGAGCTGGTCGAGAAACCAAAGGCGCTGCTGCGCATACGACAGCGGGGCGGTCTTGAACATGCCCTGCCGGCGCTCCATGAGGCTGGCAAGCAGCGCCCGCTTTTCGGTCGCAGGCAAGGCCATGACACGGCTGACGAGATTTTCGCGACCTGTCATGGGAGTGCCCGGGCCGCGCCGATGGCTTCGGGACAGGTGCCCTGCCCGGTGGCGCCAAGGTCTTCGATGATGTGAGCCGCGAGCTTGGTACGTTCGGCGAGCGGGAAGAAGTGGTCACCCGCGAGGAAGCGGCTGCGGAACGCCTTCCTGGTGAGTGCCGACCAGGCCAGGATGTCGGCCGGCGTTGTCGTGCGATCACCAAGCCCCCCAAAGACAGAGATGGGCACCGGCAGGGGCTCTTCGATGTCGCCACGATAAGTCTCGAGCAGCTTGAAGTCTGCCCGAATGATCGGCAGCACCAGGGCCATCAATTGGGCGTCGCCGAGCACATCCGACTGCATGCCGTTGAACTCGCAAAGCTTGGCAATGAACTCGCTATCGGGCAGGTGGCCAATCGCCGGTCGAGGCGCTAGGTGCGGCGCACGCGCTCCCGCGATGAAGAGCCGCAGCGGAAGGTCTCGTTCTTGTCGCCAAAGTGACTTCGCCAGTTCAGTCGCGACCAGCGCGCCGAAGCTGTGGCCGAAGAAGGCGAACGGCGGGCGCAGACAAAGCGCCAAACGATCGATCAGTTCATCGACGAGGTCAGCCAATTCCTCTGGGATTGGATCCCGATAACGGGCTTCGCGGCCGGGGTACTCGACGGCATGAACGTGGATGTGCGCCGGGAAACTCCGCGACCAATTTGAGTACGCCGATGCGCCTCCGCCAGCATGCGGAAAACAGCACAGGAAGACCTCTTCGTTGTCTGCACTAGCCACTGGGTACTCACAAGTAGATGACCTGCGGCAAAGCCGGAAGCGTTGGGGAGGCTAGCCACTTCTGAGCGAGCTTGAGCAAACGCGGAGACTTGCTTCCCATATGGCCAGAAACATGCCATCGACCTCGTTGTGAAACGCCGGACAAGTTGGTCTTCAACGCCCACGTCCGCCTGCCGAAATCTTGAAACTGGCCCCCGGCAACAACAAGGTCAGGAACGGTCAAACAACCTACCGCCTCTCTGGCAGAGCCGGGACCCTTCTTCGTAGCGAGGATTTGCTACAAGAGTCATGTTCAGGCTGAAGGGAGTGCGGTTTCCGCGGCCCGAGAGCCCGGGCCTAAACTCAGTACATCGCTCCCGCCAGTATCGTGCCGTGGCTCATGCCTTGGAGATAGGCAGCGACGGTAGCCGGGTCGGTGTAGACGCCAGTCGCATCGGTGTAGCCACCCATCGCATCGGCGTAGCCACCACTCGCGTCGAAGTAGCCGCCCGTGGCGTCGGTGTAGCCGCCCATGGCATCGAAGTACCCTCCTGTCACGTCCGAGTACCCTCCCGCAGCGTCGTAGTAGCCGCCGGCACCGTCCGAATACAGGCCGTAGCCCGCGAGTAGTTCATTGCTCATCTCATCACCTTCCTTTCATTTTCAGCGAGTCTGGCTCGCACACGCCAGTGACGGACACCGGCCATCCTACCCATCACGCGCCCTTTGTCTGGGCACCGAGGTAATCGATTACTCCTTGAAGATAGGCCTGCGCGATGCCGTTGCTGTCGCCCATCGCTGGGGTGTAGTAGCCCGCAAGGACCTGCGCATACTCGATCGGTGAGAGCTCCTTGCGCCCGCCGCTTTGTTCGTCCAGCCGATCAATGCGGGTAGCGATCCCTGAGCGGTTGTCAACGGTCACCACGTAGACGCTCGTGCTAGGTTCGCTGGATGGCACGACAGGCCTCTCTGTGGCCAGGGCACGCGCTTGGTCCGTGCTCAACTCGGGCAATGGCTCCGATGGCGATGCAGAAGGCAACTCAGGCGACGCACTCTCGTGCACGCTCGCTTGGGACTGAGGTTCGGCCACGGGCGTGCCAGGATCACGTTCCGCGGGATCAACGCCAACGCCCGTTGGCTGGCGCTCCTTTGCGGGCACCTTCTGAGTCGGCCGGGATGTCGATGAGGTCGCCATGTTGATCTCCCGATCTCAAGTGCTGCATGCGAGTCACGCGGTCGAAATGGCTGCGGCGTCCACGATGCCCTGCCAGTAGGCCGCGACCGCCGGATCCGCAGCAGCCAAGCCAGAAAGCAAGCCAACATAGTACGCGCCGATAGTGTCGCTTCCAGCCTGCAGGCCGGCTACCCCTAGTTGCGAAGTCCAGTAGGCGCTGACGACGGCGTACGTCGCATCGACCAAGCCGTTACCCGTCGCATCATCGGCGCCTGGCAAGGCCGGCAGGCCGTTGTGCAGACCGGGGACCGCATTGCAGAGCCCTCCGATGACATCGCGCGCCGTTGTCATCATGGCCGCCTTGATGTCGCCGGGGCTTGCCGACGGCGCGACCTGCTTAATGAGTGCGGCCACGCCAGCCAGTTGCGGCGCGGCGGCTGAGGTGCCGCTGAATGCCGCCCAGCCGTCGTCGGCTGCGGTTTGGTCGCCGTCCGGAAACACGCCACCAGCATTGCCCTGATCAATGCTGTCCCCGGGCTCCACCGGCAACATGATGTAGATGGCCTTCGGGCGCTGACCGACCAACCCACAGATATCGGGAACCCTGCGTCCGAAAAAGATGTTGCTCTGGAAACCACTCGAGTAGTTGGAAGCGATGACGGTGCCATCCACGTCCAAAAAGGCACCGCCGGCGCTGATGACATCGGGGTGCTGGCCCGGAAATCCGGCGTGACCATTGCCGGCCGAGAAGATCACTGTGATTCCGCTCTGCACGGCGGCAGACACCGAAGCCGCGAGGACGAGATCAGCGGCGCTCAATTCGAAGGGTACATGCGATCCCCAACTGCAAGTGATGATGTCCGGCCCGAGCGCGACGGCGGCGTTGAATGCGCCGATGGTATTGACGAAGTTGGCTTTGACTGGGAACACCGTGCACCCTGGCGCGATGGCGAAGATGTTTGCCGACTCGCCCGTGCCATGACCCGATTCGTCGGACTCGGGCGCGCTCGCGCCGGGACCGAGCACGACCGGTGCGAGGCTGTAACCATTTGCCGCAAAGAAGGGGTGCGCGTAATGGCCCGAGTCGACCATTGCCACCTTGACGCCTGCTCCATTGATGAATAACTCATGCAGCGGAGTCGCATTACTGGCGCGTGCGATGTCTGCGGGAACTACAAGATGCGCATAATCCACCTGAGGCGGTATCGGCGAAACCTGCATGAACCGTCTGGGCACCTCCAGCGCCACGCCTTCGATGATGTCGCCGAGCGGCGTGCCCTTGGTCGACAAGAGACCAAGCATCTCCGTATCAGGGCAGTCCAGAAAGGTCGATGTCGGCCCTCGAACCTGCTCCATTTCACGCTCGATAAGCTTGGTCCTAAACGCCTTCTCGTAGGCCTCAGGAGGACCAGCGATGTTGATCGAAACTGAAGAAGCGTGCAGTACCTCAAATCCGGCATTGAGCAGCCGAGCGGTGGCAGCGCTGACGACACCCCAACTCGACGCGAAACCCCAGACAGAGGCGGTGCGCAAGTCCGTGGGCTTGGCATCGAACAGCGATCGCCCGCCAACAGACAGCGGCGAGGCTTGCGCAAAGATTCTTGACGGGATAGTCATATTACGTTCTTCACCCAGTGTCAACCGCCGATTTAAGTGTATCCCCGACGTCCTGGCCGTGCAAGTAGGCTTCTCGGGTCTGTCGAGAGTAAATGAGTTGTCCGGTTTTTAGCAAGTAGTCTGTCCGGCTTAGGGAGTGCGATGCAAGCTCCCATAAGCCGGACCCGCTACGTGCAGGAGAACCGGAAGATGAGATTCGAAGAAGCTTTGCAAGGATGGACGGCTGGGCGGCTGACCCAGGCCGAGGCGGCGATGCCGCTGGTGCAGTGCGAGCGCAGTTTTCGCCGCCACGTCGAGCGCTACAGGGCCGACGGACTGGACGGGTTGCTGGACAAGCGGCTGAGCCAGATCTCCAAGCGCCGGGCGGCCCAGGGGGAGCTCGACCAGGTGGTGCAGACCTACAAGAGCGGCTTTACTGGCTGGAACGTGGCGCACTTTCACAGCAAGTACCGCAGCGAGTTCAAAGGCACGCGCAGCTACAGCTGGGTCAAGACCGTGCTGCAAGGCGCCGGGCTGGCCCGCAAGGCCAAGGCCCGGGGCAAGCACCGTATCAAGCGCGAGCGCGCGCCGCTGCCCGGAATGATGGTGCACCAAGACGCCAGCACACACCGCTGGGTGCCCGACGAGGTGTGGGACCTGGTGGTCACGATGGACGACGCCACGGGCGAGCACACCAGCATGTTCGTCTGCGACCAGGAGGGCACGGCGTCGAGCTTTCATGGCATCGGCCAGACCGTGGCGCGCTACGGGCTGTTCGCCAGCCTGTACAGCGATCGCGGCAGCCACTACTTCCACACGCCCAAGGCCGGCGAGAAGGTGGACAAGTTGAACTTGACCGAGGTCGGCCGTGCGCTGCGCCAACTGGGCATCGAGCACATCGCGGCGTACTCGCCCGAGGCGCGCGGGCGCAGCGAGCGGGCGTTCCAGACCCACCAGGGCCGGCTGCCGCAGGAGCTGGCTCGCGCGGGGATCACCGACATGGGCAGCGCCAACCGGTATCTGGAGCAGATTTACCGCCACAGCCACAACCGGGAGTTCGGCGTGCCCAGCACGCTGGCCGGCACGGCGTACGTGCCGTTCCTCAGCGGCAGCTTGCCCGACATCCTGTGCGAGCAGCACGAGCGCACTGTGGGCAACGACAACTGTGTGAGCTTCGAGGGCATGAGCCTGCAACTGCCCAGCGATGAGCTGCGTCACCACTACGTTCGAACCCGTGTGCGGGTGCACCGCTACGTCGACGACACGCTGAGTGTCTTTCACGGGCCGCGCAAGCTGGCCGCGTACGACGCCAAGGGCGTCCAGAGCCCAACGAAGGAGGTGCAGCGAGCGGCCGCCTGAGCTGCCCATGATCAACCGCGCGCGCGGGCCGCAAAGCCGCTTCGGGCTACGCCCTTCACGACTTCGCAGCCCGCGCACAATCAGACCAAGAAAGCGGACAACCTACCTGCTACCAAACCGGACAGTTCTATTTGCTGCCGACGGTAGGCTTCTCGGGTCGGCCTTGAAGCAATCCGTTAGCTACTCGACGCCGCTTACAACAGCCACCTCCACGTCGATACATCGTTGTCCCGGCTGCGGGTTATCAGTCAGTTGCACACCAGCAGCCCTTCGGACTTCACGTGTCTGATGTCGGCTCGATAGCTCGGCGGCGTTTGAGCTGTTTCTTAAGCGTCTTGGGAAGGCCGCGCGTGTGGCTCAGCGGCGGCCGCGTTCATTCACGCGGCTGCACACAGGCGGTAGCCCCAATCAGCCAATGCCAGGCTGGGCTTCGCACCGCCGAGGATCTTCGCCCGCTCGAGCCGGCTTTGCAGCTATCGCCCGTCGTACAGCGCGCCCAGCAAGGAAGGTATGCCGATCACCATCACTTCCCTGGCTATCACAGCCAGTGAGATCGTCACGCCGAACTCGTACGGGGCCCTGCTACAAGCCCCGAGGCTATTCACTGGACCTTGGGGGCGTGCAGCGTGTGCAGCTTGTTCTTGGAGTCGCACCGCTGTTCGTGCGGGCGCTGCGCTGTCTCGATGCGGGAGTTTGGCGCCCACGTGATCTCGTCGGCCTTGCGCTGCACATCGCGGATCACACGGCCAACCGAGTACGCAGCCGGTGGACCTCGCGCCGCAATACGGCGCCACCGCTGGCCTGGGCGTCGGCGACCTACTTTGCGCGAAGCCTAGCGCTGGTGCAGCTCGGCGCCGGCATCGTGCGCCCGGCGACCAAGTGTTCACGGCCGCGGTTGATCAGCCGGCGATACGTGGGGTAGGCAATTTGCCTTTGCCTGCATCGCGGTGTCTACGATCACCCAGGCCAGGCTCTTGCACTCCACCGCGCCGGCCGACATCGCTGCTCTGATGTTGCGCTCCATCGGCCACTCGCAGCCCTCCTCGCCAATGCGCTGCCTGCGATGAGCGGCAAGGACCAAGAACAAGTAGCGGTGAACCGTGCGGTCGGCGAGGGCCGGCTGCGGCAGGCAGCGGCGGCCGAGCGGATTGGGGGTTTCGGTGACACAGGTGAAGACGCTGGTGCAAGCGTGGCGCGACACGGGTGCTGCGGGGCTGGTCAGCAGGCACCGATGCAGGCGTGTCGGCCTGCGGTAGCGCTCGAACACGGCGTTCCTATCCACAGAGATGGTGAGAATCTATTGCTTTGTGCAAAGGACAGAGCACTCACCGTGCCAGCTTGGGACTTGTTCAGCATTGCCCTAAACTGCGAACTTCATCGATCTTCACGGGTTTGCCGTTTCAACCCCGTGTCAGCGCGCGAAGTGGAATCTTGATTGTCTTGTGCCTAGGAAGAGTCGTTCATGCCCACGATGAATGCGCCACCACTACTTTCGGCCCAGGTCGTGCCGAGCGAGGGGCATTTGGACGTCCAAGAGTTGCAGAACGCGCTCGGCGCTGCGGGCTTCAGCACGGGACTGTACTTTGCCGGAAGCTTCTCGATCACGGCGCACCCGGAACTCTTCATGCGGTACTTCGGTGTACGGCAAAGCCAGCTTCATCCCGGTGATCAGCGCAGTTTAGCGATCCCAGATCACTCAGGGCTTGAGCTGTCTTTGAACGCGTTGGCTCCCGAGCTTCGGGCAAAGATCAAGGGCGTGCTCTTTACGAAGCCGCCTGATTTCGGCCCAAGCAATCCGTGAAGCAGGCGTCCATCTATCTGGGACAAAGGCGCTATCGAGGCATGGCGTGCATTGACGAAAGCGGCGACCAGCCGGCGCCTGGCTCGCGGGACCTTCGCGATGAGCCCATGCGCATACGGCCGCCTGAAGCCGCTGCTGACACTCGCTCTGGCCTCATTTGGGTGGTCGGCATACGCGCGGTTCCAGTATGTGCCAGTCAGCTACGATCGGATTTCGCGGTTGGTGACGTCGCGTAGGCAGCGCGCTCCTGGGCCATCAGGCTCTTGACCGAGGTGGCGCGTCTTGCGCCATGGGGCTAAACCTCGGGCAAGAGAGAGAAAGGCGGCATCGGGTTTCGCGGTGGTCTGGCGCAACGGCGCCCGCTTGCCCGGCGTCGGGTCATCGACCGCAGCCAACGCATTGAGGTCACGTGCGTTGCCCTATTACGGGAACTCGCGGCAGCGGCTGCTGATACACCAAACCCTCGCACCGTTGCACCCACCCGGTGCGTTACGAGCCAATAGCACAGGCTGTCTCAGGAAGGGCTGCGTGCCCACGGTGCTTTCGGGCGTGGCGCCCTGCGTCGGAGCGCTGATCAGCCTGCCGTGAACCCGACGGACTGGAGCGCCCGCTTCTGGCCGAATCCGGGTTTTCCCGAATTTCGGCTGCCTGGCAGTCCGGCTCGAACGACTGCAGTGCGGCAGCGCGATCGGCGAAGCGGTTGGCAGCCGTCGACCCTGAGCGGAAGTTCAAACCGCAGATTTCGTGACTTCAAAGCCGACCCCCACCTGCGGCGGCAGCATTAGCCTAGCCAAGTGACACGCCCGTCTGGGGTTCTTCCGCCGTTACGGCGATGGCCAGGCCGATCGGTAGGTTGGCTCTCTGCGCCGAGTTGCAAATGGCCGACAAAACCTGGATCTCAAACACGGTAACGCACGTAACTGAACCGCTGGGCCCGAGTAGCCGGTCAGCAATCAGTCGTTCGTCAACTGTGGGTCAAAGGAACACGAGTTGCTCGTGTCTCTGGCTTTGGCTTGAGCATCGAGCGACTTCAACAGGGCCTGATACAAATCCTGAGCAGCCATCGGCTTGGCGATGAAATCGTTCATGCCGGCTGCTTCGCAAGCCTGGCGGTCGCTGTCGAAAGCGTTGGCCGTCAGTGCCAGGATAGGCGTCGTGCTCCAGCCAGGTAACTGGCGGATGGCCCGCGTGGCGTCGAGCCCATCCATTTCAGGCATCTGCATGTCCATCAATACCAGGTCATGGGTTCCGGCCATCGCCTTCTCA
>Ga0209490_10000731_pt1 | contig 32611 bp, 32 predicted proteins | sample MAT06_FD_187209 | JGI IMG/M metagenome (GOLD analysis project Ga0209490, IMG submission 187209) | Freshwater microbial communities from Lake Fryxell liftoff mats and glacier meltwater in Antarctica - MAT-06 (SPAdes) (version 2) | ecosystem: Environmental > Aquatic > Freshwater > Ice > Liftoff...
GCAACCCAGGCTCCTTTGGCTGTCGCTAGTAGAAGCGCTGCTAAGGAGGTTGCGGCAACCCGGGCATCCCTGCTGGTCGTCCAAATTGCTTGAACCCAGGGCTTAGAGAACCCGAAAATGCGTTGGTCTGCGCGACCCCGCCCCATTTTAGCGACCTGTCGCCCCAGCGCCGCCATCCAGCCCCGCACCCGGTCGGAATCCTGGTCCGGTGCCGAGGTCCGATCCAGACGCTCCGTCAAGCCAAGCTCGCCGTCACCAAGCAAAGTACAGCCCGGCTTCCCCTTACCCCAGCAGCCGGTCAGCCAAACTTCGGCTTCTGCGGAATGACCTTCCCGGCTCCGTGCGCGCCATATATCATTCACAACGATTTTCAATTTCCTAACTCACTGGGCTTGAGGTACTTAGCCGAAAACCTCGCCTCCCGCCCGATCCGTCACCTGCTACTCTTCTTGGCGGAGGCCCTTATGGAAAAACCCTATACGGACATCGATTACAACTCATTCCCCGCCGCCGACCTACCCGTACCGGGGCCGGACGCGATAAACTGAGCCCATGATCCGCACCTCTGTTTGCTTGTTGCTGTCGACCCTATTGCTACTTGCGCAAGAACCGGCGAAGAAGACCGAGAAGCTCGCGCCTTATTACCCCACTCCCGAAACGATCGTGGAGGAGATGCTGAAGGCCGTGGGCACCAAGCCGGGCGAGAAGATGTTCGACCTCGGTTCCGGCGACGGCCGCATCGTCATCATGGCCGCCAAGAAGTTCAAGGCCGACGCTACGGGGGTGGAGTTCGACGCCGACCTCTACCAACAAAGCAGCGAGCGCATCAAGGCTTTGGGCATCGAAAAGACCGCGCGAATTATCCATGGCGACATCATGGCCCAGGATTACACCAAGGCCGACGTGATTACCGTTTACCTCCTGCCGATTTCGAACGATAAGGTGCGGCCGATGCTCGAGAAACAGCTAAAGCCCGGCACCCGCCTGATCGCGCACGACTTTGAAATCTCGGGCTGGAACCCGGACAAGGTCATCCACATCGAAGACGACGGCGAAGGCCGCAGCCACACGCTGTTTCTCTATAAACGCTAAGTGCGAATCGACGGCTTTTACCTCTCAAATCGCTGGATTCGCCTGCTCTGCGCGGTCCGCATGATGCTGGCGGGCGCCAGCTTTGTGCTGGCCGTCTCACGCTGGCCAACCGGCGCGCCGGTAACCGTGATGTTAGGCCTGTTCGCCGTCTATAGCGTCTTCGCTTTCTTCTGGCGGAGCCTTGAAGAAATGGGGCGGCCGTGGTCAGCGTTGGTGATCGATACGCTGGTGTTTCTGCTCTCCGCCTTTGCCACGGCCGACCAGAACCTGTGGTTTAGTTCGCTTTTTTATGTGTATCTGCTGATCGTTGCGGCCTTGTTACATGGCTGGCGTGAGGTCTGGCTGGTGGTGGTGATCTCGATGGCCTTCTTCCTCCTCACGAAACCGTCACAAACTCAAAACCTGATGCCGTTGTTAGCCCTGACGGGAATTCTCGCCTGCGCTCTGGCGCTGGAAAAGCGCTCCTTAGTCGAACGCCTCACCGGTGCCTCACGCGAAAGCGAACTCTTTCAAAGCGAGGCCCATCGCGCCCGGGAGAGTGAGCGCCAGCGAATAGCGAACGACTTTCACGATGGCCCGTTGCAATCTTACATCAGCCTGCAAATGCGCCTCGAGTTTTTGAAGAAAGTGCTGGAACGGAAACCTGAATCGGCCGCCCAGGAGTTACACGAGATTCAGGAGTTACTAACAGGCCAAGTAACTGATATGCGGACCTGGCTCCGCGGCATGCGGCCCATCCAAATGGAGGGGAATTTCCCCGCCGCGGTACGCCGACTGGTGGATGAATTCAAGAAAGATAGCGGTATTTCTACTTCGGTACTCTGCGCGGAAATCAAAGAAACCGGCGAGCCCGAGTCTTCGATTGAGTTACTCCAAATCGTGCGGGAAGCTTTGACGAACGTACAGAAACACTCGCGTGCCTCCCGGGTAAATGTGTCCGTGGAGCGAGTGGGCCCGTGGCTCGAGATTTCGGTGGAAGACGACGGAACGGGCTTTCCCTTTGCCGGCGCCTTTAGCCTGGATGAACTCGAAGCGTTAGGACTGGGCCCGATGAGTATCCGCCGGCGGGTGCGAACCTTAGGCGGCGAGTTAGTGGTGGAATCGAAGCCCGAACGCGGCGCGGGAATTAAGGTGCGCGTCCCGGCATGAGATACGTTCTCGCCTGGAGTTTATTGGGGCTAACTGGCTGCGCCCGTTACGACGACTTTGCGCTACCGGAGGCCAAGCTGTCAACCAACCCAGCCTTTCGTTGGCAGTCCCACCGGGAACCTGTGCTGGCCCGGTCGGCTGGTTGGGATCGCGTGGACGCGCTGAACCCTTCCGTTGTGCAAGCTCCCAATGGCCGGTTGTTGAATTTCTACTCCGGCTTCGATGGCAATACCTGGCATACGGGGCTCGCGACCTCCCGCGACGGCGTCAGCTGGACTCAGGAAGGCAAAGTGCTTTCCCCCTCGCCCGGTACCTGGGAGGGTACTTACATCGCCGCCAATGGCAGTGCCAAGCTCACGAATGGCGTTTTCTCATACTGGTATCAAGCCGGTCCCACGGGGCAGACCCGAATTGGCTTGGCGCGCTCGCCGGACGGACGCACTTGGCGCAAGGAACCAAATCCGGTGCTCGACCTGGGGCCGCGCGGCGCCTGGGACGAAGTGAGTATCGGCGATCCGGACGTCATTGAGGTGAGTGGCATTTACTATCTCTATTACCTGGGACAAGATCGAGCCCGGCGGCAGAGGTTGGGCGTAGCCCGCTCTACCGACGGCACAACTTGGACGAAACTGCGCGCCAACCCGATCCTGGAGCTAGGCGAGGTGGGGCGCTTCGATGAACGCGGCTTGGGCGAACCTGCCGTTTGGCGGCAGAATGGCTACTGGATGCTCTACACCGGCCGGGACAAAGGTGAAGTGCGAAGGATGGGGCTGGCTTACTCCCGCGACGGTGTAACTTGGCGGAAGCTGAACGGGCCGGTGATCGAAGGTGAGCAAAGCTGGAATGCGAAAGTAGTTTGCGACCCGAGCGTGCTATGGGACGGAAGTAAGTTGCGCGTCTGGTTTGGCGGCGGGGATGTCGCGCATCCGGCGGAGCGGATCAACGGGCAGATAGGTTATGGGGAGTTAATTCCCGTGCTACGGTAACCCGCAGCACGGAAACTATGAACTCGCCCTAGGGCTTGGCTAATTCGACCACGCGAGCGGTGGGAGAATTGCGCATCACCGAAGTAATCCCCCGCTTTACCGACGAAGGCGACTGATACATTTCGCTTTTGCCAATGATCTGTTTGTTCTGGGCGACCAAGACGAAGTACTGCTGGCCATTCTTCCCCGTGCGAGTATCGAAGTTCGCCACGTCGGCGGCATTGGCGCGGACTCTTTCAATGCCATTGACGGCACCGTCGCGCGCCGCGTAGTATTCGCTGGTTAGAATTACCTCACCATTGCCGGCTTTCAAGTTAAACATCCAGTTTTTCTTCGTGGCCAGTTTCAGTTCGAATTTAGCAGCTATAGACTCTCTTCCTCAACTCGAGAATTTCGGGGGTTTTTATACTGCAATATTATTCCCCCGCCGTGTCAAGTTTATTCCTATCTTTCTTCGGCAGCCCCGACGGCTGCGCCACCACGTGTGTGTGCTGGTCCGCGAAAAACGGCATTGAGGAGGAATAGGTTGAGTCCATCGACGTAGGCGCGATAGTTGGGATCCGCCGTAAAAGCGACGACCACACCGCGACCGGAACGCGCGGCAACTACGAGGGGCTTGTAGGCGAGTTGCTTGCGATTCTCTTCCCACAGGTAACCGCTGGCCAGTACTTGATCCGGCGCGGCAAAGACGGCGGCGTTGACGCCTTTGTCGAGCTTGATGGGCGAGTAGATGGCGCGTCCGCTGACGACGGCGTAGACGGTGGCGGGCAGGCCGGCGGAGATCCATTGTTCCGGGTCGACGGTAGCGCGCAGGATCACACCGGCGACATCGTCGGGCTGTTCGGAGTCGGCTTGAATGGCCCGGTCGAACTCTTCCTGCTTGGTGATGAGCTTGCCGGGCGCGCGTGCCTCAGTCGCCGGAGTGGGCTTGGCTTCGGGTACGCCCGGGGGCTTAGCGAGGTTCTCCTGCGTGAGGCTCAGCAGCCCGGTGCGCGAGTCGGCCAGAAAACCCGTGGCGTTAGCACCGAGGGCGACGATGGTGCCGCCGGCGCTCACCCAATCCTTCAGCCGGCCAAGTCCGCCGGCGCCGAGTTCGCTGGCGTAGTTGCCGCCGTCGGGAACCAGGATGACCTGGAACTTACTCAAGTCGGCAACGCCGACGGAACGCGTGCGAATCGCGGTAACGGGATAGCCGTACTGGCGTTCGAGCACGAAGCGCGCGTGGCCCGCGGCGCTCGACTGGGTGGGCGCATCCCAGAGGATGCCGACCGCGGGACGGCGGAGGGCAAAGACGTTGTTGCTGCCGAAATCCGGCCCGTCTTCCACCCAACTGGTGTCGGTGGCCAGCACTTCGGCACCCGTGCTCACCGTGAGCTTGGCCACCGTATCGTGGACGGTCGCGTCGTTCTGCTTCACCATCACGACGAGAGTGCCGGAGGGGAACTTTCGGCCGGACTGGGTGAAGCTTTTATCGTTCGAAAGCACCCGCAGGTTAGCCCGCAGCGCCCCGGCCAGGAAGCGGCCGGCGGAGTTGGTGCCCCAGGGCACGATGTAGGCAACGGCGGCTTTGGCGGGCGCCTTGGCGAGGGGTAGTTCGCCGGGCTTTACCGCTTCGAAAGCAGCGGTGGAAGCCTGGGTGGCGGCGATGGCTTCGATATTGAACATCTGGGGCAGGCTCCAGCCAGTGACGTCGTAGATCTGGTCTCGCAGCTTGCGCTTGCGGCGCCGCTCCTGCTCGCGCAGGAAGCCGTCCTCCATGGGCGTGGTGGGGTCAAGCAAAGTGCGAATGAAGCGCTTGGCCGGCTGGGCGAGCGGCACCACGTAGCTGCCGACGGGAAACTCCTTGCCGCCGTTGGTGAAGGCGGCGATGGAGCGCTTCACCTCGACGCCCTGATAGGCCAGATTGGCGGCCAGCTTATCCACCGAAGAGACGTCGCCGCGGCGGGCGAGGATGTACTCCTTGATGGGCTCCTTGGCGCCTTCGTCCAGCGCGCTTTGGCGATAGGCGTAGAAGCTATCGAGCAGGCGTTGGCGGTCGCGCGCGGCCGTCTCGCAAGTAGCCACCGAGGCAATAAAGTGCTTCTGGACGCTGACGTTGTACTCGTACAGGGTTTCGTCGCTGCGCATGGCTTTTAGGCCGCGGACGGAGGCGTTCTCGTAAGTCATCGAGACACCGCCGTAGAACCAGGGCCAACTGGCGCCGTAGCCAGGATAGAACTCGTCGTAAGTCTCGCGGGTAAAGTACGCGAAGCCGAACTTGTCAAAGTATTTCGCGTTGCCCTGCCCGAAACGGGCTTGCGATTCGAGCTGATTCTTGGTCAGGTGCGGATTGAACGGGGCCGATCCGGGGGCGAAGAAATAAGTGGAATCGGTGCCCATTTCATGCAGGTCGACGAAGACCAGCGGGAACCACTCCTGCAGCATGGCGATGCGGCCGCGGGTTTCGGGCTGGGTGAGGGCGAACCAGTCGCGGTTCATGTCGAAGTAATAGTGGTTGGTCCGTCCGCCGGGCCAGGGCTCATTGCGTTCGGCGGAGACGGTGCTGGGGTCGGGCTCCAGCCCCTCGGCGATGTTGAAGTTTTGGACGAAGCGATTGCGGCCATCGGGGTTCTGCGAAGGGTCAATCAGCACGACGACGTCTTTCAAGATCGCGGCGACCGTGGTATCGTTGCGCGCGGCCAGCAGATGATAGGCGGTCATCATGGCGGCATCGCAACTTGAGATTTCGTTGCCGTGCACGCCATGCGACAGCATGATGACGGCGGGCAAGCCGGCGATGAGCTTCTGCGCTTCGGCGGCATTGGTCTTGCGGGGATCGGCCAGGCGCTTCATGCCGGCCTGGATCTCGGCCAAGCGGCGGATGTTGGTTTCCGAGCCAATGGCGGCGTAGATGAGACGGCGCTTTTCCCAGCTCTTGGCATAGTCGAAGACCTTAATGCGGTTGGGCTGGGCGGCGGCCAGAGCCTCAAAGTACCGGACCAGTTCTTCCGGGGCCGCGATGCGTTCGCCGGGCGCGAACGAGAGCACCTTCTGGACGGTGGGCACCGCGGGGTCGTAAGTGGCGCCGGGCCACATCTCGAATTTCGATTGGGAGAAAGCCGCGGCGGCGGCGAGGAGAAGCACGAAGCAAACACGCATATTCTCTCTAGAGTAGCGGCTTTTAGGAGAGGAGCTGAGTGATGGAGGAGATGGTGTAGCGGGGCGCAAGCCTGGCGAGCGCGGCGGGGTCGCCGTAGCCGTAGGTAACCGAACAGACATCGACGCCCGCCGCGTGTCCGGCTTCGATATCGGCGGTGGCATCGCCCACCATCAGGCATTCGTCCGGCGAGGCGCCCAGGCCCTCCAGTGCGCGTCGGATCACATCCGGGGCGGGCTTGTGCGGGAAGCCATCGGTGCCTTGCACATGCTCGAAGTGCGACAGCAGACCGAACTTCTCAAGCACGATACGGGTAGTCGGCGTGCCTTTCGTCGTCGCCGTCGACTTGCGCCCCGGCAACGCGCCAAGCGTCTCAGCTACGCCCGGATAAAGACGGGTCTGATTGTGCTGCCGCTCAGCGTAGAGCCGCCGATAGTCGACAATCAACTCGTCGATCTCTTCACGAGTGAAGGCGGGGTTGACGTGCGAAAAGGTATCGAGGAGATGGCGGCCAATGAAGCTCCGCAAAAAAGGAACCGGGACATCGTGGATGCCCCGGAGGTCGAGCGCGCTTTGGATGGCGCCGCAGATGTCGAGCGCGGAATCGGTGAGCGTCCCGTCGATGTCGAACAGGTAGACTCTATACGGCGGAATCATCTAAGCCGGTTGCGGGCCGGCCATCGGCGGAGGAGTAATCGCCGGGCGCACGACCTGCTGTACCTGTTGGCCCTGGTCGTTCGAGTGGTTCACCGGCGTGACCGGCTTGAAGACCGGTAAGGTGCCACCATCGATCAGGATGCGGACTTCGTTCCCGTCGAGCACTTCGCGTTCGAGCAGTGCTTCGGCGATCAGGACGGTGGCCTCGCGGTAATCGTCGATGATCTTCTTGGCGCGCGTGTAGCCGTCCTCGATCAGGCTACGGACCTGCTGGTCGATGCTGATGGCCGTGGTTTCGGAGTAATCGCGATGCTGGGCAATCTCGCGGCCCAGGAAGATCTGCTCTTCCCGCTTGCCGTAACTAACGGGACCCATCTCGCTCATTCCCCACTCACAAACCATGCGGCGGGCAAGGTCAGTCGCTTGTTCGATATCGTTCGAAGCGCCGGCGCTCTTCATGGCCATGAAGGTCTCGTCGGCGACGCGGCCACCCATCAGGACGGTGAGCCGGGCTTCGGCCTGTTGCTTGGTGAAGTCCACCCGGTCCTGCACCGGCAACTGCATCGTCACGCCGAGGGCCATACCTCGCGGGATAATGGACACCTTGTGGAGCGGGTCGGCATGGGCGACCAGAGAAGCGACCACGGCGTGTCCGGCTTCGTGATAGGCGGTGTGCTTCCTCTCGTCGTCGGAGATGACACGGCTCTTGCGCTCGACGCCCATCATCACCTTGTCCTTGGCCAATTCAAAGTCGGCCATGGTGATCACTTTGCGATTCTGGCGAGCGGCCAAAAGGGCGGCTTCGTTTACCAGATTAGCGAGGTCAGCGCCGGCGAAGCCAGGCGTACCACGTGCGATCACGCTGAGTTCTACGTCGTCGCCGAGCGGAGTCTTCTTGGTGTGCACCTTCAGGATCTGCTCGCGGCCACGAAGATCGGGGCGATCCACCACCACGCGACGGTCGAAGCGACCGGGGCGGAGCAAGGCGGGATCGAGCACGTCGGGGCGGTTGGTGGCGGCGATCAGGATGACACCTTCGTTCGATTCGAAGCCATCCATCTCGACGAGCAGTTGGTTCAAGGTCTGTTCGCGCTCGTCATGACCACCGCCGAGACCGGCGCCGCGATGGCGTCCGACAGCGTCGATTTCGTCGATGAACACGATGCAGGGGGCATTCTTCTTGCCCTGTTCGAACAAGTCCCGGACGCGGCTGGCGCCGACGCCGACGAACATTTCAACAAAGTCCGATCCGGAGATCGAGAAGAACGGGACGTTGGCTTCGCCGGCGATGGCGCGGGCGAGCAGCGTTTTACCGGTGCCGGGCGAGCCGATTAGCAACACGCCTTTCGGAATGCGGCCGCCGAGCTTTTGGAACTTCTGGGGCTCGCGCAGGAACTCGATGATCTCCTGCAGCTCTTCTTTGGCTTCGTCCACTCCGGCGACATCTTTAAAAGTCACCTTCTTTTGCTGCGACGAATGCAGCCGGGCACGGCTCTTGCCGAAGCTAAGCGCCTTGTTACCACCCGATTGCATCTGACGCATCATAAAGATCCAGAAGGCGAGCAGAAGGATGAAGGGAATGGCTTGGATGAGGATGGAGACGAAGTTGACGGAGCTTGAATCCTTGATCTCGACGTCCACTTTGTACTGGCGCAGGATGTTAAAGACGTCCGGGTAGTTCACCGGGATCACGGTGCGGAGGATGCCGCCATCCTTGCTGAAGGTGCCGCGGAGCTCGTTGCCGGTGATGGCGACGCTCTTCACCCGATCCTGCTCGACTTCGGTAATAAACTGGCTGAAGCTGAGAGCCGACTCCTTCGGGGTCTTGGTTTGCTTGACTACGGCCCACAATAGGACCGCAACGCAAATCAACACGACCCAGAACACGGCTGTCTTAACGGTGGAACTCATGCACTCTCCCTGGCGGCGCAAACAAACGCTCTGCCTACTGGTACTGACGTAAAATACCTATCGTCCGATTCAGGATGGCACATTATTTTCTTCTGCACCTCTTGCGGCGAGGCCCAACGGCCTACTCCCTAAACCTCGTCAACGGTATTACCTGATTATCACTCAACCGGATGCCGCAATGGCGGACGCCCGGGGCGGCGCGAAAAGCATCCGCAACACCAAACCGCTTCGACCAGACGATTTCCGAGCCCTGGGCAATGATCGGCCAATTGCGCCGTTCCCATAAGGGGATCCTCTCCGCTTCAAAACTGGCCTTGAGCGACCCTACCGGCGAATAGGCATCGCCGGGACGCCAATTCCGGATCGTGAGACCGGATCCGGCGGCATCGAAATCGAACTGATCACCTTCCATGTTAGCAAGCTCGGTACGAATACCGCCGGTGGGTAACGAAACGAAGCCGGGGACCGGCAAAGGGTAGCTCCAGTTGCGGGCTCCGGCGGCGGCGAGGGGTACGAAACGAACCCAATCGAAACTCCGGAGGACGTCGATGCCGGGCACCTGGAGGCGGGCAGAGCCAAGGGAGGGGGCGAAGAGTTCGACGATGGCTTCGACATGGCGGAAATCGAGTTGCCCGGCGTGGGCGCCGAAGTGGGCAATCGCCCAGCGAATTTGACGGCGGCGCAAGGCATTGTCGATCGGAGTGGTAGGGATGAGGATGGCGTGCCCATCGGTAAGCGGCGGAGGCACCAGGGTGTCGAGGAGTTCGTCTTCGTCGCGAGCGATCTCGGCCATGCGGGCGAACTGATCGGCGAGGTGGGGGTTCCAATCGCGGGTGAGCGCCGGCAGCAGGACGTGGCGGATCCGGTTGCGCGCGAAGCGCGATTCGGCATTGGAGGCGTCGAGGCGCCAATCGTGGCCCTGCTGGCGGAGGTAGCCAATTACCTCACTACGGGTGAGGTGGAGAAGGGGGCGGATGACGCCTTCGCGGGTGACCGGTAAAATTGCGGCCAAGCCGGAGGGGCCGGAACCGCGCAAAAGACGGAAGAGTACGGTTTCTGCCTGGTCGTCTAAGGTATGACCCGTAGCAATACGGTCCACTAAGCCTTGCGAACGTAGATCGGCGAAGAAGGCGCGGCGGGCGCGGCGGGCATCGTCCTCGGTGGGCCCCACGGCAAGGCTACGCTGGTGGAGGGGCAGACCGCAGCTATCGGCGAGTTGAGCAACGAAGCGGGCATCTTCGTCCGAAGCCGGGCCGCGAAGTTGGTGATTGAGGTGGACGACGGAGAGGGTGACGCCGGCGGTGGGGGCGAGTTGGCGGAGCAGATGGAGGAGGCACACGGAGTCCGGCCCGCCGGAGACGGCAAGGCCTAGCTGGTCACCGGGGCGCAACATGCGATAACGTGTGAGAACCCGCTCAATTTTTTCGAGCAAGCCTTAATTTTACGCTCCGGAGTCTCTCGTTTGAACCAGGAAATCAAAGCCAAAGCAGAACGCGTGAAGATGTTGCTGATGGATGTGGACGGCGTTTTGACCGACGGCCGGCTCTACCATCTGCCCGTGTACGCGCCGGATGGCACCATGCGGATGGCCGAAAGTAAGGGCTTCGACTCGCAGGACGGCATCGCGCTGCAATGGTGCGCGAAGCTGGGCATCAAGACCGGGGTGATCAGCGGACGCCTCAGCGAAGCCACCACCGAGCGCGCCCGCCAGGCCAAGATGACTTACATTTTTCAGGGCCACACGGAGAAGATCCCGATCCTCGAGCAGATTTTGCAGGACTCCCGGATTCCGGCCGAAGAAGTGGCCTACATCGGTGACGACCTCACCGACATTGTGATCATGAAGCGCGTGGGTTTTGGCGTGGCGGTGGGCAACGCGCGGCCCGAAGTGAAGCGCGCCGCGGACTTTGTCACGACGGCCGTCGGTGGCTCCGGCGCGGTGCGCGAAGTAATCGAGCTGATGCTGCGGGCCAAGGGTGAATGGGCCGGCATTTTGAAACATTACGAGGCCGAGTAAATGGCGGATCTCGAACGGCACGAGGGCTCGCAAAACGAAAAGATCGGCGTGGTGGTCAGCGTCGACCCAGGCCCGGGCATGCTGCATCAGTTGAGCGGCGCGATTGCCCGGCTCGCAGGCGACATCACTTCGGTGGCCATTATGGAGTCGCCGTCCGGCGTCACGCGCATCTACTTCGAGATCGACCTGCCGGTGGACGCGAGCGAGTTGGAGCGTGAGTTGCGTGCGCTCGAGGTGGTGCAGAACGTAGAGTTCGTCAATAGCTTGAAGAAGATCTTCGGCAAGCGCATCATCATCATGGGCGGCGGGGCGCAAGTGGGGCAAGTGGCCATCGGGGCGATCAGCGAAGCCGACCGCCACAACATCCGCGGCGAGCACATTTCGATCGATACCATTCCGCTGGTGGGCGAGCAAGCCTTGGCCGATGCGGTACGCGCCGTGGCGCGTTTGCCGCGCGCAAAGGCACTCGTGCTGGCCGGCGCGCTGATGGGCGGCGACATTGAAAAAGCGGTGCGCGAAGTGCGCGAGGCCGGCCTGCTGGTGATCAGCCTTAATATGGCGGGCAGCGTGCCTGACGCGGCGGACCTGGTGGTCTCCGATCCGGTACAGGCGGGCGTGATGGCCGTGATGGCCGTCGCCGACACCGCCAAATTCAACGTGGAGCGCTTGCGGCGGCGCGTCTTCTAATGGCGGCCTACGCACACCCCCAGGCGGAAGTGACGGGGCGCGACATCCGCGTGCAATGCGACCTCGACGCGCCCCCGGGCACTGAGTTGGGCTGGCAGGTGTTCGACGCCGAAAACGGCCGGTGGATCGCCGAAGGCGAATGGCACGTGGCCACCTCGCACGCCGACGTCGCGCTGCGTTTGCCCGAAGCCATGGGCCGTTATCATGTATATCTATCGCTGCGCGACGGCGAGCGTGGCTGGTGGTATGAGCGCGGGCGTCCGTTCTTGTTGCTGGAAGGCTTGGTGGAAGAGAGCCGCGTGACAGTGGAGCGACTCGTGGTGCGCACCCGCCGTCAGTTGGCCCGCGAGGCGTGGCCCGGCAAGGTGGCGCGCGTCTTTACCGAACCCTGGCTCGCCTTGGCGCAGCACCGCGGACTAATGCGCAGCCTGATCCGGCGCGAGTTACTCGCGCGCTACCGCGGCTCCTTCGGCGACTTACTCTGGACCCTGATCAATCCGCTGCTCTTGATGTTGACCTACTACTTCGTCTTCGGTCTGGTGCTGCGTTCGCGCTTCGCCGGCGACCCGTCGACGGAGGGATTTGTCCTATATTTTCTCGCCGGCATGTTGCCTTGGCTCGCCATCTCAGAAAGCTTGGCCCGCGCGCCTGTGGTGCTGCATGAGAACCGAAACCTGATCAAGAAGCTGGTTTTCCCGGTGGAGGTGCTGCCGCTCAACCAGACGGCGATGGGCCTGGTAACGAGTTCGGTGACGATGGTGCTGTTTCTGGCCTTACTGTGGCTGCTACGCGGCCGGGTGCCCGCCACTGCACTCACGTTGCCATTGATCCTACTGCCGCAGTTGCTGATGACTGCAGGGCTCGCCTGGGCCTTGGCCGCGCTAGGGGTCTTCCTGCGGGACCTGGCGCACCTGATGAGCTTCGCACTCAACCTGTGGTTCTTCCTGACACCCATCTGCTACGACGCCCGGTCGTTACCTGCGGCGGCACTGCCGTGGCTCGGCAAAAATCCGCTCTTCGTGCTGGTGCACCAGTATCGGAGGGTGCTACTTGAGAACCAGTTACCGGAGTGGGAGCCGCTGGCGAAGCTATATCTATTGGGGCTCGTGATGTTTTTCGGCGGCTATGCGTGGTTTGCGCGCTCGCGAAAGTCCTTCGCCGATAGTCTGTAAACTCTGCCCGTCGAGTTAGTTCAGTGTCCGATGTAACCCGCCGCTCACGCAGGCGGGCTAAGGTATTTTCCCTGCCCCAAGCTAGGTAGGCGGGTCCTATCCGGTATGTAGCTCAATCCATGGCAGTTGATAGGAAAGGGCGCATTAACCGGGATACCGGATAGAAATTTTGGATTTGACCGAAGGCCTAAAGCCTCCATACGCTAGGTTATGGCAGCCTTTGTAATGGAACCTCCAATTCAACAAATCGCGATTTTACATCGCATCAGCAGCATTGTCGCGTCAGATTTAAGCCTTGATGAAATGCTGGGTGAGATTGTTGGTCTCACAGTACAAACTACCGAGTGTGACGCTTGTTTGGTCTACCTGGTAGAAACGGGAACGGGCGAAATCGTGTTGCGCGCTTCTAACGTGCCGCACGCAGCCGATCTGAACATCCTCAGCATGAAAATCGGCGAAGGTGTGACGGGTTGGGTGGCGGAACACAAGTCAGTGGTGGCGTTGTCAGAAAACGCGGCGGCTGACAAGCGGTTTAAGCGATTCCCGGGCTTAATTGAAGACACCTACGAAGCGTTTCTGTCGATTCCGCTGATCTCCGAAGGGACGCTGATAGGCGTCGTCAACGTCCATCACCGGGCGCGGCGGGATCATTCGGCGGAAGAGGTGGCCTTGCTCACCTTCATTGGCGAGCAGATGGGCGGCGCGATCGGCCGCGCGGACCTGAAGGAAGAGAACCTGCGCCTGCAGGAAGAGGCGCTTGACATGAAGCGTCAGCTTGAGACCCGCAAAGTGGTCGAGCGGGCCAAAGGCATCTTGCAGCACCGGCATGGGCTGACTGAAGAAGAGGCTTATTTGCGCTTGCGCAATGAGAGCCGACGTCTGCGCCGCCCGATGAAGGATCTGGCCGATGCAATCATCCTCAATGAGGACCTGAATCGCAAGGTGGACGAGGTCCCGTCGAACTAGGTAGAACCTTACAGCTTACACCGTGGGCTAGGCGGGGATCGGCGGTTTAGGTTAGGGCTCGATGCGGAAGTCCCAGATTTGCAGGTTCATCTTGCCTTCGGTGTATTGCACCAAGGCGTACTCGCCGGGCTCAAGATCCGCCGTAGGCCACATTTTGAAGAGCCGGTCGGCTAGCTGCTGACGGAAGGCTTCGAGGATGACCGGCTCCTCGATCTTTTCGTTCACCACGGCCGCGATGGTCACCTTCTCCACGATCCGCGCGTTCTTGCCCGGCGTCAGCTTGAAGAAGTTGAAGCTTTCGTCGTCCGACAGGCGGAAATAGAACTCCGGCCGCCGCGTTTTGAAGACGGTGGCCGCATGTTCGCCGTCGATCTCCACCGTCGCCTTGCCATTCACAATCGGCAGCGGACTCATCACCTTCAAAATCGACCGGCGCTTATTGGTGACGAACTTGCTTTCGGCCAGCTTGAGCGAACGCATCTCGGGCGTTTTGTCTGGCACTTCCACCTCGAAGTAAACGCCGGGCTCGGCCGGCATGCGGGCCATGCGGGCCCTTTCCTCGCGCTCCACTTTATCTTCGGCGGCGATGAGCTTGTCTTCTTCGGCGCGGGCGGTGGCCTTTTGCTTCGCCTCGCCTTCGGTACGTGGGAAGTCGACGAGATCCTTGGGGAGTTCCTCCCAGTCCTGCCGTTCGATGGAGTAGTAGCGGACGCGGTCACCCTTCACCGTGTACTCGCGCGCCATCTGGTAGGTGCCGTCCTTCAAGTAGAGCTTGATTTGGGCGGCGAAGAGGGCCAGTGAAAAGACCATCGAAAAAGCGGCGAGAAGAACGACCAAGCGTCGCATGCTGACTTTAGTTTGCCAGAACCGGCGATCGTCCGGGGGTGCGGATTTCGTCGAGCATGTTGCGGGCGGAGATCTCGACGGGCAGTCCGCGAAGGAGGTCGTCGAGTTGCTTCAACTGGGCACGGTAAGCTGGGAACTCGATCAAGGTCTGGCGCTGGTGCGTTAGTTGGGGGTTGATGGGGAAGTCGGCCTGGGCAAGAGCTTCGAGAGTACTCTCAAGCAAACGGGGCTCGACGGTGAGCCGGACATTCAAGAGTTGGCCTAACGAGCCAGGCTCATCAGGGGAACTGCGCGGTCCTAGTGCGGACTTGAGCGCGTCGTAATCGTTGGTCATGCTGACCATGCCTTTCCGGCGTCAGGCAACCCCTTTTAAAAACAAAAACACCCGGCAGCGATTAGCTCCGGGTGATCCATTCGATCGGGGCGCTCGCCTTTAGCACTTTTTAACGTGGGTGCAAGTAGCAGAAAGCCAGCCTGAGGGCCGCTTCCTAAATCAATCCACGAACAACTTGAGCGTACAGCGAAAGCCATCCGCTCGCAAGTAAAAAATCAGTGAACTTGTTTGAGGCTGTCGCCCAGGATCTTCTTGAACTTCTCCTGCTGGTCAGCGGTCAAAATCTTAGTGATCCGTTCGCGGCAACCGCCACGGGTCTCTTCCATCTGCGCCTGCAGACTTTGCATATACATGGTGAAATCATCGAGCACGATCTCCACTTGCTCGGCCTGTTGTGGGTTCAGGTGGAGCTCGGTCTTAAACTTTTGGAAGAGAGCGATCTTGTCGTTCTTAGCGAAAGCACCAGCGCCTCGCGACACAACGTCGCGCAAACCGAACTTGACGAGTACCCCGCCAAAAGCCGAGCCCACCAGGAAAACCGTGAACAGGGTGATCAGAACCCGAGGGTTCTGCCAAGAGATGCGATCTGGATGCGGCAACATGGTTAGTCCTTGGAGTTATTGATCTAAAGTGGTGAGCTGAACCAGGACGGCGCCACGGTTCTCGTCGTTGCCGACGCGGTGATCCACCAGCATGGCTTTGGGAGCCGTATCGGTAGTGAAGACGGTTTCGGGGGCGGCGGCCACCACTTCGGGTTCGGGCCCGGCCGGCCACACGATGGCAGCGGTCATAACGGCGAACAGAGCGAGCGAGGCGAACACCAGTTTACGGCCAAAGGGCTGCAGGAAGATGTCCCAGATGGAGGGCTTTTCTTGCGACTCAATCTCATTCAGCACACGGGCATAGAAGCCCGGAGAAAGTTCGAACGAGCCCGCCTCAACCGGCTCGACGCGCAAGGTACGCACCAAGCGGGAGGCTTCAGCGAAGAGCGACAAGCTCTCGTGGCAATCGGCGCATTCACCCAGGTGGGCATGAAAGGCGGCGCTGAGTGGCTTCGCCACCAGGTAATTTTCGAGTTCATTCTCGATGATGGTATGCATGTCTTAAAACTCCCCCGGCCTATCCGAATATCGGCTGAGATCGACCAGGACCCCACGGAATAGACTATATTTTAGACTTTTTTGCGGGCACCGCCTGTTAATTCTCGCGGAGAAACTTGTAAAGCTTTTAAGCCTGAGCATGACTTACTCAGCCTCCGCCGAAGCTAGCCCGGAAGTACCACTACCACCACGCTTCAATAGGCGTCCGGCAGCTTTCACCAGCTTCTGGCGCGCCCGGAACAGCTTCACCTTGATGGTGTTCTCGTTCATGCCCGTCATGGCGGCCAATTCTTCCACCGAATGACCTTCCACTTCCTTAAGCAGAATTAAATTTCGATCTTCTTCGCTCACCTTTTCGAGAAGCTTCATAACAAGGTCGCGCTGGGCCAACCGCTCGTCGATCAAAGGCTCGGAATCCGTGGAGGCTTCCGAGTTCGAAATGCGCTGGGACTCTTCTTCGCTGAAGTCGCTTTCATAGACTAGCTTGCGTACTTTTTTCTTACGCAGATAGTCGTAGCATTCGTTCACGGTGATCTTGTAGATCCAGGTGAGCAGCGAACTACGGAAATCGAAATTTGGGAGGGAGAAGTAAACCTTGGCGAACACCTGTTGGGCAATATCTTCCGCGTCATTGCGATTGCGGAGAATGCCGTAGATGATGGAAAACACTTTTGCCTGAAAGCGTTCCACGATGTCGCGGAACGCCATCTGATCGCCGGCTTGCGCGCGGCGAACAAGAAGGGCCTCTTCGTTTTGGCGTTGTTCCACGTGGTTATGAGGGACCGAAACGGCAGTTACCAAATCACCGCTGGCCGGGAACTGGAGGACGTGACCGTAAGAGCTCATCATACACTGAGTCCGACGTGGGGGGCCATGTGCGGGTTTCGCCCACTTGAGGAAAGTTACGGCCCCCGCAAATGGGGTGAGAGGATGCTTATTGAGGGAAACGACTGACCGCTAGCGGCAGGTTCCTCTCTTAAGTGTAAGCTAAATAGGTACTTAGCAAGAAGCCGGGCCTTTCTATCCGGGGACGCAACGCCCGGCCCCTTCGACACCGCGCCGTAGAATTCACAAGCGCATCCATTTCTTTGGCCCAGCCGGCCATCCCCCATCATTCGAGATGAAGATCATCCATCGCATACTGGACGGAGCGATGCCCAAAACGAAAGATATTCTCTCCAAGGTCTGGCTGCGGCGTGGTGGGGATGGCATTTTGAGCCGCCGGGTGTGCGGCGGCACGATCGCCGAACAACTGCCCACGGAACAGCCCCTGATTACCAACCGGCAGGTGGATATGCTGGTGCGAAACCACTTGGGCGAGCTTCGGCATGTGGAGTTTCAAGCCTCCTACGAGCCGGACTTTGCCTTCCGGATGTTGGAGTATTGGGTCTACTTCCGCCGCGTCTATAGCCAAGCGACCACTCAATGTGTCTTTTACATCGGGAGCGGACCGCTGCGCCTGCCAGCCGAATTCGTCGAAGGCGGCACGTCGCACCGTTTCGAGATCATCAACCTGCAGGATTACGACGCCGACCAACTCCTCGCCAGCAACGATTGGGGAGACAACCTCTGGGCCCTCGGCGCCCATGGCGATCGCCCCGTGGTGCTGCAGGCCTTACTCGCCAAGTTGACGTTTATGGGGAGCGAGGAACAGGAATCCGCGTTTGCCGAATTGACTGCATTATCGGGCATACTGAAGATTGACGAACTGTTAAATCAGAAATTGAAGGAGTTCCCCATGCTCACGGTTGACCTTGAAGACAATGCCGTCGTCCGCCCCTTGATCGAAAAGGGCAGGCTTGAGGGGCGCCAAGAAGGGCGTCAGGAGCAGTTGCTCACTTTACTCAGCGAAAAGTTTGGCCAGCTTCCGGAGTGGGCTAACGACCAAGTCCATCGCTCCTCCGCCGAGCAACTCGACCTTTGGGTACGGCGGGTGCTGCGGGCCAACTCGCTCGAAGAGACCCTCGGCTAGACCGACACCGCGGGATTCGACAGCGTGCCGATTTGCGGCACGGTGATCTCGCACACGTCGCCCGGCTGTAGCGCGACTTCTTCCGTAACGATAATGCCCGTACCGGTGAGCAGCACCGAGCCGCTGGGCACGTTGTTCGAACGGAAGAGATACTCGACGAGCGTCTCAATCTTGCGGCCCAGTTTGCTGGTATTGGTCGAGCCCTCGAAGGTCACGTGATCGCCGCGGCGAATGATGCACGTCATTTCGAGCGAATAAGGATCCTTGATTTCGTCCGGCGTCACCCACACCGGGCCGAAGGAACAGCAGCCGTTGTAGGTCTTCGATTGCGGTAAATACAGCGGATTCTCGCGCTCAATGTCCCAGGCCGACACGTCGTTGGCGATCGAGTAGCCGTAGACCTTGCCCTTGGCGCCCAAGAGGACCGCCAGTTCGGGTTCGGGCGCCGTGAACTTTGAGTCCTGCCGGATGCCGATCGGCCGGTTCGGGCCTACGCACACCCGCGCCGTGCCCTTAAAGAACACCTCGGGCCGTTTGTCGGGCTGATAGACGTAGTGGTAGAAGCCTTCGCGCGTATCGTGCTCGCCGTCGCGGAAGGCGGCACTCATCTCGTAGGTGCAGCCGCAGGCCCATACTTCCTTGGGGATGATCGGCATCAGCGGCTCGGACTCTTCCCAGTGCGAAGTCGCCAAGCGGTTACCTAGAGTGGACAGATCAGTCTTCTCGACGTCAGCGCGAATGACGAGGTCGTAGAGCGTGTAATCCGGGATGGGCCGGCATTTGCCGTTTTCGAAGATGGCCGCGATGATCGCGTTATCGCGCAAGATTTGTCCTAGCTTCATGAGCTTGGTTCCTTTACAAAATGTGGGGTACGTCCGGCCCTTCCGACGAAGGCCGGACGCAAAAAAGCGAAGTCTTTAGTATTTCAGATAAATGGTCTTGAAGTCGGAGTAGAACTCGAGCGCGGCCGGACCCTGCTCCTTCGGCCCGAAGCTCGAATCCTTGGTGCCGCCGAAGGGCAGTTGGTATTCGACACCCGCGCTGGGCAGGTTCACCGTCAACAAGCCCGCATCCATGCCGTAGATGGCCTCAAAAGCGCGCGAGAGGTTGGTGGTCTGCACCGACGCCGAAAGACCAAACGGCGTGTTGTTGGCGATGCGGAGGGCATCGGGGAAGTCCTTGGCCTTCATGATTGCGAGTACCGGCCCGAAGACCTCTTCCTGCGCGATCCGCATGTCTTCGGTAACTCCGGCGAAGACCGTGGGCTCCACAAAAAAGCCGTCGTCGTAACCGGGGCCGGTGAGCCGCTTACCGCCGCAGAGCGGAGGGCCGCATTCCTTGGTGGCGATCTCGATGTAGTCGAGATCGACCTTGAGCTGGCCAGCGTCAACGGCCGGGCCGATGTCGATACCGGGCTGCATGCCGTCGCCGACTTTCAGCTTCTTGGTGCGCTCCACCACCGCGGCCACGAACTTGTCGTAGATGGCCTCCTCGACAATGGCGCGCGACGTGGAGGTACACTTCTGGCCCGTCGAAAAGAACGAGGCGTTCACCACGTTTTCGACCGCCGAGTTAAAGTCGGCATCGGCGCAGACGATCGTCGGATTTTTACCACCCATCTCGAGCTGGATGCGCAGACGGCGCTTAGAAGCTTCCGCATGCACCCACTGGCCTACTTCCACCGACCCGGTGAAGGAGATGGCTTTCACCGGCACCGCATTGATCAGCGCCGCGCCGAGTTCGGCTCCCGAGCCGCAAACGAAGTTGAAGACGCCCTTGGGCAGTCCAGCATCGTGGAAGGCCTCCATCACGCGCCAGGAAGAAAGCGGCGAGGCCGAGGCTGGCTTCATGACCACCGTGTTACCGGCGATGAGCGCGGGCGCGAGCTTCCACACCGGAATGGCGATGGGGAAGTTCCATGGTGTGATAAGACCCACTACGCCGATCGGCTTGCGGATGGAGAACATGTGCACGCGGTCGCGTTCCGATGGCACCTGGAAGCCCGGTTGGCGCGACCCTTCGCCACCGAAGTAGCGCAGGATGTTGATTGCCCGGCGCACTTCGCCTTTGGCTTCGGGCAAGGTCTTGCCCTCTTCGCGCGTCATCTCGGCGGAGATCGAATCGAAGCGCTGATCGAGCAGATCCGCCACTTTAAACAGGAACGCGCCTCGGGCGGGCGCCGTCATGTTGGCCCAAGCGGGCAAAGCAGCCTGCGCGGCATCGGCGGCGCGCGCCATGTCCGCGGCGGTGGCCTTCACGAAAAGGCCGACCACCTCTTTTGTATTGGCGGGGTTGATATTTTCAAACGTGAGCCCGGCGGAGACCCATTCGCCATCGATGTAGTTAGGAAAAGTTTGCGGCATATTTCGTTAGAATTTCACTTCCGGGACGGCGCGCTTGGCCGGTTCGGTCTTAAAGTAGGCGTCTTCACGGGCGAAGCCAAACAGGCCGGCCCAGATGTTGGCGGGGAATAAAGCAATGGAGGTGTTATATTTCTGCACCACCTCGTTGTACTTGCGTCGTTCGACGGCAATGCGATTTTCAGTGCCGCTCAGCTCATCTTGCAGGCGTAGAAAGTTCTCGTTGCTCTTGAGCTGCGGATAATTTTCGCTCACCACTAGCAAGCGGCCCAAGGCCGAACCCACTTGATCGTTGGCGGAAATGCGTTCTTGCGGCGTACGTGCCCCGGCCATGGCCGCACGCGCCGAAGCGATTTGGCCAAAGACGGTTTCTTCCTGTTTGGCAAATCCCTTCACTGTGTTAACGAGGTTTGGCAAGAGGTCAGCGCGGCGCTGCAGGGAGTTGTCTACCTGCGCCCAGGCGCCTTTGATGCTCTCGCGTTGTGTCACAAGGTCGTTGCGAACGCCGACGGCTTGGCCGCCGACAATCAGGGCGAGCACGACCAGCACGCCAACAATAATCAAACCGATCTTCATAGTTTTCGCTTCTCCAAACGTTTCATGGTAACTAACTTTCGTCTTGCCGCGGGTTGATTCGATCCACCGCGGTCACCAAACGGTCAATAGCGGCCAAGTAGGTGCCAAAGATAGCGTGCGGATCGATGTCGCGTTCCTTACGCTTCTCTTCTCTTAGATCCAACAGAGCCAAAAAGGGTGCGTCGTCGAGGCCGAAAGCCGCTTTCGCCGCGGCAACCACGTCGCGCTTCGGCCAACCGGGCCTCTGGCCGGACAGGATCAACGCGTGGCGCGCCAATATGCAGAAGGTCGACACCGAGTCCGCCATCAGGTGCAGCAATAGGCGCCGGTCGGACAGCACGCCGCCGGCTTTCTGCCGTAAGCGCAACAGCTTGGAGCGCAGTTGATACTCCACTTGCGCGCGATAGTAGCGGTCGTCGATCACGAGGCCGGTCACCAGGTCCGCGCCGTGCAGCAGGCGATGCTGCGCCTTGATGTCGTGAAACTCCACCGGGAAGCAATCCACCGACGTGCCAAGTTCGGCCTTCGTCAGCAGCAGCGGCGAAGGATTGCCCTTGTCGCGCCACCAGCGAAAGATGGGCTCGGCAGCGGCAAGTTCGACGGGCGTAATCTGGGTGAGCACGCAGAGTACGTTCAGATCGGAAAAATGGTGATGCAACTCGCCGCTGGCCGCCGAACCATACAGCACCGTCGATTCGAGGCCCGGCCCAAAGGCCTTGCGCAGGCGTTCTACTAAGTCTTGTAAGAGCTTGTCCATCGTATTTACCAATCGCCAGAGGCGCCGCCGCCTCCGGAGTCTCCTCCGCCAAAGCCACCGAACCCACCGCCCCCGGAGCCGCCAGAATCATAGCCGCCAAAGCCGCCGCCACCACCAGAACCCCGGCCGCCAAAACCACCCGAGAAAAGGATCGGCAACAGCATACCCATCCCGCCGCCGCCGCCGCCCATCGAACTGAGCACCATCAGGGCGATGAAAATGCCCAAGATAATCAACGGCCAAGGCAAATTCTGAGGCTCCGCGCGCCGGCGTCGGCTAAGCGTGTCCGGAATGGTGACGCCCTTCGACTGCGCGATGCGCGACCCCAGGATCTGCGCCACGCCGGCCATCGCCTCGCCGTAGCGCTTTTCCCTCATGGCTGGCCGGATTTCGCGGAGCAACCCGCCCAGGAAGCCGTCTGGAATCACTGCTTCGAGGCCGTAACCCACCTCCAGGCGGGTGCGGCGTTCGTTCATCGAAATAAGGAACAGCACGCCCTCGTTAGTGGCTTTGCCCCCGATGCCCCACTGGCGATAGAGCGTGTTGGCCACATCGGCGATCTGCTCGTCGTCCAATTGGCGGATGGTGACGATGGCGATCTCCGCCTTCGTCGCTTCCTTTACCCGCCGGCAGTAGTCTTCGATCCGCGCCTTGGTGTCGGCGTCAATGACGCGGGCAAAATCGGAAACGTAGCCTTCGGGCGTGAGGCTCTTCACGTCCAAGGCCATCAGGCCGGCAGCGCACAGGGCGGCAATACTCAGAAAACGAAGCAACGCCTTCAAGATATCAGGACTGGGGACTCTACTCTCAACTATTTCAGCTCGACGGCCCGACTTCGCGGCAGGGAGATCAACCGGCCAGTAACTCGCGCTCCGCCACCACCCGATCGAGCGGCCCGAGCACCGTCACCGCCAAACGCTCCGGCCGGAAGGACTCTTCGGCCACCGCCAGCACTTCCTCAGCGGTAACGGCTTCCGTCAGGCGGGCCATCTCGTCCAGGGTGTAGAAATGGTCGAAGTACATGAATTGCCGCGCTAGGTTTGACATCCGCGAACCAGTCGATTCCAGGCTCAGCATTAGCGACCCCTTCATGTGGTCCTTGGCTCGCCTTAGTTCTTCCGCCGGAATGCCATCGGCCTTCAGTTGGCGGAACTCTTCAATCACCGAAGCAATCACCTTGTCCACTGTATTGGCCGCCGTGCCGGCGTAGACGCCAAAGCAGCCGGTATCGCGATACAAGTTGAGCTCCGAAAAGACGGAGTAAGCCAAGCCCTGGCGCTCGCGAATACTTTGGAAAAGTCGTGAGCTCATACCCGCGCCCATCAAAGTATTCAGCACAAACCAGGCATAGCGCCGCGGATGGGCAATCGGCAAAGCCGGAACGCCCAAGCAGACCAAGGCCTGCTGCAATCGCTTTTTCTTCACCGTGATTTCGGCGCCGGTGACGGCCGGCGGATCGGGCAGCACGGGTAAGTCGCCCTTTACTCCGGCGAAATGGCGCTCGGCTAAGTCGACTAAGCGGGCGTGATCGAGGTTACCGGCCGCGGTAATCATCAGGTTCTTCGGCACATAGATCGAAGCGTGGTACTTGGCCAACTGATCACGCGTAAAGCCGGAGATGGTTTTCTTGGAACCAAGAATGGATTTGGACAATGGATGATCCGGCCAGAAACGAGTGGTGAATAACTCGTGCACCACATACTCGGGGTTATCCAGCTCCATCTTCAGCTCTTCGAGAATGACGCCTTTCTCTTTCTCGAGATCGGCGGGGTCAAAACGCGGATGGAGCACTAAGTCGGACAGAATGTCGGCGGCGATAGGTAAGTGCTCGTCAAGCACTTTGATATTGAAGCCCACCAGTTCTTTACCCGTAAAAGCATCGAGATTACCGCCAATCGAATCTACTTCGCGGGCGATCCCTTCGGCGGTACGCGTGTGGGTTCCCTTAAAGAGCATATGCTCCAGAAAATGACTGATGCCGATTTCCTTCGGGTGTTCCGTCCGGGAGCCGGTGCCGATCCAAACACCGACGGCGATACTGCGGACATGGGGCATTTTCTCAGTGATGACTCGAATGCCATTCGAGAGCTGGGCGACTTCGACGTCGCGCGCCGGAGAACTGGTAGAGGACATAGGGCCTTTCAAAGAGTGGTTAAGGAGCTTCGGCTTCCGCGGGTTCCGAGCGGCCGCTTTCATTGCCGAGGCGATCGACGGCGGTAATTACGTAACGATAGCGCTGGCCGGACTTCACGGTCGTGTCGCGGAACGACGGCGGTTCAATCTCGCCGGGCAAACGGACAAATTCGCCATCGCCCGCGGCTCGATAAATCCGGTAGCCGGCGAGGTCCGCGTCGGTATTGCGGTCCCAGCCCATTTCAATCGCCGTGGCGCCGGCCAGTGCGTTCAAGCCGGTGGGCACGGCGGGCGCAAAACGATCAATGTGGGGAATGCTAAACTCCGGCGAAGGCTCGCTTAGCGCGTTGATATCGCCGGCCTTGACGTAACTCTGGATGGTGTAGCGGTAAGTGGGACCAAACGCCGTAACTAAGTCGAGATATTGAATCTCGGGTAAGTCGGCGATGGTCTGCGGCACACCGTCGCCGATTTGGCGGGTAATTCGATAGGCCATGCCGGGCTGCGTGGGAGCATTCCACCGCAGAAAGACGCCATCGGCCCGGGATTCAGCCGCAAAACCGGCCGGCGAAGTGAGCGGCGGAATCACACTCGCCGCCACTAGATTCGACATCGCACTCGGCCGGCCATTGGGGCTCGTGAGGCGCACGCCAATAATCACGTCCTTGCCAGTCCAAGGCAAAGCATCGAAACTCTGCGTCACGGTTTGGGCCGTCACGGGAGAGATAGCCGGCCACTCCACAAAAATACTCTTCGTCCCGGCGAGCCAAGCATTCAGGTTGAACGGCGGCGCCGGGGCCGGTCCAATACGCAAGTCGATTTGCCCGGCTTCGCGCACCGGTAAACCTTCGCCGGTCGCGGCAGGCATGGTGAAGGTGACTTGCAACCTACTGCCGCGCTCCACTACCTGTAAGTCGAGCACCGGCTTCGGAATATTGAGCGCCGGCGGCTGCGGATCGCCCACGTATCCGCAGCCGGATAAATCTAGGAATAACACCGCCGTCACGAAAAGCCTCATAGGATATAACGGCTCAGGTCCTGATCCTGAACGATGTCAGTAAGCGCCTTCCGCACATAATCGCCATCGATTTTGACATTCTTCTTTTTGAGGTCCGGCCCCTCGAACGAGATCTCTTCGAGCACTTTCTCAAGAATGGTATGCAAGCGCCGTGCGCCAATATTTTCGTTGGTCTCATTCACCTGGGCGGCCAGATGGGCCAAGGCTTCAATCGCGTCAGGAGTAAAGTTCAGCTTCACGCCTTCGGTTTCCATCAAGGCGACATACTGCTTGATCAAGGCGTTTTTGGGTTCCTTGAGGATCCGGATAAAGTCCGCCTCGGTAAGCGACTTCAATTCCACCCGAATTGGAAAGCGGCCCTGTAACTCTGGAATCAGGTCACTCGGCTTCGATACGTGAAAGGCGCCGGCGGCGATGAATAAGATATGGTCCGTTCGAACAAAGCCATAGCGAGTATTTACGGTGGTGCCCTCGACAATCGGCAGGATGTCGCGCTGCACGCCCTCACGGCTGATATCCGGCCCACTGCCGCCCTCGCGGCCGGCGATCTTGTCGATTTCGTCCAGGAAGATCATGCCGTTGCGCTCCACCCTTTCGGTGGCAATGCGCGTTACATGGTCCATATCGAGGAGTTTCTCTTCCTCTTCCTGCACCAGGTAATCGAAAGCATCGACGACACGCATTTTCCGCTTCCGGGACTTGGGCGCAAACATACTAGCCAGGATGTCCTTAAAGTTGACATCCATATCCTCGTTGCCCATGCTGCCGCCAAACTCCATGCGTGGTCCGCGCTCTTTTACGTCGAGCTCGACGCTCTTTTCGTCCAACTTACCTGCGCGCAAACGATCACGCATCTTTTCGCGCGAGCGCTCCGCAGCGGCTATCTCGTCGCCTTCAACGGGCGGTAACAGCAAATCGAGCAGTAGGTCCTCGGCGGCGGCCTCGGCTTTATCGGATACCTCGTCCAGCTTCTCCTCGCGCACCATGTCGATGGCGATCTCCACCAGGTCGCGAATCATACTCTCGACATCGCGGCCTACGTAGCCCACTTCGGTGAACTTACTCGCCTCCACCTTGAGGAAAGGTGAATTCGCCAGCTTCGCCAGACGCCGTGCCAACTCTGTTTTGCCGACGCCCGTGGGCCCAATCATGAGGATATTCTTGGGCATCACCTCTTCGGCCATCTCCGGCGATAGCTTCTGGCGGCGCACCCGGTTGCGAAGGGCAATGGCAATCGCTTTCTTGGCATCGGCTTGGCCGACGACGTACTTATCCAGCTCATGCACAATTTCGCGCGGAGTTAGTTCGTCCAGGATCGCGGAATCGTCGTCGGTCGGTTGGGGTAAATAGATCACCACTTAGCCAAGCTCCTCGAACACAATATGGTGATTCGTGTAAATGCAGATGTCGCCTGCGATCTTCATGGCCTTCTCGACAATCTCCCGGGCGGTGAAAGGCGTATTTTCGAGCAGCGCCAACGCTGCCGCCTTGGCGAAGGAGGCACCGGAACCAATGGCCGCGATGTTCTCATCCGGATCGATCACATCGCCGTTGCCGCTCACGATGTAGGTGTGTTTTTCATCGGCCACAATCAGCAGCGCTTCGAGATGGCGTAAGGCCCGGTCCGTCCGCCAATCCTTGGCCAGTTCAATCACCGAACGCTGCAAGTTGCCGTTGTGCTGCTCGAGTTTCGTCTCAAAACGCGAAAATAAGGCGAAAGCGTCGGCGGTGGACCCAGCGAATCCGGCGATGATCTTGTCTTTGTAGAGACGGCGCAGCTTACGGGCGGAAGCTTTTAGCACTTCCTGGCCAAAGGTGACTTGGCCATCGCCCGCGATCACCACTTTGCCTTCCCGGCGCACGCACAGAATGGTGGTGGAGCGGATTCGTTCTTTCATTGTCGGTGGACTACCGCCCTCAGTTTAGCACTGTGAAAACGGCAGCCCATCGATTTCAGGCCCTAGCGTTTCAACAGGTCGCGAATCTGGGTGAGGAGCACTTCCTCGTTCGACGGACCAGCAGGAGGCGCGGGGGGAGGCGGCGGTAACATCGCACTCACCTGTTTCACCATCAGGAAGATAACAAAAGCCAGGATCAGGAAGTTGATCACGATCGTAACGAAGTTGCCGTAAGCCAACACGGCCGTCGCCTTTTTGGCATCGGCCAGAGTGGCATACGCCTTCCCGTCCATCGCGGTGAACAGGTTCGAGAAATCGACACCACCGCCGGTTACCTTGGCAACAATCGGCATAATGAGGTCGCCCACCAACGAATCGACGATCTTGCCAAAGGCGGCACCAATGATCACGCCGACGGCGAGATCCATGACGTTCCCCCTAAGGATGAAGGCCTTAAAATCTGAAATCATACGCTCTCTCTTCTCTCTTTCTTCTCAATGCCCTACTTAGAGTGCCAATACTCTGGACAGTATCTTATGCGCACAATGTCACAATGGAAAGGTGCTTGGTGAATTTTTTGTGGAAACGTCGCAGGTTCGCTACCCGGTAATGGTGAAACGCGGCAGTATTGAGCAGAGCCTGCCGGAATTAATTCCTCGCAAGGCGCACCGTGTTTTCGTGATTACTGAGGAGATGGTGTGGCAGATGCACGGGCACCGATTGGCGCCAGCCCTCGCTGCCTTCGGCGATCGCGTGAAAGTGCTGCACTTTCCGGGCGGCGAATCGCGCAAGCGACTGTCAGAAGTGGAGGCGCTGACTGACCAGATGGTGGCCGACGGCGGCGATCGCTCCTCGGTGGTGATCGGCTTCGGTGGCGGCATCGTTACCGATGTCGCCGGCTTCGCCGCCGCGGTCTTCATGCGCGGCGTGCCGGTGATTCAAGTGCCCACCACACTACTCGCCCAAGTGGACGCGGCGGTGGGCGGCAAGACCGGCGTCAACCTGGTGGGTGGTAAGAACCTCGTGGGCTCCTTTCATCAGCCAGTCGGGGTCATCATCGACCCGGACGTGCTGGGCACCTTAGCAGTGCGCGAAGTCCGCGCGGGACTTTACGAAGTGCTGAAGCACGGGGTGATTCGCAGCGCCGAACTCTTCACGATGATGGAGCAACACCCGCTCCAGATCTTAGGCCAGCAGACCCCGTATTTTGATCAAGCCATTGCCGATAGTGTGCGCATCAAATGTGAAGTGGTATCGGCGGATGAAAAAGAGGGCGACTTGCGGCGAATCTTGAACTTTGGCCACACCATCGGCCATGCGCTGGAGGCAGAAACGCAATACAAGCTGCTGCTGCACGGCGAGGCGGTCGCCTTCGGCATGCGCGCGGCCACTCATTTGGCGGTGCGGCTGTCGACGCTCGAGCCCGAAACGGGCACGCGGATTATTGAAGCAATCGAGAGCTACGGCGCCATTCCGAGCCTCGACGGCATTACTTCCGATGCGCTAATGGCCCGTTTAATCAACGATAAGAAGACTGTCGGCGGCGAGGTCCATTTTGTATTGCCCACGAAGATCGGAGCGACGACCATCCGGAAGAACGTGCCCGACGATGCCGTCCGCGCCGCGATTGAAGCCTCTTTATGAAGACTGTCGGCAGCCGTCCGCTCGTCGGCGATGATGAGCGGGAAGCCTCACGCTGGGTGAGGGATATGTTCGGCCGCGTGGCCGGCCGCTACGACACGGTAAATCGGCTCACTTCCTTTAGCCTCGACGTCTGGTGGCGTCGCGTTACCGCGCAACGCCTGGAGCCAATCCTGCGCAATCCGCAAGCACGCGTGCTCGACCTCTGCTGCGGCACCGGCGACCTCGGCCTGGCCCTTCGCCGCCGCGGCCCCGCCCAAGTGATCGGCTCGGACTTTTGTCATCCCATGCTCCAGCACGCCGCCCAAAAAGGACTCACCCCGGTCTTTGAAGCCGATGCCCTCAACTTACCCTTGGCCGCGTCCAGTTTTGACTTAGTTACGGTGGCCTTTGGCTTTCGTAACCTGGCGAATTACGAGTCCGGCTTGCGGGAAGTATGGCGCGTGTTGAAGCCCGGCGGAACGCTGGCCATCCTCGAGTTTTCTACGATGCCGAATCCGGTTTTGCGCGCCGGTTACGAATTCTACTTTCATCGCGTGCTGCCAGTAGTGGCCGGTTGGATTACCGGAGCGCGCGACGCCTACACTTACTTGCCGGCCTCAGTGAGTAAGTTCCCCGGTGCGCCGGAGTTAGCCGACCGCATGCGCGCCGCCGGGTTTCAAGAAGTAACCTATGAGCGCTTCGCCTGCGGCGCCCTAGCCCTCCACCGCGGACAAAAACTGTAGGACGGGCCCCGGCAGCTTGGTTAGGGGGCCCGTCCTTGAACATACTACTCAACGCACCCCCTTAATCAGCCGCACCTCCTCGATTTCGGCAATCGCCCGCAGTTGTCCACTCGGCACTGTGCCAATCAAACGGTGACCATTTTCGGAATTCGCCAATACAAAGCCGAGCGCTTCAGCTTGGTGAGCAGTGCCGGATTCGACGCCGTCAGCCAAATCTCCACCTTGATGGTCTGCCCAGCGCCTATCGCCTGCAAGGCCGGGTCAAGCTTGTTCAAGTGCGCCGGCTCCGAAACCAGAGCCACGGAAGCCGCTCTCGGCGCCGGCCGGACTAGATTATCGACCCCCCGCTCGACCCGCGCCCGATCGGTCGCCGCATCCATCGAGACTAGAGGCGCCATCGCACCCATCGCCATCGACGTCTTCGCTTGCATACTCGCGTAACTCACGCCAGCGGGCATCTCCACCGGCACTTCGATGCGATGCGGCTGCCCACCCTGATACACGACTTTTTCGTCGACCGCAATGAACGACGTGTATTGCGTCATTAACTTGTAAGTCAACCCCAGTTGCGTGATCGCTTCCTTCGTTTGGCCGTCGAGCGTCCCGCGCTGCACGCCCACTAAGTCGCGATTCATCAAGTCATCGATCTTTCGGCGCGCCCACAAAGAGGCCAGCACATCGTGCTTACTTTCCTGGGCCGGAAAGTCGACCGCAATTTCGCGCGACCAAGGCTTGCCCGCCGCCATGCCACGCACGCGCACGATTCCCCGGCCAGCCTTGTTGTAACGGCCTACCACCACTACCGGCTTCGCACTAAATAAGTCCGGCAAGCGCCGCGGGTAAGTCTCCGCCACTGGCACGCCGCTTACTTCGAAACTCACATCGGTAAGTAAAGGCGTGCGCACTCGTTCATAGAATCGTCTCGCCGCCGCGGAGGCTTCGCTACTCAGGCCCACATATTCCACCTCGCCGCGGCCATGGCGCGCCATGCCGTCGAGCAGGAAGCGATTCGTGGAGCTACCGATGCCAAAGGCAAAGACGCGAGCCTCGGGGTGACGCTGAATCTCAGCCAGAATCTCGAGGTCGTTGCCCACTTCGCCGTCGGTCATGAAACAGACGACGCGCACATGATCCTTCGAACCCGAACTGGTCAAAGCCATCCGAATCGCCGGCAACATTTCCGTACCGCCGGAGCCTTGGCGATGGCGCACAAACTCCCAAGCGGCCGTAATGTTCGCCGGTGTCGCGGCGACGGGCGCGGGGAAAAGAATATGCTGGTCGCCACTAAAGGTAATCACATTGAAGCGGTCCCGCGGATTTAGTCCGTCGAAGGTGAAACGCATCACCTCCTTGATCTTCTCGAGCGGAAAGCCCATCATCGAGCCTGACGTATCGATAACAAACACAATTTCCTTCGGAGTTACTTCCGCAGGTTGTACGCGCGCCGGCGGCTGCAGAATCAAAGTAAAGAAGCCGTCGCGGCCGTTGTGATGGGTTAGTACGGCGTCATCGATCCGGTCGCCCGCCACAGCGTAGCGCAGAATAAAATCCTGATTCGGAATCGACTGCTGATTCTTGAGCGAAACCAGCGCGTGCGATGCATCGCCCCGCAAGGTATCCACTAAGTGCGTGGCCGAAGTAAGTTCGCGCAACGGCAAGCCCGCATCCACCGTCACGCGGACGTTGATGTCATGCCCGGCGCGGGTACCCTGCGGCGCGCGATTCGGCTTCAAGTCCGCCCCGTTAGGCACCGACGAAGGGATGTACCGCGGGCCCACCACCATCGGAAATACCCATTCATAGTGGCCGTCCTCATACTTCACGGTTTCCACATACTGAATCACAATCCGCACGCGCTCGCCGGGGCCAATATTCGTCACCGCTTGGGTGAAGATATTCGGCCGCTCCTGATTCAGCAGCGCCGCCGTTTGCCCGCGGCGGCGCGCATCGTCAAAGAGCTTTTCGGCCTCTTCGCGGCGCTTCACCACTCCCTTCACGATGCGCGTCCCGATGCGCATCTCCATCCCGTCCACCGCCGCGTCGCCGGGCAGCGGGAACTTATACACCGCTTCAATGGCATGCGAAGTGGGGTTGACGAATTCCTGCGTCACCGACACGCGGGCCAGAAAACCGCTGATTTCGGCCTGCACCTCGGTATGCTTCAACGGGCACAATTGGTTGAGTTCGCCGTTCATATGCAGCGACCCCGGGGTAACATCAGGCGCGGCGGCCATCGGCAGCGCCAAAAAGGTAGCCATGGCCACCCATCCAGAATATTGAGTCTTCATCGGACCTCCATGCCCGGGAAATGCCACGGGTAGGGGGATCCTTTCAAAAGCCTTTCAAAAAGAAACTTACTTAGTTTTAGGAGGGGCAGTCGCTGGTGCCGCGGCGGGACGGCGCACCTGTTCAAAATAATGCTGCACGTAATCCTGATAGAGCAACGGCACTTCGTCGCGGTGAATTTCGCCGCCCGAATTCGAGTAAATGCCGGTCTTTGAAGAGTAAGCCGTGCGCAACTGCTGCGACTTCGACGAGTTCACTTCCACCATCACCTCGCCCGTCTGCTTCTCGGCCCGCTTGCCGATGATCTCCGACAGCTTGCCCATCGCTTCCTGCTGGGCGGCAAGCTTCACGTCTTTCTGCCCGTCCTGCTGGCCGGTACCGCTCTTAGGGTCGCTGTTCTGCTGCGCGTCCTTGGAGTCGCTGCCGCCTTTGCCCTGCGCCGTCTGCTGCTTGCCTTCACCTTCGCCCTGCTGCTCAGCGGCCTGATCGGCCTGCGCCTGCTGATCGTTGGGCTTGCCCTGCTGATTCTGCGCGCCCTTCTGGCCTTCCTTATTGCCCTGCTTGCCTTCGCCTTCGCCCGGGCCATCCTTCTTGCCGTTCTTCGCTTGCTGTTCCCCACCCTTGGGCTGGCTCTTCATCTTGTTCATCAGATTCTGGAAAGCATCGCGCATTTTGTCCATCATGCTGTTGGGCTCGCCGCCGTTCTGATTCTTGGCGTCGGCCTTCGACTCGTTCTTCTGATTGCCTTCCTGCTTGCTCTCGTTGGCGCCGCCTTCCTTATTGCTCGCGCCACCCTCTTTCTGTTCGCCCGGTGACCCTTTCTCGCCCTCGCCCGGCCCTTCCGCTTCCTCCGGACCCTTCTCGCCCTTAAACGGCTCCGCGCCCTGGTTATCCACCTCCGGCACGCCAATCGTCTTCAGCACGTCCTTGGGCGCTTCGCCCTGCGCCTCGGCCTGATCCTTGGGGTCCTCGGCCGAATTGGGCATCTGCGGCTGCAGCGGATTATTCGTCAGCGGCTGGCCGGGCAGGTTCTTCCGTAATTCGGCGACCTGCGTATTGCCGGAGCCGAAAAGGTCGACGAGGCCCGGCACCATCGGTGAGGCGAGGTCCAGGCGTTGGGAGAAACCATAGCGCACGCCCACCAACCCCACAAAAACCGCGAAAATCGCCGCCGCCACGTAGGTGATGCGCT
>Ga0209490_10000736_pt1 | contig 32539 bp, 20 predicted proteins | sample MAT06_FD_187209 | JGI IMG/M metagenome (GOLD analysis project Ga0209490, IMG submission 187209) | Freshwater microbial communities from Lake Fryxell liftoff mats and glacier meltwater in Antarctica - MAT-06 (SPAdes) (version 2) | ecosystem: Environmental > Aquatic > Freshwater > Ice > Liftoff...
TGGCCTACGCGCATGGCGAGGGCGTCGTGCACCGTGACATCAAGCCCGACAACATCCTGTTGTCGGCGGGCACGGCGGTGGTCACGGACTTCGGTATCGCGAAGGCCATCAGTGCGTCGCGCACGATCGATGGTGCGGCGCCCGCGTCACCAGATGGCACGCTCACGCAGGCCGGCAGCAGCATCGGCACGCCGGCGTACATGGCGCCCGAGCAAGCGGTGGGCGACGTGGTGGACCATCGCGCCGATCTCTACGCGTGGGGCGTGGTGGCGTACGAGCTGCTGTGTGGCGCGCACCCGTTTGCGGGCAAGGCAGGCCCGTCGCAGTTGATTGCCGCACATCTGGCGGAGCTGCCCGCACCGCTTGCGACGCGAGCGCCTGAGCTCTCGCGCGAGGTGGCGGCGCTCGTGATGCAGTGTCTCGCCAAGAATGCAAGCGAACGGCCGGCCAACGCGAACGCGCTGTTGGAACGGTTGGCGAGTGTGTCTACGCCGAGCGCCGAACGTGCGGCCGCACCGGTGCCGGCGTCGCGGCGAGGCGCGATCATGGTCGCCAGCGTGGCGCTGTTCGCAGTGGTGGCTGGTGCGGTCTGGGTCGCGCGGGGTCGCTCACCCGGTGGCGCGGCTGATACGAACGCCTCGGCCACAGGTGGCGCGTCCGCGGCAGCGACGAGCAATGCCGCAGAGCCTGCCGGTGTGATTTTCGCGCTCGCCGTGCTGCCATTCGTGAACACCAGCGGTAACGCCAATGACGAGTACTTCAGCGACGGCCTCACCGACGAATTGGCGCATGGCTTGTCGAAGCTCCCCGGGCTGCGCCTGGCAGCGCGCACGTCGAGCTTTGCGTTCAAGGGCAAGACTATTCAGGCCGCCGAGGTCGGGCGCGCGCTGAATGTGGGAGCCATCATCGAAGGCACGGTGCGACGCGCCGGCAATCGCATTCGCCTCACCGCGCAGCTCACCAGCACGCGCGATGGGCAGCTGCTCTGGAGCGACGCCTTCGAGCGCACCGGTGGCGACGTATTTGCGGTGCAGGATGCGTTCACGAGCGCCATCGTGAGCGCGCTGACGCCGCGGTTGGCGGGTACCAGCGCGGTCAGCGGCAACCCATCCGCTCCCGTTCGTATGGAAGAGGCCCGCGTCGAGCGGTCAGCCGACGCGAGCCCCGTCGGCGTCATCCCATCGACACCCCTCGGCTTCACGACGCGAGGCACCAGCGACGCCGTAGCCTATGACCTGTACCTCAAGGGTCGCTTCTACTGGGCGCAGCGCGGGGCCGCACCCGGCGACAGTGCGATCAAGTACTTAGAGGCGACTGTACGACGTGACTCATTGTTCGCGCGCGGCTGGGCGGGACTTGCACTCGCCCACGTCATCCGTCCGAACTATAACGCGGCGGTGGATTTCGTGGCGTCCGATGCGCGTGCGGAAGTCGTGATACGCCGGGCGCTCGCGCTTGACTCAACGCAAGCCGACGCGCACGCGGCACGTGGATTCCTACTCATGCGACGTCTCGAGCTCGAACAGGCGGCAATCGCATTGGCCACAGCACGGCGGCTGGAACCGCAGAACGCCATCGCCGCGCACTGGTCGGCCATCCAGTTCCACGCCGTCGGTGACACCGCGCGGGCCGAGCGCCAGATGGAGGTGGCGCTCACGCTCGATCCGCTGTCGCCAACCACCTTCAATTCGCGCGCGATCATGCTGACGGAGCGTCGGCAGTTCGACAAGGCAAGGGAGAACTTCGAGCGCGTCGCATCCCTCAACCCGGCGTTTTACAACAACGGCACCGCGACGCTCATCTGGTCTGAGCTTGCTGACAGCGCCTATGCCGTGAGCCAGCGCAATCTCGCCTTCCCGCAGCGTGGACGCTTTGGAAGCCATCTCCTTGCGGCGGCCGCCTCACGGCACTGGGACGCGGCACGCACGCTGCGCGATCGCGTCAGCGCCAGCGGGCCAGGCATCACGTCGTACGACCGTGCCATGGCGGCCCTGGTGTTCGGCAACCGCGCGGCGGCCGCGGTGGCGTTCGTCGATCACCTCGAACACGGTGGCGGGCTCCCGAACCTCGCCTTTTCCGTTTGTTTCCCGCCCTACGACGCCATTCGCTCCGAGCCGGCGTGGAAGGCGTTCCTCGTTCGGCATCGGTTACGCGAGTGTCCATATTCGTCGCCGTGGCCCATAGGGGCGCCGCCGCGATAGCCACGACGATGTGTCCTTCGGCTGTCGGAGAGTGGAGAGATATGGTCCCCGCCGGGCCATCCGATTCCGCCCGATGCGTTCCGACAGCTAGTCATGAGCGGCCCCTGGAGTGTATCCCTTTCACATGGCTGATTCATCGCCGCCGCAGTCCCCGTTGTCCGCCGCAAATGCCACGCTCCCCGAGTTTGCGGCGGTGCAGGCCGGTGATGAAGTGGCCTTTCGCGCGCTCTTTGACGCGCTGCTTGGGCCACTCAATCGCTATGCGCGGTCATTCGCAGACGATGTCGCGACGGCGGAGGATTTGGTTCAGGAAGCGTTCGTGAGGCTATGGGACCGCCGGGCGAGCCTCACCGCAGACATCTCTCTTCACGGGTATTTGTGTCGCACGGTGCGCAATCTGGCTCTCAATTCCCGACGCGATCGCGCGACGCGACAGCGTTTGCTTTCGGATCCGGCTGTGCATGACGGAGCCGCTTCGCCGTCGGCGCTGCCGCACCCCGATGCCGAGCTGGAGGGAGATGAGATGGGGGAACGGTTGGCGGCCTATCTCGCGGATCTGCCGCCTCGGCAGCGCGAGGCGATTCACCTGTCTCGTTTCGAAGGGCTCTCGCACAGTGAGGTGGCCATGACCATGGGCTGTTCTCCGCGCACCGTGAACAATCATCTGGTCGCCGCACTCTCCACGCTGCGACGTCGTTTGTCCGACGTGGGCAGTCTGGTGGCGGCCGTTGCCGTATGGCTGACATGACGCACGACCCGAATCCGTCCCGCCCGCCTGAGCTCGACGCAGCGCTTGCGTCACGCCCGGATCGCGACGCGCTGGCGCAGCTGTGGGACGTTCTCCCCCGCGCGACGCGTCTGCTTGATGAGCCATCCGCTGACGCACGCGGCGCGGCCTGGGACCGCCTGCGCGCCACGATCGGCGACCCGGCCAGGGTGCCCTATGCGGAAGATGTAGCGGCTCCGCTTATGATCGTGGACGACGAGGCCGACGAGCCCAATGAACACGCCACGAGTGATCGCACGCTGACCGCTCCAGCGGAGCCATCCGTCACGTGGTCCATCCCGACGCGAACCACACCGCGTTGGCTTGTGGCCGCCGGCATCGCAGGGCTGCTGGTCGCAGGAGGCGCGGGTGTACGCGCGGTGCCGGTTACGTTCGATGCGGCGCGTTCGGCGGATGCCGGCGTGGCGGCACCAGTCCTTGCCGTGCGTCTCGCTGACGGCAGCAACATCTGGCTGGAACCGGGAAGCCGTCTGACGGTCGCGCGCGCGTTGGGATGGCCCGGGCTGTTGCGCGCCTCGTCGCGCGATGTTCGGCTGTCGGGGCGCGGATTCTTTGCCGTGCAACGCGACGGTCGCCCGTTCGTGGTGCACACCACAGACGCTCACGTCACGGTGCTTGGCACACGATTCGACGTGCGCAGCGGGGTCGGTGCAACGAACGCATCACGTGGCACGCAGGTCACCGTCGAAGAAGGCCGTGTGGCGGTTGCTGCAGTCTCCGCGACCGGTACCACGGGTGCTGCCGTGGAACTGCGCGCCGGTCAGCGCATCATGGTGTCAGGCGCAGCACTTACGGCATCGGCCGTCCGCACGGTGACCGCGGAACGTGTCGGCACGTGGCGCACGGGTGGGCTGGCCGCACTCGACGAATCGCTCGATGCGGTGCTGCGTGAGCTGGCGACACGGTATGCCGTGGAGATCACACATGCATCGGACATCAACGGTGCTGCGACGGTGTCGTTGTTCTACCCGCAAGCCCCATCGGTGGAGACGATACTCGGCGACCTGTGCACGGCGCAGGGGCTGACCTTTCACCGGACCAGCCGCGGCTATCAGATCACGCGGAGTGGTGCGCGACCGTGACGCGTGGTCTGCGCAGATCCGTTGCGGTCTTTACATGCGTTGCCGCCACCGCCGCCGCGGAGTGCGTTCCGCGCACATTGAGAGCGCAGGAGCGAACGCCACGCGCGCAACCCGCGGCGACGAGCGCGACCGACAGCACGCACATCATATCAATGGCGTTGCTCGATGTGACCGTGGTCGACGCGCTCGAGCGGCTTTCGATCGCCGGGCGCATGAGTATCGTGTGGCAGCAGGCGAGTCTCGGTGCGCGCGCCTCCAGCCGCATCACGTGTCGTGTGGATCGTGGCACACCCGAGACGATGCTGCGCTGCATTACGCGCGCCGCTGAACTCGACTTTTACCGGTTGTCTTCGGGCACGTACGTCGTGATTGCCGCTGCCGAAGCGCCGCCAGGGTGGGCGTCGCTTGGTGGCTTCGTGGTAGACGGTGCCACCGGTGTCGGACTGCCTGCCGCGCGTGTGCAGCTGGCCGAGGTCCCGTACGCGGCCTTCGCCGGTGATGATGGTGCGTTCACCATTGCACGATTGCGACCCGGCCAGTACGCAATGACCGTACGGGCGATGGGCTACGCGCCGTTCACCACGACGCTTGACATCCCGCTGAACGCGATGCGTCGCATGCGTGTCGCGCTCACCCGACATGATCGTGGCACACGACCCATCATCGTGAACGGCATCCACGCTGGCGACGCGAGTGCAGCACTCGGGTCATCAACGGTTGCAGACAGTGCTGCACGTTCGATCATGGGACCGTCGCTCTTTCTGCCTGGCGCCGTAGCGCCGCTTGGCGTGTCGCGACGCGATGGTACCGGCGATCTTCATCTGCAAGGTGGTGATATCGGGGAACACCCGTGGCGTCTCGATGGCATTCCGCTCTACGATGTCACGACGCTCTCGGGGTTGCTCGGCGTCGTATCGCCGCTGGTGGTCGATCGCATTACCGTGCATCGCGCGGGATACGGGGCATCGGTGGGCAGCTTTACCTCCGGCGCCATCGATCTCACACACAGCCTTGGCGAACGCGCCAGTGATGCAGGCGGCACGCGGGAGATTCGCACGGACGTTGCCATCGATCCACTCGCCGCGACAGCGCGACTCTCGGGGCCACTGACAGTGGGGGCGGCCACAGGACGTGCCATGCTGTCGGTGCGAACAGGGATGTGGCAATACACGGCACCTCCGGCACTGGTGCGGGCGGTACGTCACTGGAGCGTGCCCGATCCCGTGTTGCTGGCGCGCGTGAGCGGTTTCGCCGCGTTGCCAGGCATGGAGCGGCTTGATCAAACGCAGTACGCGGGGAGCGTCGGTCGCGAAGCCGTCTCGCTGAACGATGTTCACGCGGCGACCACGCTCGACTGGGGCACGGCGCAGCAGCTCTCGGCGTCTGCGTTCACGACGGCGCAGGGCATCTCGTACGATGGCACGGCTGCCGACAGCGGCAATGCCACGCTGCACACCGCTGACGCCTATGGATGGCGCACGTCGGGAGCGCAACTCACACATCGCTGGCTGCTGGGTACGCGTGTGCGTCAGCGGATTCAGCTGCGCGCATCACGACACGCCCTCACTCACGATGTCGCCATGTCGATGGCCGCGGTGCCGCTCGGCATTGCCGGAGGTGAGCGCAACCTCATGACAGAAGCGACGGCCGCCGCAGAGTGGCGCGTACAACTGTCCGCGCGCACGACGGCAACAGCGGGAGCAGAAGTAAGTCGCGCGCACGCTGAGCTCGATATTGCCAATCGCGTGTTGCGCCCGCTTGCGCTGGCAAGTACGGTGTGGCGCGGGACGGTGATGGCCGATGCCACAACACGCTTGCAAGCCACCACATTCCTCGACGCCGGACTGCGCGTCACGCAGCTGCAGAGTGGTCGCAGCTACGCGGAGCCCAGGCTCGCGCTGCGCGGCGAAAGTGCATCGGCCGGCGTGCCGTGGAGTTGGCGCGTGTCTGCCGGCGGATATCACCAGTTCGTCACGCAGTTCGATGTGGCCAGTACGATGCCGGTCGCGTTCGTGCCGAGTGTGCGATTCTGGTTGCCTTCGGACGGATCGACACCGGTTGCGCAGGCCTGGCATGTGGCCAACGAAGTGGTATGGCGCCCGGCGCCCGGCTGGGAAGTGCGGGGGGAGGGATACCTCAAGTGGATGCCATCCATTCCGACGTTTGACTACGGCGCCATGTACGGCACGGCGGGTGCACCGTTCGCCAACACGCTTCGTGAGGCCGCGCAGTTCGTGCAAAGCGCGCGTGGCCGTGCGATGGGTGCGGGCGCCCGACTCATTCGCGATGCACAGGTTGGCCGGGGCCATTGGCGTCATGAACTTGCGTACGACATGGGGTGGGCCGAGCGTCGGTTCCCATCGCGCTTTGATGGAGCGTTGGAAGCACCGCCGTGGCTCGAGCCGCATCGCGTGCTTGCGGTGTCGGAACTCTCGCCGTGGAGCAGCCTCACGGCCGCCGTCCGCGCTCGCGGCGTGTTTGGGCGTCCGTGGGCCTTGCGACAGGTGTATTACGATCTGTTCAGCGCCGCACCGAGTCTTGCCGGATTGCCTATCGGCAGGCCGAGTGCAATGACGCGTCCAGCGGTCATTGACATTGATGTGGGTGCCACGTGGCGTCGTCGTGTACGTGGTGCCGACGTGGAGCTTGGTCTGAGCATCACCAACGTGATCAATCGCGCCAATGTGCTTGACTATGGGCTCCGCCGAAAAAGCGATGGGTCGGGATATGACATGGTTCCGCGGTTACTTCCGCGTCGTGTTCCCGCGGTGACGTTGCAGCTGCGCCGCTGACGCCACAAAAAGCCAGCGTCAAGACTGGTCATGTTGGTGCGATCGCGTGTTCTACTGCTGATCACGGACGGCAGCCGCCGTCCCATGTCCGCGTTGCACCGTCATGTGCAGCCGACGTCGATCACCTTCGATCACGCTCTCACCATACCACGCCCATGCTTTCGACCATCTTCTCACGCCGCAGCGCGCTCGTCCTGTCGCTGTCATTGCTCACCACTGGACTGGCCGCCTGTGGAGATGACGACACACCAGTCACGCCAACGCTGCAAACCATTACGCAAACCGCGGCGGCGACGTCGCAGCTGTCAACGCTCGTCACGGCACTGACCGCCGCCGACCTGGCGCAAACACTGAACGGCACCGGTCCATTTACCGTGTTTGCGCCTGTGAACAGCGCGTTTTCTGCGCTGCCTGCCGATGTGCTGCAGCGTTTGTTGGAGACCGGAAACAAAGCCATCCTCACGAAGCTGCTTACCTTCCATGTCGTCTCGGGTCGTTTAACGGCCAGTCAGCTGCAGAACGGCCAGACGCTTACCACCGTCGAGGGCACCCCGTTGCCGGTCACAGTGGTGAATGGCGTCGTGACCGTTGGTGGCGCACGCGTCACCACGCCTGACATTGGCGCCTCGAACGGTGTCGTGCACTTGATCGATGGCGTGCTGCTTGGCAGCCTTGATATCGTGGACAATGCGATCGTGCGTGGGTTCAGCTCGCTGGTGAGTGCTGTCAGCACCGCCGGGCTTGTGACTGCGCTGCGCGGTGGCAACCTCACCGTGTTCGCTCCCACGAACGCGGCCTTCGCCGCTATCCCTGGTGGCGCACCCACCACGTCAGCAGCGCTCACGCCCGTGCTCCAGTTGCACGTCGTGGCCAGCCGTGCCTTGTCCACGCAGTTGAGCAATGGCCAGGTGCTGCCCACGTTGCTGCCGAATGGCAACCTGACGGTGAGTTTGACGAGCGGCGTGCGACTCACGGGACCGCGGAACTTCGCAACCGTGACGACCGCCAACATCGTGGCGAAGAATGGGGTGATTCACGTGATCGATACGGTACTGCTCCCGTAGCTCGGCCTGCGGATTCTCGTCTGCGGGAGCACGCGAGGATCTTTGGCCACGCGCAGTCAGCGGCACGACGTGGTGCAGAGACGATGCACATGCAACGCCACCACGTCGTTCTCGTCCTTCACACGCAGCACTACGCGATCATTCCCGAAGGCAACCGGTTTCGCACCCATCGCGAGCTGGAGTCGGCCGGTCATCGCGCCGTCGCGGCGATACGAGGTCGCCACCGTTCCGCGCGTGCCGCTCGCGGCCGCCTGATCGACCACCCAGAGTGTGCCATCCGGGCTTGTGAACAACCCCACAACGATCGGCATCGAATCGGCGGTCGGCGTGAGCCGGGCGCTCTGACGTTGCTCGTCTTTGGTATAGGTGTCGCCGCCACCGCCCTCGCCCACGCTGTTCTCGATGTACTTGAACTGCAGCGCAAGTGCCCGTTCACGATCCTCTGCCGTGACAGGTCGTCGCTGCAGCGGAATGACAAGCTCGCGGAGCACGGTACCGGAGGGCGACCGCATCGTGATGGTGTAGGAGTCGCCGGAGCTTGTGGTGACCAGCGAATCCCACAGCACGATGGTCGCAAGCGGCGTGAATTGCAGCACCATGGACTCGCGGGTGGTCCGCCCGCGGATGCGCATGGGCACCGAGATCTGCGCCAGATCAGGGATGGACGCGATCGTCCGTCCGGCACCCTCGAGCGGCTGCACGAGCACGGTGGCCGTACTACGAAAAACCGTGTCGGCTTCGTCCCACGACACGATACCATTCGAGTGCAGGACCACGCGGCCGTCGGCGAGCATGCCCGCCAAATGTTCAGCGTCGCGTCTTGATCGGGTCCAGCGCATGGCTGGCGTGCGCGCGAACCGTCCATCCGGCAGCACCCAGTTCAGTCGGTTGTTCGCCATGTCGTTCAGGAACAACGTGTCGCCGGGCAGTACAACGACACCTCCGGGGCGCATGAACTCGCCAGGCCCCTTGCCGAGACGGCCAATGATGCGCTGCTCCTTGCCGTCAGCGCCAAATACCATGAGTCGCGCGCGGATGCTGGCGTAAGCGACCAGTCGGTTATCCGACAGCAGACGGACGTCGCGTACGTATGTGAGATCGAAATCACCGCTGCCGTTGGATCCGCCGGCGACAGCGAGCGGCGTCGTGTCCAGCACCACGGTGGGGGCGCGATCGAAGGCCTCGGCCGTGAACGTCAGTCGTTCCGTGCCGTCCGGCCGTTGTTCAAGCACCGGCAAGACCGCGGCACGTTCCGCTCCGTCGCGCGCGGATTGCTTTCCGCGGTCCGCTGTACTCCCGGCACCGCACGCGATAATGCTGAGCGCTGTGCAGGCGAACAGTGCGGCCAATGAGACGCGGCGGAAACGATCCGACATGAGTGCTCCAATCATTTGCGGTGAGACCAGTGCCTGCACCCGGACGCCGCTGGCACGGCGATCGTACGGCGATGGTGCGGCGATGTCAATGTTGTGGCGCCGACAACCCGCAGTCGGCAGGTTCGTCACCATATTTACCGGTCCGCTTCCACGTCTTCACACATCAAGTCACGACATGCGTACTTTTCGTCACAGCATTCCGTCCCAACGTGCCGTGGTGCGGCATCTGCTCGGCGCGGTCGGCGCTGCACTCGCATTGCAGGGATGTGCTGCGATCCACCGACCGCAGACGACTGTGTCGGCACTGCTTGCGGATGCGGACGTGGCGCGCACGACTGAGCGGCAGTTGCGCGACACGGTCGTGGCGCGGCTGGCGCGGCGAGCGGTCTCGCGTCCCGACCACACGATTGATGTCCTGATGCTCTCGGGCGGCGGGCAGAATGGAGCCTACGGCGTAGGCTTTCTTCGCGGCTGGCGCGAGCGGACCGATGCCCCGATGCCGCAGTTCGATCTGATCACGGCGATCAGCACGGGCGCGCTGCAGGCACCCTTTGTGCTTCTGGGATCATCGTCGGCGATGGACACGCTGACGTCCCTGTACCGGAACGCCTCGGAGCAGATAGCGCCGACGCTCGACTGGTGGTTCTGGCTACGCAAGACGGGTGGGCTGGTGAATACCACGCGATACGATGCCAGCGTCGCACGCATGGTGGACGTGACGCTTCGCGATTCGCTGCTGCGCGCCTTCCGCGAGGACCGTCAAGTGGTGTTCGGCACCACTGATCTGGATCTCGGCATCGGGCGTTCGTGGGATCTGCGCGCTGCTCTCGAAGGCGGTGAGGCCGGTCTGGTGCGTACGCGCGCGTTGCTCAAAGCGGCGTCGGCGATCCCTGCGGTCTTCCCGCCGGTGATCATCGAAGACCATGTGCATTCGGACGGCGGCATCGTATCGAACGTTCATACGTTACTGTCGCTGGACGACTATCGCGCGATGATGACGCAGGTGCGCGCGGCCGGCGTCAGCGGGCCCGTGACCGTGCGGCTGTGGGTGATCGTCAATGGATGGACGCATCCGGCGCCCGTCGTGATGAATCCGGCCAGCCGCAAACAGATCGGCGGTCGGTGGAGTGCCGTGTCGTTCTACCTACACCAGCCGCAGGTCCTCGAAGGTCTCGGCAATTTGGCGACGGCAGCGACGGCGACGATCAGTGGATTGGCGATGCAGATGAAGTGGACAGCGGTTCCATCAGAGACGGCGCTCGACCCGGCGGCCAACACCCTGTTCAACAAGCAGTGGATGCAACGGCTCGAAACGCTCGGTACCACGCGCGCAAAGAGCGCGTTTCCGTGGGATACGCTACAGTCCGCGTACGTTCGTCCGGCGCCGCGCGTGCCGTAGCTTGGTGGAGGGCGGTTCACCGCTGGGCTTGGCGCGAACCGGCGAGAGATCTAACGAACGAGCGGCGGCGTAGTGCTTTGGGAACGTAGGCATGTCCCCGGCCGCGCCGCGTTCGTTCGTGATTCGTGTGGCGAAGTATGACACGTCGACGCGAAGCATCCTGCAGGCTCGTCCCGTTCTCTCATTCCGGGTACTTTCGTGACTCGTCGTATTGCCACTCTGCCGATCCTGCTCGCGCTGTCGGTCACCTCGTTGTTCGCGCACGATATGTTTTGGCGACTCACGTCGTACTACGTGGCGCCGCGAACACCGATCCGCATGCCAGTATTGAACGGGACGTTCTCAAAGAGCGAGAATTCCATCGAGTGGGCGCGCGTCGCGCAGCTGAGCGTCACGACACCAACTGGTCGCGTAGCAATCGACAGCGCGCAGTGGGATTCTCGCGGCGACACGACATGGCTGAGCTACACGACGGGCGATGCCGGCACGTACGTCGCCGGCCTTTCCACCAAGCCCAGGGAATTCGTGCTCGAAGCGGAGGCGTTTAACCAGTATCTCGCCGACGACGGTATTCCCGACATCCTCGCTGCGCGCAAAAAAGATGGCCGGCTGCAACAGGCAGCGCGTGAGCGGTACTCCAAACACATCAAAACGATCTTCCAGGTCGGTGCCACGCGCTCAGACGCGTGGAGCTCGACGCTGGGCTATCCCGCCGAACTCGTGCCGCTCGAAAATCCCTATGCGCTGAATCCCGGCGCGACGATGCATTTTCGCTGTCTGGTCGACGGGAAACCGGTCGCCAATCAGCTGGTGATGGTTGGAGGCCGCGCGGGCGTCACTGGCGACGTGCGCTTTCGCGCACACTCACTGCGCAGCAACGCCGATGGCGAGGTGGCGGTGACGGTCGGCACGGCCGGGCGGTGGTACGTCAAATTCATTCACATGGCGCACGTTGATGATGGCCGAGTGGACTACGAGTCCAAATGGGCCACCATCACGTTTGAGATCCGGTGAAATCCGCCAACCAACTGCGATCCTACGAGTCTCACAGGATCATGACGCGCCGATAGCGGTCAACGTTCGTTGCACTTTGCGGCGATCGGCTTGCGCTGCGTGTCGAAGAGCGCCGCGAGGTCTCCCAACTGAATGTCAACCGCTTTGGACCCCTCGTCGTAGCGAGCAGGCACTTTGGCCGCACAGGATGCGCCGTTGAGCTCCAGCGTGAGCATTGCCCAAGTGATGTTGTGATAGGTGAAGTTCGCGTCAGTGCTCGCCTGGGCCGCCCCCCCGCTGTTCATCTCACCAAGGCTGAAGCTTTTCGGTGCCGCGCCTGGCGGGAGCGTCATTTTCCATCCGATGGGACTGTGCTGTCGCCGTCCCGTCGCCAGGCCGCTCCGCGAGATGAGGACGTACTTCGATACAGTGATGTCAACAAGCGGGTAGGCGTGCGAATTCGACGCGTGGATGCGTGTTGCTATCAACAGGCCAGACGAGGCATCGCGCGGTGACTTAACACCTTCCTGCGCCGACACGACGGAGGCGACACTCATGACCAGATGTGATGCATACGCATGAATTCCTCTGGCGCTCGGCGCCGAGTTGTGGTGATGGGGGACGCCGCGCGCGCCACCCTTGTGCAGTACGGCGCGTTTCGTGGAGAAAGTAGGACATCCGGTCGCTATGGCGATCGAAGACGGGCCGCGGCGCGGGGGCTTGCCGAGTCACGGGGGGCACAGTAGTTCACCGAGATGCATACTGACAGAAGCCTCCGCGTAGCGTCCCGCCGCCGCCTCCGACTCGCCTTCCTGGCGCTGATCGTCCTGCTCGTCCCGACGTCGTCCAGGACGCAGTCGCGCGGGTATTGCCCGCGCTTCGCGCGTGTGCCTGGGTACGGCGCGTGCGCCAACTTCGCCGGCAGCAGCTGTGGCTTCTGCGCCTACCGGTGCAACGACGAGACCGTAGTGCGCTGGAACGTGTGCGCGCTCTAGTGGCTCGCTTCGGTTGCGCGCTCGTGCTGTGGGTTGGTCTGGTCGCGTGTGATAGAAGCTTCGATGCGAACTCCTCTGCGACCGACGATGTACCATCCGCTCTTCGGAACGCGATGGCGGCGCGCACCGTCTATCCTGCCAAGCGGGAAGAGTGGCGCACCGACATCACGACCGACACCGACAGCACGATGGTGCCCCGGGTGATGCGGGCGAGTCGCACGGCGGTGGCGCTGTTACAGTCCTCGCCCACGCGCATCTCGCTGTTTGAACTGAATCGACAGGGCATGCTGCTGTCGACGCGCCCGGCCCGCATCGATGCAGTGCTCAATGCGCAGGTGCCTCGCGATATGCAGGCGCCTACGGACCTGTCGCGCGTCACTGACGACGGGGAAGTCGATATCGTCGACAGCGTCAGCAGCGAACTCATACGCGAGTCCATCGGTGGGTTTGTCTTCCGGCGTGAACTGCCGCTGTTGCGAGGGGGAAACGGTCGCCTGTGTACCATCTCGCCGTCGACGTTGTTGCATGTGCGATCGCTGGGCGACCGTCGGGTCCTCGAAGCGTTTACGCTCACCGCGAACGCCAGCGACGACGCATTGATCGGACGCCACCGCGTCACCGGCGCGCCGTCGTCGCGACTGCGTTTTGGCAGCGGAGACGTGCGGCGGTGCCTCCTCATCGCGGAGCGCGAGGTGCTGGTCGTCAGCGCGCCGACCGATAGCTTCGGAATGCCGCCACGGCTCGCGGCGCTCCGATCACCGGGCGGATTCGCGCTGCAGACCATCGACAGTGCGCGCGTCTCCGCCCGCGCACCCGCCGACAGCGCCGTCGTGCTGCAGCCGTTTGTCGTCGATGCGGCGATCGTCGACGGCGGCTTCGTGGTGCTTGTGGGCGTGTCCTCAGACCGACAGGGGCGCATTGTCGACTACTACGACGAGCGCGGCGAGTATCTCCAGAGCGCAATGCTTCCTTTCACAGCGTCGGCGATGACCGGCGCTGGTCCGCGCTTTCTGGTGTTACACCAGGACGAGCGGTTTCACTGGTGGCTGTCCTCATGGCTGACCCCGATGGCCGCACGCGGTGCGACACCGCCGCCCGCGCCGCCGCAGATCGATCAGGCGCCCTACCGACAACTGTTCGAGCCGCCGCCCGTACGGACGGCGCGCCCCAGGCCGTGAGGAGTGACGCTGGTCAGCCTGCACAGGCGGCTCAGCAGGAAGGCTACGCCAACCCTGTCAGCGGCGCGGTGCCTGCACCCCACGCTCCTGCGATTTGGGCACCAGCACACGCACACTGACGCCACGCGTCACCGACTTGCCGCTGACCAGATCATCGATCGTGACGTGCACGACGTGATTCCCGCTCAACAGGTCATCGAGTCCGAAGACGATATTCTCCAGCACAACCTCGCCGCCAACGGCATCGCGCACATACGCGACGTCTGGCGCCGTGGACTCGTCGGCGATCACGCGCGTACCGGCGCGTGCCGAGCCAGCGAGCACGTCCTTCATGTCGTCGTGCAACACCATTGTGCCGCGTTCGCGTTTGATCCGCACGCGCCAGCGCACGCGTCCGTTGCGGTCAGCTGTAAGGTCATACACTTCCCAGACCATCGCGAAACGCGCGCCCGGCGCCACGCTGGCACCGTTCGGTTGAACCGTGAGATCACTCCACCGTCGTGCGGAACCCTTGCGAGGCGTTGCCGTCGCGGCGATCAGTACATCGCTCATGCCAAACCCGCGTAGCGGAAACCCCACCTCCGCGTCGCTGGTGAATCGCGCGACACCGCGCGCGCCGGATGGCCGGGTTGGCTCCATTGCCTCCACGCGATGCATCGTGCGGAGTTGGCCCGTGCGATGGGTCCATTGCTGCGTCCACGCGAGCAGGTTTGCCGCTGGCAGTTCGCGATACACGGCGTCGTGGAAGACCGGGCGGCCGTCTTCGGTGGTCAGCCAGGCCCCGATGCCAATGCGGTCGGAGCGGTCGGCACGCGCGTCATTGCGGCTCTTGAACGCCCGCAACGGAATACGCGCCCCGATGTACACGTCGGAGGAATCGGCCCGGGCGCGGAAGCGCGCAATCGTGACATCGATGGCGTCGGTGGTGCCAAAGAACGGGACGTCCGTCCAATCCGCACGCTGAAAGATCGCGCACGAGTACAGCGTAGGTGAAGCCCTGTCGAATCCGATACAGGGCTCCGTGCGAGAGGGCGCATTCGCCACCGTCCCAGCGGCGGACTTCGCCTCATATGCGCTGGCACGCAGGGGCGTGAAGAACGGACCATAAAAGGTGCGCCACGTCTCCGATCCAAACCATTTTTGATTCGCTTCATCGAGTTCGGCGATCGCGGTCAGTCCACTCCACGATCTCTCGATGACCCGTCGGTTGTCCATCTCCTTCGTCACCGTCCAGCGCGCGGCGAGCGGACCTCGACGCAACCACATTTCGCCGGGGCGCGTTTCACTGCCTGCGACGCCCTCACCGGCGATGTCGGCGTAGCGATAGTCGGCCTCCGCAACGCGCGCACGGCGCGCCAATCGCAGCTCGTTGACGGGTGTGCTCCAGAGCGGATCGACGACAGACCATCCGCGCCGATCGAGCGCCATGCGCGTGTCAGGAAGCCATCCGTAGCGCCATGCGTCGTCCTCTGCACTGAGCACGCCATCGAAGCTATCGTAGCGAAGCGAGTCAGCGCGCGGCACATGCGCGACGGCACGGTCAAACAACGCCATCGCTGCAGGCGAGTCGAACACGGGTCGCCTGATGCTTCGGTACGCGGACAGCGCGCGCGCCGGGAGCAGCGACGAGTCGTTGGGGGCGAACAGCAACAGCGCACGCGCCGCCGAGTCCAGCGCGGTCCAGTTCTCAAGCACGACCCATGGCGCGAGTGCCAATCGCATCAGTCGCGAGCGCTCGGGTGCACTCGTGGACAGGCGCGCGGCGCGGTCGAACAACCGCGCCGCCCACTCTGCCTCGGAAGCGCCGAGGGCGGATGACGTGCGCGGAATCGGTGGCAGCTGTGTGAACGGCGGCGCGCTGTCCGCCAGGCGATGTACGCGCCTTTCCAGCCGGTGAAGCGCGATCGTTGATGGACGTTCGAGCTGACGTTGCGCCCGTTCCCAGATACCCAACCCCAATAACGAGAGGATATTGATTGCGGGTTCGTGACGCCCGTCGCTGATGTGCTGCTGGAGCAGCGAGTCGATACTGTGCAGTGCCACGGCACGCGACGAATCGCGCTCATCCGCAAGGTGGACCAGGGCGATTTCAACAGCGAGCGAGTCATCGGTGGGTTTGAGCACACGGGCATATTGGTAGGAAAGCCGCGCACAATTCGCGCCGATATCGAGGGTGTCGTAGGGCGCGCGCGCGCGCTGCACCCACAGGCGCCGCGCGTTGGCCACTGCCTTGTCTGCGGACGCCTGCAGTCCGTACGCGACGCAGGGTGTGCACCGCGTGACCACGACCTCTCGACGAGCAGGGCGATCGGGCCGCCCGAGGGTATCATGACAGATGACCATCGAGGCAAGAGTCGACTCACTCAACTCGGCGAATGTTCCGCTGCTGACGCCAGGCAACACGCGCTGGACCTGCGCCTGCCGGCGACAGGCCGTCGCTAAGGCAATCAGTGCACACGCCATGAGGATGCCAAAGCGCTGGGTCATTACCGGCTTCCGGCGAGCGAGAGGGAGGATCGGGGCAGGAATCTAGTCGGAATGCGCGAAGTATGCGTGCGCTTTGTGAACGGTCGCCAGTCCCCAGGTGACAGTGGGTTGCGCCTCACCGAGAACTTACCCCAAGTTACCGTGACGGCCTGCGTCCGGAGGTACGCGAAAGCCCAACCGCCAGCGTGAAAAGTGGCCGTCCGCACTTCTTTTTTCAGGCAGCGAATGCTCCAGAGTCTGCGAGACCAGCTTGGGCCAGAGTTTGATGACCCGGCGGCGTGGGATCGACTACAAGGGGAGGCGACGTCAGAATCCGTTGCGCCGGGTGCGATGGTGCGATCTGTGGGAGATCCTGTCACCGACGTGCTGGTTGTTGCGGAGGGGCTCTTTGAGATTGCCTCGCCAGATTCGCCTCCACGCTGGGCGAAGGCCGGCGCGACCCTTGGTCTCGCTGCGTCGCTGTCTGGAGCCCCCTCACTCGTCTCCGTTTCCGCGCTGCGTCACGGACGCCTGTCACGAGTGCCCGCCAGCGCCATCTGGAATCGCGAGCAGAATGGACACGCTTCCATCGCCGTCATCGCTCGCTTGGCGATACTCCCAGATCACGGTCTCCTGCCTCTTCCGCCTGACCCGCTCATCATCGCTGCGTTGTTTGAGCAGTGCGATCACGGCTCGGCCCGCGACATCACGGCACATCTCGAGAGCGCTGCAAACACGCTGCGTGATGTACGGGTCGTTCGGATCGGGGCAACGCCGTCCGCCGCTGCGGTCGACCTTGCTGACGAGCTTTCCGCACATGAAGTGGGAGCGACCACGGTAATCTATGTCGTTGACGGCGCTCACGGCGCACGCGCCGCCGAGTGTGTGGCGCACGCCGATCGCGTCATCGTGTTTCAGCCATTCGGCGTTGAACATGCTCCTTCAGAGGCGTGTGCGGTGGCGTGTGACGGATCCGCCGCGCGTCACGCGGAGTTAGTGTACGTTCGGAGCGAACACGAGCCCGTATCTGCAGTGACGCAGCGCTTGCAGGTCCCGCCAAATGTGAAACGGATTCACCTCCTGCTCGATCCACCGACGGCGCAACTGCAGCTACTGCTCACCGAGTTTCGTCGGAGCGCGCGCGAATACGAAGTGCTGCGCGAATTTGAGGTCTTTGACGACCTCAGCGACCCGGAACTTGCGTCGATTCAACGCACCTTGCGTTGGGAGCGTGTTGATGGTGGGAGTACGCTGCTTCGGCAAGGGGAATTGGCGAACGATGCGTGGTTGATCCGAGCGGGACGACTTGAAGCGGTGCAGCGCACGGCTACAGGCGACCGACACGTCGCATGGCTTGGGCCCGGAGCATTGGTGGCGGAGATTGGCTTGCTGACGGGGGCGCGTCGCGTTGCATCGGTGCGTGCCGTTCGCGACAGCACCGTGGCGCGACTCGATCCACAGACCGTCGAATCGCTCTTCTCGCGTTCTCCGCAATTTACGCGCATGGTCGCACGCACCCTCGCCACGCGCGCCGGAGGCACGATCGACTACCGCGTGCGTCGTGCGCGCACCATCACCGTTATCCCACTGGGCGGAGCCGAAGGCACGGGCGCGTTGATCGCTGCGCTGGCGGCCGTCTGCGAAGACGACGACGTGGAAGCGATAGTGGTTGATGCCGCCCAACTCAACGCCACGCTCGGGCCAGACGCCTCGAGCACGCGGCGTGGTGATGTTGGAGACGCGGAGATCATCAGCTGGCTCGATCAGCTGGAGCGGCAATATGACCTTGTCATACTCGTCGGCGAGACCGCGATTGATTCCTGGACGCGACGCACGGTCCGACAGAGCGATCACGTACTGTTTGTGGCTGACGCCGCCACCTCGCCCGCGCTTCGTCCCATCGAGCGCGAATTGCTTGATGTCGCCGCCGCCGACGCAACACCGTCGCGCGCGAACGCTCATGGTGAGACGTATGGAGGAGCACGCCATCTTGTGTTGCTGCAGCCGCCCGGGATCTCCGAGGCGACCGGCACCGGACGCTGGCTGACCGAGCGTCCCCACCATACGCACCATCATATCCGCGCGCACAATCGTGGCGATATCGCGCGGCTCGCGCGCCGCCTGACGGGCCGCGCCGTGGCACTGGCGCTCAGCGGGGCGTCTTCGCGCGCGCCCGCGCACCTGGGTGTGGTCCGTGCGATCAACGATCACGAACTCCCGATCGATATGCTGAGCGGCAGCAGCTCCGGTGCCGGTGTGGCCGCCATGCTCGCCTGCGGGTTCAGCGCCGAGGAAGGACTCGCGAAGGCACTGCATATCATCACGAACGGTCCCCCGCGTATGCGTCAATTCCAACCGCCGATTACCGCGCTGACCAGCGGCGCGCACGCGGACCGTACGCTGCAGGCGGTATTCGGCGACCGACAGCTTGAAGACCAGCTCATACCGGCGATCGTGACGGCGGTCGACATTCGTCGACATCGGGCGGTGCACCTCACCCGCGGCCCGATCTGGAAGCTGGTGCGCGCCAGCGGATCACTGCCGCTTCTCTGGCCGCCCGTCTGGCATGAAGACGATCTCCTTGTTGACGGGGCCATCATCAACTTCTTGCCGGTCGAAGTGTTCGGAGACCAAGCTGCCGACGGACTGATCATCGCCAGCAACCTTGATGAAACCGCAGGGGTTGGCGCGCCAGCCTTCAAGAGTGCGCTGCAGTACGGAACGGTGCTCAACAGCTGGGGTGAACTGTTTCGTCGATTCCGTCGCTCAGGCACGGCGCGAGCGCCAAGCCTCGTCAGCATCCTGTACCACACCATGGCCATACCGAGTTTTCAGCAACTGGAGGGGCTCGCCGCACTCGCCGATCGGGACAACGTGTGCCTCATTACCCCGCCCATCGGTTCCTTCGGCCTCTTCGACGTCAAGGCGGACACCGGTAAAAAGCTGGAAGCCATCGCGTGGCAACATGCGTATGTGGAGCTCAAGCGCCCGGCGGCGCGGTGGCACTCGCGCCTGGAATGGCGCACGGCGACAACGGCCGTACCAACGCCGCCGTCGACGCCTGCGCAATGAGCGTGTGCGTTCCGAAGTGCCGCTAGTCCTCGAGCAACAAATCACCGCACGCGATGATCGTGCCCATCTTCGTCGGCGACTCGTGCACGTTCACGTAGAAGTCGCCTGAATCAGGCAGCGTCACCGGCAAGGTGGCCTTGCCTTCTGCGGCACCGGCCGCATTCACCGTGAGCCGAGTGTACGCAGTCGCCCCACCAAAAATCGCACCGCCCTTCTTGCAGCTGCCGATGTGGACATGCCATGCGCGCGTGGCGCCCGGAACATCGCCCTTGTAGTTCACGCTCACGGCGGTGGTGCCCTTCACCTTGCCGCCGACCATCTCCGTGAGTCCGCGAATCTTCGAGCCCGCTTTCCCAAGCACCATGCCGTCCCAGGCAACGTGCGGCATCGTTGCGGCGTACAGCAACGACGACGACGCAACCACCAGCAAGGCAGCCGCAGCTGTCACATAAGTTTTCATGATTGTCTCCGGCGTATGGGTAAAATCTGACTACATCTGTTTGAGCAGTCGGTACGTCCCGCGTGTCTTGAGGGTAATGGTCACGGTGGCGTTTGTTCGATTCCGCCAGAACCATCCATGCACCCCATCAAAGACCGCTACGATCTCTCCCTGATCCGCAGGCGCCATTCCCTTCGCGTAGCTATGAGCCGCGTAGTCTTTCGGCGCGTTCGGCGGTTCGCCATGGCGGTTGAAGTAGACCTCGCCAGCGTCTGTCGACCACGCAAAGAACGCCGTGTCGTTCTTCTGCATGTCGAGTTTCAGTTCGACGCCCTTGTTGGGTGCAAGCGTCACGCGCATCGAATCGCGCCACGCGTTCCCCGACAAGGCAATCGCGCCTGACGGTGCAGGCACAACGGTCCTTTGAGGGAGCCCCGCCAGCGTCGCGTCTGCCGCGGCGTCCTGCGCGAGCGCTACTTTGATTCGCCCCATCTCCGTCAGTCCAAGCATCGCGCCCATGCCGAGCGGATCCCGGCCAGTCTCGGCGGGCAATACGACGCCGACGGCAAGCAACGCGGCCACGCCAATTACCACCGCCGTGGCGCGGGCAAGTGTGCGACGTGACGGGAGCGGTTCGCGCGAAACAGGCGGCTGCTGCATGATGCTCACGAACTGGTTGGCAGGGAGAAATAGCCCTGCAGCTGATAAACAACGAGTGATACGCCGCTCAGCAGCAGGCAGATGTTCGCCGCCGTCGCATATCGCGCGAACGTTGTGCTCCGACGCCAGTAGCTCATGGCGACGAGGATGCCACAGAGTGCAAGCAGTTGTCCAATCTCCACGCCGATATTGAAGGCGAGAAGATTGGGCAGCAGCCCGTCCGGCCCGAGCTCGAAGTCGAGCATCTTGGTCGCCAATCCAAGCCCATGGCACAGTCCGAAGAGCATGGTCGCCGCACGGGGATCGGGCGCTCGTCCAAACCACGTGGTGAACAGCCCCAGATTGTCGATCGCTTTATAGGCGACGGACGCCCCAATGATCGCGTCAATCAAGAAGGCATTCACATGTATATGCGCCAACACGCCCGCGACCAGCGTGATCGAGTGCCCAAGCGCGAACAGCGTGACGTAGAGCCCGATGTCCTTGAGGCGATACAGATAAAAGATCACGCCGACCAGGAACAGCAGGTGATCATATCCGGTCACCATGTGCTTGGCGCCGAGGTACATGAACGGCACGATGCGGACGCCGAATGTTTCCAGGATGTAGCCCTTGTCGCCGGCGGCGACCCCGTGCGCGAGTGCTGGTCCGGGCGCGAGCGCAATCAATGCCGCGGCCTGCGCCGCGCTTTTCCAGAGCGCACGCGTCTTACGATCTGGCATACAGGATGATCTGCGTACAGCGAAACACGGCAATCGTTTTGCCACTCTCAATATGCGTAACCTCGGCGTCCCACACGTGCGTGGACCGCCCCAGATGGACCGCTGTTGCCTGGCACGCGATCGTTCCGTCTCTCGCAGTGCCAAGGAAGTTGGATTTGAGCTCGAGGGTGGTGAACCCGAGCGCGTCCGGTGGAAGGTTGGCAATGCACGCGAACCCGGCGCAGGTATCGGCGAGCGAGACCACCGCGCCGGCATGCAGGAATCCGTTGGGAGCCATCAGGTCCACACGAATGCGACACTCCGCGCGCACCGCGGCCGGATCCGCGTTCGTGAACACGATCCCAACGTATGCGGGGAAATGCCCAGCGATTCGCGCGTTGAACTGTTCGATCGTGCTCACTCCGCTGACCCCGTGGTTTTCGAATGGAGGTGGTGCGCTGGATAGCAGGCGGTCGCCGAGGAAGCGCACATGGGAACGCGCCACTGGCCAAGGTACGCCTCCGGCGTTGCGTTCGACAGAGCACCGGCCGCCAGTCAATGTCCAAAGTCGGGCAGCGATATCGCCGTAGTGACTGAAGACGGCGCTACCCGGCGCCGATCCCCGCGACTATCACTCTCTCAGGGGATAGCATGAAACGGAACACGCTCTCGTCCATCGTTGTCATTGGCATCGCCGCCGTGACCCTTGGTGCAACGAATCTCTTGGCGCTCCGCGTAGAGGGCGGCCACGTTTCTCCGGTGCGCGGCACGCAGCCACCACGGTCGTGCGTGATTACCATTGGCAGCATCAACAGCGCTGCACTTCCGCTGACGCTCGATTTGAGGCGCTCGGGAAATCAACCAGCGCCCGGTTACCAAGGATCGCGGGGTAACGAAGAAGCCTTCAATCAGATCCCTGGAAGTCCAGGCCCGCTGCTCACTGTGCCCGCGACGCGTTCATTGGTGAACGTGGCGACCGTGCGGGTGAATGGAGCGTGCGGTACGCTACGCCGCTATCGCTTTCTGCTCCGCAATGTGGCCGGCGTTGAGAAGGAGTTGACGTACCCGTCGCCCACCGCCTACACGCCTGAAACTATCCTTCCCCTTGGCGATGTCCACCGGGTCTTCTAGCGCCGAGCGGGCGGATCTTCCGTCCACCACCACTGGGGCGGCAACGGCTTGGCACGTGGCCATACTTCGTCGAGCGTGTTGCCGTCGTACAGGCGCCCGTTCTTCATGACGTAGCGCACCGAATTGGTGTTGCGGATGTCGCTGAGGGGGTTTCTGTCGAGGATCTGCAGGTCCGCCAGCTTGCCAACCTCCAGCGAGCCGAGATCTTTCCCAAGACCAATCGCGTCGGCACCGTGCAACGTGCCGGCGCGCAATGTTTCGAGCGTGCTCATACCGCCCGATTGCATCATCCACAACTCCCAGTGCACTCCCAATCCCTGCAGCTCACCGTGCGAGCCCAACCCCACGCGGCCACCGGCTTTCACCATCTTGGCCATCTGCTGGGCATGGCCTTTGAAGATGTACTGATCATCGCGGTTGAATTGCACCGACTTCCAGGAGTCCAGTTCGTCATGCGGCGTGAACCGCCGGAGTTTCCGGTCTTCGTCCACGTTGTAGTGCGTCATCCAATAGTTGAGTCCCGTTGGGCCACCGTAGCCAACGATCAGTGTTGGGGTGTAGGTGATGCCACTGAACGACTGCAGTTGCACAACGTCTTTGAACAGGGGAAAGATCGGCATGGCATGCTCAAGCCCAGGATAGCCGTCTTGCATGAGCGTGAGATTCATGGTGAGGTTTGACCCACCCTCGGTCGTGGACGTCAGCCCCAGTTCTTTCGCCGCCATGATCACCCATTGCCGCACCTTGCGATCGCCGGCGAGGTACTGCTTGATGGTCTTGGTGTTGTAGTGGTCGGCGTAGCGGCGCAGCACGTCGCGCGCCTCGTCCAGACTCTTGATATTGTCAGCGGAGAAGATGCCGGGGCCGGTGGAATATAAACGTGGACCGATCAACGCACCGGTCTCCATCAGGTCGGTGTACGTCAAGATATCGGTTGCGGAGGTTTGCGGATCACGCTGCGTGGTAACGCCGTAGGCAAGGTTGGCGAGCAGCTGCGTGACCTGATCGCGATGCACGCCCCAGCCAAACCAATTGTGCGCGTGAATGTCGACGTACCCGGGAATGATGGTCTTGCCACTCACGTCGATCACCCGCGCGCCAGCGGGCACACGAAGCGAGCCGCTCTTGCCAACGGCCACGATCCGATTGTCCGTCACTACCACATCGCCCTTTTCGATCACGCGATCGCCCTGCATGGTAACGAGCCGAGCGCCCTTCAGGACTACTGTACCACGCGGTTTGTCTTTCGCGGCGTTGATCGTGACGTCGTATCGCACCGCATCGTAGGCGACCAGCGATTTCTTCGTGGTATCGCGCGCGGTGCCGGCACCGGCCGCGCCTGCCGGCACACCCGATGCGCCAGCACCCGATACGCCAGCACCCGATGCCGGCGGCGCCGCGCTGACGGAATCTGCTTTGGCGCTCGAATCGCGAATGGCGATCTCGGCAGCGCGCACGTCATACTGAAAATAGCTGCGACCGATTGAGTAGAACGCCGACCGCGCGTCCATCGACCAGCCAATGAAGTCGCCGCCGACCTTGGAGAGTCGCGCCGTTGGCACCGAGCCGGAAGACACCGCGACCGCTGGCGCCTGTCCAACAACCGGCGGAACCGCAATCAGAAAAACGTTGTTGTTGGCCAGCACAAGGGCGCGCTGTCCATCGGGGGCGAGCACCACCTCATCGGGCGTAGGTGGTGGCGGTGGTGTAGCACCGGGCGGGAGCGGTTGCGATGGTGCCGGTGGACCGGCGACACGCACGACCACTCTGCGATCGGTGCCGTCGAAGCGCATGGATACCAAGCCTTCGGCGCCAGCCCACACGTAGAGCCGCGCGCTGTCCGGCCCCACGTGGGGAACACCGCGTCCTTGCTGCGATTGTCCGCTGCCAACCCACGCAATGCGTGTGATGTCACCACCAGTGGATGGCAACGACACGTACTCGAGTTCTGCGTTTGACAGACTGCCGAAATCCTCAAACTGCCGCATACGACTGTAGCGCGACCCGCGTACCGCCATCAGCCGTGTACCATCCTTGGTGTAGGCAATCTTGTCGAAGTAGGCCGCCAGCCGCGTGAGACGCTCAGCGGTTCCGTTGGCGTCGGCGCGCACGCGATAGATGTTGCCGCCGGCGGTGTCTGTCCACGTGACGTACGCGAGATACTGACCATCGGGCGACCAGACAGGCGCATGTTCAACCATGCCGCCGCGCGTGAGTCGTCGCGTGTTTCGCACCTGGCGTCGCGCCGTATCGCCAGCGGTGGGCACCGGATCGAGCTCTCCAACATACAGCGCGTCGAGCGCGGTGAAGGCAATACGACGTCCGTCAGGTGACGGTCGGGCACCGCGAATCTGCGTCACCACGAGCGTGGAATCATTGATCGGATACTCGAATTTGGCCAACGCACCCATCTGCTGATCGACCTGCGCGGTGAAGGGAATCGCCGTGACCGTGCCGCTGGGCACCTCGACGCGCCAGATCTTGCCGTTAAAGCTGGTGATCAGCGCTTTCGAGTCCGGGGTAAACGCCGACGCCGGATACAGGTCGCGATCGTTGACACCGCCGCCCTGCGAGTTGTCGCGTTGCACATCCATCACCAGCCAGCGCTCTTGCCCAGTGGCGAGATCGCGCAGTTTGAGCGCCTCGCTGGCGTCGCGACGGGTGGCGTATACCAGCCACTTGCCATCGGGGCTGGCGACCGGGCGGAAGGCGCCCTCAGTTTCGTGAGAACGCACCAGCGTGCGACCTGTTTCGCGGTCAAACTGCGCCAGTTGATATTGACCAAGACGACGGGCGTTGCTCCGCGCGGCATGTTCATCGTTTTCGTCGCGCACCGACTGCGCATCATGCTCGTGCGCGTTCTCAATCGCACCGTTGGCGAGCGCGGGCGCAACGCCGCCGCTGACGTTCACCCAGAGATACCGCGCATCGCCCGACTGCGCCGCCGCGTAGTGTGATGGCGCCTGCGGAGCGCTGGCGGCCGCACCTTCCGGGCGAAGGCCCGTGAGCTGGAGTCCGGAGCCGCCATCTCTGTTGTACATCCACAGCTGACCCGTGCGCGACGCGATCAGATATTGCCCGTCGACTGACCAGATGGGCGACGCAAAATTCATGCGCTCGCTTTTCGTAAGCGCGCGCGCCTTCGAGCCATCACTGTTGGCCACCCACAGGTTCTTCGAGCCGTTGCGGTCAGAGACAAACGCGATCTGCCGGCCGTCTGGCGAGTACCGCGGCTGTTGATCCCAACCGGTGCCACTCGTGATGCGCGCCGCCGCTCCGCCGGCGATCGGGAGCGTATACAAATCCCCGAGGATATCAAAGACGATCGTCTGGCCATCGGGCGAGACGTCGAGGGAAATCCACGATGCCTCGTCGGTCGCAAAGCGGAGCGTTCGCGGCGTGGCCAGCGGGAGCCCTGCGCTGCGCGCCACAGCCTTGACGGCGCTGTCGTTCTGCGCGGGCGTCTGCGCAGTGAGAGAGGCGCTGGTCGCAGGAAGAGCACAGCAGACGGCGGTTGCGAAGGGTAGAAGGCGCGGAACTGCGCGCAGGCAAAAGGGCTTCATCGAACAATTCTCCGGACTTCGGTGGCGTCGATCGCCGTTGCGGTGACGTGCGTGCCGTCGAAGCTAGGGTTGTCCGCATGGGCACGCCAGCACCGACGACCGCTGCCAGCCACCCGCTTTCCGCCGCCCGCTTCCCGTTGCCTGTTGGCCAGGTGCCAGCGCGCACGGCGTGAGCGTCTCAGGGCGGCCTTGCCGACGGAGTGGCAGCGACTTGCCGGATTCCCGCGTAAGTTTGTCTGACTGCGCGCCACGCGCCCCGCCTGGCAATCACCACACGAGGAACGGCTATGCATCGCCCATCGTACCACCATCTGTCCGCCGCTGGCGTTCTCCTGCTGACGCTGACCGGCTCCACCGCGCGAGCCCAGAACAGTGAGCAGGCAGCGGCGATCGCGGCCGACAAGGCGCTGCTCGCGAAAGAGACGTATCAAATGCCGCCCGCCGAGATCGCGAAACTCGTCATGGCCCCTCGGCATCTGAATGTGTCACTCAGTCTGCCGAGTCCTGACCGTCGGCTGTTCCTGAAGCAAGAGAGTGAGGGATTGCCGAGCGTGCAGTCGTTTGGCAAGCCGCACAACTATTACGCCGGATTGCAAGTCGATCCCAAAGCCAATCGCGCACGCGCGCTGACCACGCGCGGTGGTAGCGGATTGTCGCTCATTGATGCGACGACCGGAAAATCCAGTGCCATCATGGTGCCGAAGGGGGCCACGGTCAGCAGCCCATCATGGTCGCCAGACGGTAAGCAATTGGCGTTCATCGCGAACTTCGATGCGGCGTCACACGTGTATGTCGCAGACGTGGCGAGTGGGAAATCGGTGCAGGTCACCAAGTCGCCGCTCCTCGCCACGCACGTGACCACCGTCGACTGGACGGCTGACGGCAAGAGCGTGGTGGCCGTGCTGCTACCCGACGGACGTGGTGCCGAACCGAAGAAGCCGGAGATCGCCGTGGGACCGCAGGTACGACTGTGGCTGGACGCCGCGAAGTCGCCGCAACGGCAGTTCGCGAGCCTGATGGAAGAACCGTGGGAGTTTGAACAGCTCAAGCATTACAGCACCGGCCAGCTGGTGGTGATCGACGTGAAGACGAAAGTGGTGCGCAAGGTGGGCACGCCGCACATGATTGCGAGCGTCGACGCATCACCGGATGGACAGACCTTCCGCGTGACTACGCTGCAGGAACCGTTCTCGTACGTGGTGCAGCTCTCGAGCTTTGGGACGGTGGAAGAGTTGTGGGACGCCAGTGGCAAGGTCGTGGCGGACGTGCAAAAGCGACCGCTGCGCGAAAAGCCTGATTCGACGCAGGCCGGTGCCGGATTCGGTGGCGTGGCTGCCGCCGATGGCCCGGTTGGCAAACGTATGCTGTCGTGGATGCCGAGTGGTGTGGGCATGTATTACGTGGCGGGCGATTCCGCGGCTGCACGCGGAGCACCAGGTGGCGCCGCCGGTGGTCGCGGCGGGCGTGCCGGCGGCGAAGGGAGCGCGCCGACTGCGCGTCGCGAACGCGTGATGCAGTGGCTGCCCCCGTATGGCTTAACCGATATCAAAGTGCTGTACCAAGCAGATGGGACGATCAGCACGCTCACGTTCACCGACGATGGGAAGCAGCTCTTCATTGGCACCTCGGCCAACAACACCGGCGAGATTTACCATGTAGATCTTGCGGCCCCAACGGAGAAGCATACGATCGTGAAGCAGCGGGCATACACACCAGCGTTCGGTGGCGGCGGCGGACGTGGTGGCGCGGGCGGTGGCGGTCGTGGCGCAGCGGCGGCTGACGACTCGTTGCAGTTCTATGCGAATCCCGGCGCGATGATGACCAGGCGCGGCACGAACGGCGGGCAGGTGGCGATGGTCTCCTCTGACGGCGCGGTGTATCTCGCGGGCATGCAGTATTACAAGAATTACCTGCAGAACGCCCCACGCAGCTTTGTCGACAAGATCACGATCAAGACGGGCGCCAAAACGCGTCTCTTCGAAAGCGCTGCAGACGCCTCCGAATCGGTGTCCGCACCGCTCGACGACGACTTCTCACGAGTGATCGTGACCCGCGAGGCGCCGAAGCAAGTTGCTGATGCCTACCTGCGCGACATGAAGGCGGGTACGATGACCAAGCTCACCAACAACAAGGACGTCGCCCCGGAGTTCACCAACGCGATTCGCAAGCGCATCATCGTGACGCGCCCGGACGGATTCACCTTCGTGGTAAAACTCACGCTGCCGGCCGATTACAAAACCGGCACGCGGCTGCCCGCAATGTTCTGGTTCTACCCGTACGAGTACACGGAGCAGACGGCGTACGATCGTACGCTCCGTTCGGAGAACGTCAACGCGTTCCCGAACAGCGGCCCGCGCACCATGGAGTACCTCACGCAGGTTGGTTATGCGGTCGCAAATTTCGATCCGCCGGTGGTGGGTATGGACGGCCGCATGAACGACAATTACATCTCCGATCTTGTGACCAACCTCTCGTCGGTCATCGATGAACTCGATCGCCAAGGGTACATCGATCGGACGCGACTGGGCATTGGTGGACACAGTTACGGCGGCTTCAGCACCATGAACGCGCTCGCGCACACCCCGTTTTTCAAGGCGGGCATCGCCGGCGACGGCATGTACAATCGCTCGCTCACGCCGACGTCGTTCCAGAGTGAACGTCGCGATTTCTGGCAGGCGCAAAAGACGTACACGGAGATGTCGCCGTTCTTCTACGCCGACAAGATTCAGGGCGCGATCATGATGTATCATTCGATCGAAGACCAGAACGTTGGTACTGCGCCGGAGAGCAGCATTCGCATGATGCAGGCCCTGCGTGCGAACGGCAAAGTGTCGTCACTGTTCATGTATCCGTACGAGGATCATGGTCCGGCGACCAAGGAGTCCGATCTCGATCAATGGGCGCGGTGGACGGCGTGGTTGGACCTGTACGTGAAGAACGCGCACGTGCCGAAGAAGGCGCAGGTCATCGTGCCGTAGCGCTCACACTCCACTCTCCGTTGCTCCCTCGCGCCACGAGTCCTCCAGATGCTTTTAATTCGCTCCGTTCGCCACGTGCTACTCGCTGGTGCCGTCGCGTGTTGGTCCGCGCCTCTCGCGGCGCAGTCGCGTATCACCACGCCGAAAGAGGCGCTCGGCGCCAACTTCGGTGACGACTACTTTCTCGCGAACTTCACACAGATCTCCGGATACTGGCGCACGCTGGAGAAGCAGTCTGACAGGATCAAAGTCGTCGAGATCGGCAAGACCGCTGAGGGCCGGGCGCATCTCATGGCGATCGTTACCTCGCCGGAGAATCATCGGAATCTTGCACGTCTGAAAGAGATTTCCTCGCGGTTGGCGCATGCCGAAGGGCTGACCGACGAGCAAGCGCGCGCCCTCGCGAAGGAGGGACGTACGGTGGTCTGGATCGACGGCGGGTTGCATGCCACCGAAACGCTCGGCGCGCAGCAGCTGGGCGAAACCGTCTACCAGATGGTCAGCGGGACCGACGACGAGACGCTGCGGATGCTGAACGATTGCGTGATCTTGTTTGTGCACGCGAATCCCGACGGCAACGAACTGGTCGCCAACTGGTACATGCGCAACAGCGTGCCGAGGGAGCGCTCCCTCGCCAACTTGCCGCGCCTGTACCAGAAGTACATTGGCCACGACAACAACCGGGACTTCTTCGCGTCCACGCAACCGGAGACGGAGAACATGAATCGGGTCATGTTCCGCGAGTGGTACCCGCAGCTGCTGTACAATCACCACCAGAGTGGGCCAGCGGGCACGGTCGTGTATTCGCCGCCGCTCCGTGATCCGTACAACTACAACCTGCATCCCGCGCTTATTCTTGGACTCCAGTCGCTCGGTGCGGCCATGCACACGCGTCTGGTGGTCGAGAACAAGCCGGGCGCGACGATGCGCTCCGGTGCGTCGTACGACGGCTGGTGGAACGGCGGTCTCCGCAACACCGCGACCTTTCACAACACCATTGCCGTGCTCACGGAAATGATCGGCAGCCCCACGCCGATGCGCATTCCGTTCGTTGCCAATCGCCAGGTGCCCGGTGGTGATCTGGCGATGCCGATCGCGCCCCAGGAATGGCGTTTGCGTCAGTCAGTCGACTATTCCGTTTCGCTGAATCGCGCCGTCCTGGATTTCGGATCGCGAATGCGCGAGAACACGCTGTTCAACTTCTATGCGATGGGCAAGTCGTCGATCGACCGCGGCACGCGCGACACCTGGACCGCCAATCCGCGCCGCATCTCCGAAGTCACTGGTCAGCCGATCTTCACATCGGGCGGCGCTGTGACGGCGGGTGGTGGAGCAGCCGGTGGACGTGGCGCTGCCCCCGCCAGTGACGCGGATATCTGGTCGAAGATCCGCGCCCCCGAATTCCGCGACCCACGCGGCTTTATCATCCCGTCGTCGCAGCGCGACTTCCCAACAGCGGTCAAGTTCATCAATGCGCTCCTGGAAACAGGCATCACCGTGCAACGCGCCACGACCCCGTTCACTGTCGCGGGGAAGAGCTATCCCGCCGGCTCGTTTGTCGTGCCCGCCGCGCAAGCGTTCCGACCGCACGTGATCGACATGTTCGAACCGCAACGGCATCCCGACGTATTTCCGTTTCCCGGTTCCGCGCCGACGCCGCCGTATGACAATGCCGGCTGGACGCTGGCCTTCCAGATGGGTGTCGAGTTCGATCGCATTCTGGAAGCGTTCACCGGTCCGTTTGAGAACGTCACCGACTGGAACCTGAAAGCACCCGCCGGTACGATCAACTCGGCCAACGGAGCCATCGGTTTTGTCATCTCGAATGCCACCAACGACAGCTACCGCGCGGCCAATCAATTGCTCGCCGCCGGTGAGCAGGTCTCTCGTCTCTCGTCACCGTTGACCGCGAACGGGCGCACGTATCCGGCAGGCTCACTCTACATCGCTGCCCGTGGAACGACACGCGCCCGACTCACGACGATCACCACGGCGCTCGGTGTGAACGCCGACGGCGTGCGCACGGCGGTTCCGAAAGATGCGCGTCGGCTCGCGGCGGTCCGCACGGGACTCTGGGATGTGTATGGCGGCTCGATGCCATCGGGATGGACGCGCTGGATTCTCGAGCAGTTTGATTTTCCGTTCACGCGCATATTCGCACCCGGACTCGATGCGGGCGCACTGAATGCGTCGTACGATGTGCTGGTCTTTCCGACGGGTGCAATTCCCGGCGATCGCGGTGGACGCGGCGGTGGTGCTGGCGGACTCGCCGAGGCGATGCCCGCCAATCTGCCTGCCGAGTTCGCCGGACAGCCGGGCCGCATCACGCCCGACCGCACGATCCCCAAACTCCGCGAGTTTGTCGAGAACGGCGGCACGATCATCGCGATCGGCACCTCGGCCGCCAACCTCGCGGCTGCGTTCAAATTGCCGATCGAGAACAAGCTGGTCGAGAATGGCGCTCCACTGCCGCGCACCAAGTTCTACGTGCCTGGTTCGTTGATCACGGCCGCCGTCGATGCCTCAAGCCCGTATACGTCAGGGATCACCGACCACGTGGACATGTTTTTCGATGACAGCCCCGTGTTTGCACTTGGTCCAGAGGCCGCCGCAGCGGGCGTGAAGCGACTGGCGTGGTTCGACAGCAAGACGCCGCTGCACAGCGGTTGGGCGTGGGGACAGAACTACCTTGAAAACGGAGCCGCAGCGGTCGAAGTGACGCTCGGCAAAGGTCGCGTGTTGTTGTTCGGCCCGGAGATTCTGCAGCGCGCGCAGCCGCATGGCACGTTCAAGTTCCTGTTCAACGGCATTCAGCTTGGCCACCGGTCGGGTCGGTCCGCGTCGGACAACTAGCTGACGACGTCGGCAACAGCATTTGGCGTGTTTCTTCGCTGTAATCGAACGTGTTACGATGCCCGACTCGATTGGTCCGCGGGGATTGCTGAACTCTGGCGAGCCACCTGCTCGCGTGCCCAGTCTTCCAGTCGCGTGAGCGGCATGGGGAAACGGGTAAGCAATGAACTCGCATCAAACGTCTGCGTCGTCGTCTCAGCGTGTACGATGGAACGGAGCACGCGGCCGATGCCATCGTGCAGTATGCCCACGACTGGTGACATCAGACGTGGAATGGCCAGCGGAAGATGCACGACACGCGCTTTCGTTCCGGACACCTGCTCGTAAATCGCGATGACCTGCATCGTGCTCAAGTTGTCCGGACCGCCCACCTCGATGGTCTGTCCTTGCAGCGCCGTGTCGTCGAGCACGCGAACGATCAATGCGGCGACGTCCTGTTCGGCCACGTAGCTTCTCGGATTGTCTCCTTTCCCGAAGATTACCACAGCCTTGCCGTTGACAACCTGCTTTCCAATCAGCTCGTAGGTGTGGACCTCCATGAACGCCGTTGGACGCACAATGGTGTGATGAAGCGCACTCGCCGTCAGCACCTGTTCGATCTCCGCCTTGGTGCGGAAGAAGTCAATCGGACTCGCCGGAGATGCGCCACTCGCCGACACGAACACGAAGTGTGCAACGCCAGCGGATTCGGACGCGGCGATGAGTGTGCGCTGTCCCGTCCCGTCCACGGCCGCACTCCGATTCCGGCCAGTGCCGAGCACCGAATGCGCTGACGAGATGACGGTGCGGACTCCGTGCATCGCATGCTT